>Ga0196972_1000581_pt1 | contig 16586 bp, 15 predicted proteins | sample S1v_2013CmetaG_FD_148618 | JGI IMG/M metagenome (GOLD analysis project Ga0196972, IMG submission 148618) | Soil microbial communities from Anza Borrego desert, Southern California, United States - S1+v_20-13C | ecosystem: Environmental > Terrestrial > Soil > Desert | place: USA: California...
GTTGATCGTGAAGTCGCGGCGGGCGGCGTCTTCATGCTGTTCGCCGAAGGTGTTGTCGCGCAGGACACGGCCGTGCTCATCCTTCGATGCATTGTCGGAGGAAGTGCCGCGGAAGGTTGTCACTTCGATGATTTCCTGTCCGAACATCACATGCACGATCTGGAAACGCTTACCGATGATGAAGGCGCGGCGGAACAGCTTGCGGACCTGCTCGGGCGTCGCGTTGGTCGCAACATCAAAATCTTTTGGCTTCACGCCCAGCAGCAGGTCGCGCACCGCGCCGCCGACCACGAAAGCCGTGAAACCGTTCTCCTGCAGCGTTTGCGTCACGCGCACTGCATTGGGCGAGAGCAGCTGCGGGTTGATGCCATGTTCCTGTGGCCCGAGTACCACTGGCTGGTGGTTGTTGGCTTCCTTCTTTTTACCGCCGAGGAAACGCTTGATAAGCTTCTTAATCATTGAACAGTGTCAGGATAGGCCAGCCTTGCGCCTGCGCGTGGGCTTTGAGCAAGGCATTCGGATTGGTGGCGACGGGGTGGGTGACGGCCGACAGCAGGGGGATGTCGTTCTGGGAGTCGCTGTAGAAATAGCTGCGTTCGAAGCTGCCGAGCGATTTTCCCTGCGATTCCAGCCAGCGGTTGGTATGGACCACCTTGCCGGGCCCCGAAGTCGGTATGCCGCGCAGTTTGCCGGTGATCTCGCCGTTGGTGTTGGTTTCCGGTTCGGCTGCGATCAAGGTGTCGACGCCGAAGACCTTGGCAATCGGTTCGGTCACGAAGCGGTTGGTCGCGGTGATGATGGCAACCTGGTCGCCGGCATCCTGATGACGCTTGACGAGGTCTTTTGCGACTTGCCGGACGCCGGGATGGATCACTTCGTCCATGAATTGCAGGTGCCATTCATCGAGCTGCTTGCGCGGGAACTGCGCCAGCGTGCCGAGCGCGAATTCCAGGTACTCGACCGGGTCGAGCGTGCCGGCCTCGTATTGGGCGTAGAAGTCGGCGTTGCGCTTTGCGAATTCATCCGCATCGACGGCGCCGACGCGGACAAGGAACTGGCCCCATTCGTAATCCGAATCGAGCGGTATCAGGGTGTGGTCTAGATCGAATAAAGCGAGATTCATTATGCTTTGGGTTCACCTTCGAGTTGCAGCAGGCTGCGCAGCAGAGGGAGCGTGATAGGCCGCTGGGTCTCCAGCGAGTACTGATCGAGCGCGTCCAGCATGGCTGACAGGGACCGCATATCCCGGCGGAAATGTGTGATCAGATAGGGTAACACGCCCGGCGACAATGTAATGCCGCGTGCTTGTGCCGCCTGTGTCAGTGCTGCGATCTTTTCTTCGTCCGTCAGGCCGTGCACCTGGTAGATCAGGCCCCAGCCGAGGCGGGTGCGCAGGTCCTCGCGCAACTCCAGTCCGGCGGGCGGCTTGTCCCCGGCACTCACCAACAGGGCGCCATTTTCTCGCACCTGATTGAAGAGGGCGAACGCGGAAATCTGCGTCTCGGGCGAGAGTAGCTGGCAGTCGTCCATCAGGTACAGCGTTGTGTTTTCGTCGAACAGGTAGGCGGCCTCGTCTGCGCCTGCCGGAATGTAGCGGGCGCGCGGTACCGCAGCCATCGCGTGCAGCAGATGACTCTTGCCGGCGCCGGCTTCGCCCCAGAGATAGACAAAGCGCTCTTTTGGCATGCCGGCGCTGTATGCGGCGAACTCCCGCAGCAGCTGGGCCAGCTCCGCATTTTGTCCGACAACGAAAGTATCCAGGGTCTGCGGTTTTTCCGCGCCCAGGTCGAGCAGCATTTGCCTCATGACTGACGATAGAAACTGCTATTGATGTATTGGGTGCGCAGGTGCGCCAGCGCAACAGCGAGGATGGCCGACGCGGGTAGGGCCAGCAGCACGCCGACAAAGCCGAACAGGTGGCCGAAGGCCATCAGCGCGAAGATCACTGTCAGCGGATGCAGGCCGATGCGCTCACCCACCAGGCGCGGTGTGAGGAAGAAGCTTTCAATGACCTGGCCGGCCCCGTAGATGCCGATGACGACCAGGACGCCGTGCAGCCCCTCGAATTGCAACACGGCGGCGATCAGCGCCAGCACCAGACCGAGGCCGAAGCCGAGGTAGGGGATGAAGACCAGCATCCCTGTGATCACGCCGACTGGCACCGCCACGTCGAAATCGGCAATCGCCAGCGCGGCCGAATAATAAAAGGACAGGGCCAGCATCACCGCCAGTTGGCCGCGCAGGTATTGCGCCAGCAGGCCGTCAACCTCCTGACCGAAACTCACGACCTGGCCGACCCAGCGGCGGGGAATGATGTTTTGCGCCCGTGCGAGGACCGCATGCCAGTCCAGCAGGAGGTAGAACAGGGCGATCGGGATCAGCGACAGCGTGGCGATCCAGCCGAGCACCGCCGCGCTGCCGACCTTGGCGGAGGCCAGTACGGAACTCCAGATTTCATCGCTGCTGGTGGCGAAGTACTGCGACAGCATGCGCTTGATGCCGACTTCGTCCAGGCGCACGCGGATGCCGATATCCTGCAGTTTCGGCGACAGGAAGGCGTTCAGGCGGCTCAGGGCGCCGGGAATCTTCTCCTGCAGCAGGGGAACCTGCTTTTGCATGATCGGCAAGACGACCAGGATCAACGCCAGTATCGCCGCGAGCAACAGCAACATCACAATGATTACCGCTACGCTGCGTGGCACCGACAGCCTGCCGAGCCGTTTTGATGACAACCAGTCAACAGCCGGATTCAGTGCGTAGGCAAGGATCGCCGCGGCGATGAAAGGCGCGATTACTGGGCCGAGGTAGGCCAGCAATGCCACCAGCAACAGCCCGACCACGAGCCACAGGATGGTCTGTTTCTGCTCCGAATTGAAAGAAAATGGCATGTTTCGGCAGGTTGGGGCAGGTTGGACGGATCGGGTTTGTTAAAATAGCGTTTTGGTCAGGGCCTAATGCCACTTAGCGGCACCCTCCAAGCCCAAACTGCCTATTTTACCGCCTCTCAGCACTTAATCCAGACATGAGCTCCACATCCAACGTATCCCTTTCCTACCGCGACGCCGGTGTCGACATTGACGCAGGCGATGCCCTGGTCGAAGCGATCAAGCCTTTTGCCAAACGCACCATGCGCGAAGGCGTGCTGGGCGGGATCGGCGGATTCGGCGCGCTGTTCGAAATCAGCAAGAAGTACAAGGAGCCGGTCCTGGTCTCCGGCACCGACGGCGTCGGCACCAAGCTCAAGCTGGCCTTCCACCTCAACAAGCACGACACGGTCGGCATTGATCTGGTCGCGATGAGCGTCAACGACATCCTGGTGCAGGGCGCGGAGCCGCTGTTCTTCCTCGACTACTTCGCCTGCGGCAAGCTGGACGTGCCGTCCGCAACAGATGTCATCAAGGGTATCGCCAAGGGTTGTGAACTGGCCGGCTGCGCGCTGATCGGCGGCGAAACCGCCGAAATGCCAAGCATGTACCCGGACGGTGAATACGACCTGGCCGGCTTTGCGGTCGGCGCTGTCGAAAAATCCAAGATCATCGACGGCAGCAAGATCGTGCCGGGCGACGTGGTGCTCGGCCTGGCTTCGTCCGGCGCGCATTCCAACGGCTATTCGCTGGTGCGCAAGATTATTGAGGTTGCCAAGCCGGACTTGAACGCCGACTTCCACGGCCGCCGCCTGGCGGATGTGATCATGGAACCGACGCACATCTACGTGAAGCCGCTCTTGTCCCTGATGGAAAAGCTCGAGGTCAAGGGCATGGCGCACATCACCGGCGGCGGGCTGGTGGAAAACGTGCCGCGCGTGCTGCGCGAGAACCTCACTGCAGTCCTGCACCGTGACGCATGGACCATGCCGCCGCTGTTCACCTGGCTGCAGCAGCATGGCGGAGTGGCGGATGCAGAAATGCATCGCGTCTTCAACTGCGGCATCGGCATGGTGGTGATCGTGTCCAAGGAAAATGCGGATGCGGCAATCGCCCATCTGAAGGCGGCTGGCGAGACGGTCACCCGCATCGGTGAGATCCGCGAACGCCAGGGTGAAGAAGCCCAGACGATCGTGCAGTAAACACGCTATACACCAAACAAAAACGGCCGCAGATCCTGCGGCCGTTTTTGTTTATGGGTATTCAGTGTTGTTTGTTGCTGTCGTCCTGCTGCGCCAGCGTCTGTAGTGGCGCAGGATGCGGGTGCACATTCATCAGGCTGTGCGGCGGCAGGACCCGGACCGGCTGACTATGGGTGTTGGCAGAGGAGAGCACATTGGCACCTTCCTCAGGCGACGCGTTCCAGACGGGATCGGAAATGCCTTCAAAGACGCTCTTCAACTGCTGACCCCAGGTGCTGCGAATCATCTGGAAGTACTGGTTCTTTTCATCGATGGTAACAAAGCGTGTCACCGCAAGCGAGTCCTGCTCGTAGATCAGCAGGTCCAGCGGGAGGCCGACCGAGATGTTGGAACGCAGGGTCGAATCCATCGAGATCAGCGCGCACTTGGCAGCCTCGTTGAGCGGCGTTGCCGGCGTGATCACGCGGTCGATGATCGGCTTGCCGTACTTGGCCTCGCCGATCTGGAAATAGGTGTTTTCGTTGTGCGCCTCGATGAAATTGCCGGCGGCGTAGACCTGGAACAGGCGGGAGCGCTCGCCCTGAATCTGGCCGCCGAAAATGATGCTCACATTAAAGTCGATCCCGAACTCGCGCAGGGAACGCGCATCGCGGTCATACACCGTGCGCACCGCCTCGCCGACGATCTGCGCGGCTTCATACATGGATGTCGCGGTCCAGACCGTCTTGCCGCCGTTGGTGGTGCGCTCGGCGATGATCTGGCGGATCGATTGAGAAATCGACAGGTTCCCGGCGGTCATCAATACCATCATGCGGTCGCCCGGATTCTCGAATACCGTCATCTTGCGGAAAGTGCCGACCTGGTCGACGCCCGCGTTTGTACGCGAGTCGGACAGGAAAACCAGCCCCGAATCGAGGCGCATGGCGACGCAATAAGTCATGATGGCAATACTGGGGGCAAAAAAGGCATTCTACAGGACGAAACTGACGAAACCGCCGAAAATGGTCCCTCCGGTATCGTCAAGGCGAAGCGCCAGGCTCGTCAACCTGGAATTGGCGAAACGTCAACGCGGACGTGCAGCGACTCGACGCCCCCACCGTGACGCACACCGCGTACCGGTGCCGCCCAGTCATAGTCGCGCCCGATCGCCAGGCGGCAATGCGCATCGCTGGCGAAGCAGGCGTGCGTGACGTCGATGCTGACCCAGCCGGAGAAATCGACTTCCTCTACCCATACATCCACCCAGGCGTGGCTGGCGGCATGCCGGGTATCGCCGGGATCGATATAGCCGGATACGTACCGCGCTGGAATGCCATGCACGTGGCAGCAGGACAGGAACAAATGCGCGTGGTCCTGGCATACGCCGCGGCCGAGTTCCAGTGCGTCGGATGCCGGCGTCGTCACTTCCGTCGCGCCGCTTTCGTATTCGACCGAGGCACAGATGGCTTCCGCCAGTGCGAGCAGCGAATTGCTCCGCGCGCCGGGTTGCAGGTGCTGCATGGCGAAGTCCGTGATGCCGGCATTCGGCTCGGTCAGGCGCGTGGGAACGGTAAACACCAGTGGTGACATCGTAACGCTACCCGGCAACCGGCCACGATCGAGCGGATCGACCGACACCGTGCCGGCGGCCAGGATACGGACTTCATCATGCAGCCCGGTGATTGTCAGCATGTCTCCGAGGTTGCCGAAGGCATCGACGAAGGCATTGCGCCGCCCTGCCGTCCGAACCTCCCAGGACTGGATCCGCTGGTGCGCCTCTGGACGCGGCGTAAGTCTGAGCTGCTGAATCGTGTAGGTCAACGCGGCAGTGTAGTGATAGACCGTCTCGTGGCGAATCGACAAAAGCATGATTACGCGGTCAGCGGCACCAGGAAGTCGCGGCTGATGCGATTGCCCAGCTCGTAGATACGTTCCAGGAAGCGCGTCAGGTATTCGTGCAGGCCGGCGGAGAGGATTTCGTCGATCTTGCTGTACTTGAGCTCCGCATGCAGCTTGCCGACGAAGCGTTCGGTATCCGCCGACGCGTCATTGCGCACCTGCGCGAGATTGGACGACACCTCGTCCATGCAGGCCAGCAGCGAACGCGGCATGTCTGCACGCAGCATCAGCAGCTCGGCGACGCGTTCCGGGGTGATAACGTCGCGATACACCTTGCGGTAGATCTCGAAGCCCGACACCGACCGCAGGATTGCGGCCCAATAGTAGAAGTCGTGGCGTGCCTCGTCGTCTGCCCGGTCGTCGGCGAACACGCTCTTCTCCGTTCCATGGAACTTGATATCCAGGATGCGCGCCGTGTTATCCGCGCGTTCGAGGAAAGTTCCCAGGCGGATGAAATGCGTGGATTCGTCTTTGAGCATGGTGCCGACGGTCACGCCGCGCGACAGATGAGAGCGGTATTTGACCCATTCAAAGAACTGGCTCGGGTCTTCTTCCAGCAGTCGGCCCCGCAGCTTGTTCTTCAACTCCAGCCATGTGGCGTTGTGCGTTTCCCAGACCTCTGTGGTCAGGGCACCACGCACGGCGCGGGCATTTTCGCGCGCCTGATGAATGCAGGAGGCGATCGAGGAGGGATTGTCCGGGTCGCGAACCATGAAGTCGAGCACATCGCGCGCCGTCATCAGGCCATACTTGTCGTCGAAGGCGCCGAGCAGTTCGGAGATGCCGAGCATCGCGCGCCAGCCCTGTTCCGCGGCATGCGCGGATTGCGGGAGCAGGGCGGTCTGCACGTTGACGTCGAGCATGCGCGCGGTATTTTCGGCGCGCTCAGTGTAACGCGCCATCCAGAAGAGGTGGTCTGCAGTGCGGCTGAGCATACTTATTTCTCCAGTACCCAGGTATCTTTTGTTCCGCCGCCTTGCGACGAGTTGACGACCAGCGAGCCTTCCTTCAGCGCGACGCGCGTCAGTCCGCCCTTGACCATGGAAACGGTCTTGCCGGAGAGGACGAACGGCCGCAGGTCGATATGCCTGGGCGCGATGCCCGATTCGACAAAAGTCGGGCAGGCTGACAATGCCAGCGTGGGTTGCGCGATGTAGCCCTCAGGCTTGGCAAGCAGGCGTTGCCGGAAGGACTCGATTTCGTCGCGAGTGGATGCCGGTCCGACCAGCATGCCGTAGCCGCCTGCGCCATGCACTTCCTTGACCACCAGGTCGGGGAGGTGCGCCAGCGTGTATTCCAGGTCTTTCTTCTTGCGGCACTGGTAGGTCGGTACGTTATTGAGGATCGGCTCTTCAGACAGGTAGAAGCGGATCATGTCCGGAACGAAGGGGTAGATCGACTTGTCGTCCGCCACGCCCGTGCCGATTGCATTGGCCAGGGTGACGCGGCCGGCGCGATAGACCGACAGCAAGCCCGGTACGCCCAGCGAGGAATCGGCGCGGAAGGCGAGCGGATCGAGGAAGTCGTCGTCGATGCGGCGGTAGATCACGTCGACCCGTTTCGGCCCGCGCGTGGTGCGCATGTAGACCGCGTTGTCATTGACGAACAGGTCCTGGCCCTCGACAAGTTCGACACCCATTTGTTGCGCAAGGAAAGCATGTTCGAAATACGCCGAGTTGTACATGCCGGGCGTCATGACGACGACGGTCGGATCGGTCACGCCGACAGGCGCGACCGAACGCAGGTTGTCGAGCAGCATGTCCGGATAGTGGGCAACCGGCGCGACCTTGTATTGCGCGAACAGGTCGGGGAAGAGCCGCATCATCATCTTGCGGTCTTCCAGCATGTACGACACGCCGGAGGGCACGCGCAGGTTGTCTTCCAGGACGTAGAACTCGCCCTTGCCGGCGCGCACGATGTCGACGCCGGCGATATGCGCATAGATATCGGATACTACGGAGATGCCCTGCATTTCGGGGCGGTACTGGGCGTTCCTGAAAATCTGCTCGGCAGGGATCACCCCCGCCTTCACGATATTCTGGTCGTGGTAGATATCGTGGATGAACATGTTGAGCGTCTTCACGCGCTGCACGAGACCGGCTTCCAGTTGCGCCCATTCGGCGGCGGGAATGATGCGGGGAATGATGTCGAAAGGAATCAGGCGTTCCGTGCCGGCATCGCTTCCATAGACCGCAAAGGTGATGCCCACCCTGCGGAAAATCAGGTCGGCCTCAGCGCGCTTCCTGGCAATCACTTCCGGCGGCTGCGCCGCGAGCCAGGTATCGAATCGCCGGTAATGGTCGCGCGCGGCTACGGAGCCGTCGGCGTACATCTCATTGAAAAAGTTGGGCATGGCGTCCTGTCCTGGTCACTATTACTTTAATGCGCCGCAAGCCATGATGACATGACGCACCGCATGGAAAGATTAACAAGAAACGTGCCAGCAGGCACACCCTGCTTCAGGGTATGCGTATATGATCGACCAGCGCGTTGGAGCGCGGCTCTGGCTTGCTCGTCAGCAGGCTGACGACGATGATCGTGAGGAAGCCTGCGGGAACCCCGAACACGCCGGCGGAGATCGGCGCAATGCCGAACCACTGGTTGTCCACAGAGCCGCCGAGCGCAGGGTAGGCGCGCAACATGTAGTAAACGCAGACCCCCAGGCCGACCAGCATGCCTGCGATTGCACCTTGTTGGTTCGCGCGTTTCCAGAAAACGCCCAAAACAAGGGCAGCGAACAAGGCCGACGAGGCCAGTGAGAATGCGGCGCCGACCATCGACAGGATATCGCCCGGCTTGAGCGATGCGGCATAGGCGGCGACCAGCGCCACGACCAGCAACAGCAGCTTGGAAATGGTCACGCGTTTTTGGGTAGACGCCTTGGGATCGACCGTCTTGTAATAGACATCGTGCGACAGCGCGTTGGAAATCGTCAATAGCAATCCATCCGCTGTCGACAGCGCGGCGGCGAGGCCGCCCGCTGCGATCAGGCCGGAGATTACGTAGGGCAGGCCGGCGATTTCGGGGGTCGCCAGCACGACGATGTCGCCGTCCATCACGATCTCGGCGAGCTGCACAACACCGTCTTTGTTCATGTCGGTGATCGATACCAGCGGATTGACCTTGTCCACGCTCGCCCAATACGACACCCACGAAGGCATCTTGGAAAAGTCCGTGCCCAGCAGCGAGGTATAGATATCGTACTTGACCAGGACGGCAAGTGCGGGGACGGTCGTATACAGCAGCATGATGAAGAACAGCGTCCAGAATACCGATCGCCGCGTCTCCGCCACCGACGGCGTCGTGTAGAAACGCACGAGGATATGGGGCAGGGCGGCGGTACCCATCATCAGGCAAAGCACCAGCGCCATGAAGTTGTTGCGCTTCGTGTCGGAGGCTTCCTGGGTCTTGCCCGGGAAGGGTTGCGTGTGCGGGACCACTTCCTCGGAACGGGCGAGATTGAAGGCGCGTACTTCGCTCCATTTCCGCCGCGCCTCGTCGACATCCTTCGGATAGGAAGCAAGCGCGTGGGAAGCCGCCTTGATTTCGATGAGCGAGGCGTTGCTTCTCTTCAGGTCTTCGACATGGCGCTGCATCTCGACCAAGCCGTTTTCCCAGGATGTGGGCAGCGTGGCGATCTTGAACGCATAGTCATTCGCACGTTCCCTGAAGATCGCCCTTACCTGTTGCTCCATCGGGTCGTTGTTGATTTCCTTCTCGCGTTCGCTCAGCTTGGACAGCGCCGTTCCGTAGGCAACCTGCGGAATCGGCACGTTAGCATGCTTCACGGAAAGCCAGACGACCGGGATCATGTAGGCGATCAGCATGATGATGTACTGCGCTACTTGAGTCCAGGTAATCGCGCGCATGCCGCCGAGGAAGGAGCATACGAGGATGCTCGCCAGGCCGAGGAAGATGCCGACGGAGAAATCGACTCCGGTAAATCGCGACGTGATCAGGCCGACCCCGTAGATCTGCGCAACTACGTAGGTGAACGAGACAAGCACAGTGAAACCCACTGCCAGGATCCGCACCGGCGTGCTTCCCCACGGGCCGCTGAACCGGGTCGCTAGAAAATCCGGGATCGTGTAGTGGCCGAACTTGTTCAGATAGGGGGCAATCAGCAACGCCACCAGGATGTACCCCCCGGTCCAGCCGATGATATAGGCGAGGCCGTCGAAGCCGAGCACATACAGGCCGCCCGCAAGACTGATGAAACTCGCGGCGGACATCCAGTCGGCTGCCGTTGCGGCGCCATTGAACATGGCCGGGACGCGCCGCCCCGCCACGTAGTACTCCGAGACATCTGACGTGCGGCTGATGACGCCGATGCCTGCATACAGGACGATGGTCGAAAAGATGAACAGGTAACCGATCCACGCGCGCGGAAAGCCTTCCTTCTCGAGGATGGAGAGCGAGATCAGGAAAATGATGAAACCGACCGTGTACCAGCCGTAATAGCGGAGGAGACGGCGGAAGAAGGCGTCATTGCGCATCGGCAGTCTCGCTCTTGAGCAGCTTGTCGAGGCGTCGCATGCGCATTACATAGACCGCCAGGATCCCCAGGTACAGCAGCGTCAGCCCCTGCGCTGCCATGTAAAACGAGAAAGGCCAGCCGAACACGGTGAAGTAGGTCAGCTCACGCGCGTAGAAGATGATGCCGAAGGTGGAGCTGAACCATAGCGCCACCAGCACGAAGGTGAGCTGCCGGACTTTGCTCCAGTACAGGTCGCGGTTGTGCGTGTTCTTGTTGTCCATCACCCGATATCCTCGATGAAGTCAGGACGCTGCTCCATGTGCATCGTCACGCGGAACAGGCAGCCAGGAAACTTTGGATCATGGCTGTGCGGATTGTTGAAGATGTCGACGCTCGCGCCATGCTGCTGCGCAATCTCGCGCACGATCGACAACCCAAGGCCGCTGCCTTCGGTGTTGCTGCCCAGGATGCGGTAGAAGCGTTCGAACACATGTGCGCGCTCCGAAGGCGGAATCCCTGGGCCGGTGTCTTCCACCTCCAGAATGGCCTGCTCTTCGACCACGTTGGCGCGCACCCGTACGGTGACGCTGCCGCCCTGCGGCGTATAGTGCAGAGCATTGTCGATCAGGTTGCTGAGCAGTTCGCGCAGCATCACCGGATTGCCCTGCACCATGATCGGATGCCCGGGCTGCTCGAATCCCAGGTCGATGCGGCTGGTGAATGAGGCTTGTACCCAGTCCTGCACCACGTTCCGCGCAAGCTCGCACAGCTCGAGCGGAACCAGCGGCTTGGATGCCGGCGTCTGGTTTTCCGCGCGCGCGAGTGCCAGCAACTGGTTCACCAAGCGTGTCGCCACTTCCGAGCTTTTCGCCAGTTGCTCGAGGGAGCGATGCATTTCTTCCCGGTCGGTCTCGCGCAATGCCAGTTCCGACTGCATGCGCATGCCGGCCAGCGGTGTCTTCATCTGGTGCGCGGCATCGGCGATGAAGCGCTTTTGCATCTCGATACTCTGCGAAAGCTGTGCCAGCATGTCATTGAATGAGCGCACCAGCGGCGAAATTTCTTCCGGAACCTGTCCGGACTCGATCGGGCTCAGGTCGTCCGGGCGTCGTGCCCGTATGCGCTGCTGGAGTTCCGCCAGCGGCGACAATCCGCGCGAAAGGGCGAACCAGACCAGGGCAAGCGCAACCGGCAGGATGATGAATTGCGGCAGGATCACGCCCTTGATGATTTCGTTGGCTAGCTGGGCGCGCTTGTCCAGGGTTTCGGCCACTTGCACAAGTGCGATCGGCTCGTTTCCGGGCTCGCGCGTGCCGCGCCTGCTGCGAACTTCCGTATACACATAAGCGACGCGGACTTCGCTGCCGCGCATCGTATCGTTCCGGAAGCGCACCGATCCCGACGGCAGCTTCTCTTCGTCTGCCGGCGGCAACGGGAGGTCGCCATCGCCATCGATATGCTCGCCATTCGGCCCGAGGATCTGGAAATAGATGTTGTCGACGTCGTCGGCGCGGAGGATGTCGCGCCCCGAATTGGACAGCTGCGCGACGACCTTGCCATTGACCTCCCGTACTTGCTGCGACACGACGATCACCCGGTCATCCAGCGCGCGGTCGAAGGGATGGTTGGCGATCGACTTGGCGACGAGGTAGGTGATCGCAATGCTCATCGGCCAGAGCAGCAGGAGAGGCACCAGCATCCAGTCGAGGATTTCGCCGAACAGCGAACGCTGGATCCGCTCTTCGGGCTGGACCGCGACAAAATCGGACGTGTGGTGCGCTTGGCTTGGCTCAGCCGAGGCGTTGGCGCCCGTATCCGGACGGTGGGCGTCGCTCATGGAGAAATATCAGCCCGGTGTCGGCGCATTTTGTGCGTTCTGGGCACTCGCGGAAGGATCAGAGAATTTCTCGAGGCAATAGCCCAAGCCGCGTACGGTGGCGATGCGTACGCCCCCTACCTCGATCTTTTTGCGCAGACGATGGACATATACTTCGATCGCGTTGTTGCTGACTTCCTCGCCCCATTCGCACAGATGGTCGACCAGCTGCTCCTTCGAGACCAGCCGTCCGGTCCGTTGCAGCAGTACTTCGAGCAGCCCCAGCTCGCGCGCGGACAGGTCGAGCATCTGGTCGTTCATGTAGGCGATCCGCCCGACTTGGTCGTAGGACAGGGGACCATGCTTGATGACGGTAGGGCCGCCCCCGGCGCCGCGTCGCGTCAGGGCGCGTACACGGGCTTCAAGTTCGGACAGGGCAAAGGGTTTCGCCATGAAGTCATCGGCGCCGAGATCAAGGCCCTTGACGCGCTGTTCCACCGAATCGCCTGCCGTCAGGATCAGCACCGGCAGCCGCGAATTTCGAGCCCGCAGGCGCCGCAGGACTTCCAGGCCCGGCATTTTCGGCAGGCCCAGATCGAGGATGAGCAGGTCGAAATCCTGGGTCGACAGTGCCGAATCCGCCTCCAGGCCATTCTTGACGCAATCGGTGGCGTACCCCGACTGGCGCAGCGAGCGGGTAAGGCCGTCGGCTAGTACACTGTCGTCTTCAGCGAGCAAGATACGCATAGTTGGCACTCTGCAATCAGATGGAAAGTAGTCTATTGCTTTTCGTTAATGGCAGCAAGGCAAAGCAAGTACCGACTCCAAAGTCCGGCATCCAAGGTCATCGTAATCAACTTTCGCGGATATTTAAAATTCCTGCTTGCGCACGCCACTGTTTTTTTATACAGTATGGTCTGTGACGTTAATCGTGGTTCGCCAATCACCGGTTGGCGAACTGTTAATACCTAACCGTCGAAAGAATACAGTTATGGACGACAAGAAATCTGCGCAAAACCCGGAAAAGGCTAAAGCACTCGCCGCCGCGTTGGCGCAAATCGAGAAGCAGTTTGGCAAAGGTTCCGTGATGCGCATGGTCGATGGCACCGTCGCGGAAGAGGTGCAGGCCGTATCGACTGGTTCCCTGGGTCTGGACATCGCACTGGGTATCGGCGGCTTACCGCGCGGTCGCGTAGTCGAGATCTACGGTCCCGAATCGTCGGGCAAGACGACCCTGACCCTGCAGGCGATTGCAGAAATGCAAAAGCTGGGCGGCACTTGCGCTTTCATCGACGCGGAACATGCGCTGGATGTGGTGTATGCGCAAAAGCTCGGCGTCAACCTGTCCGAGTTGCTGATTTCGCAACCGGATACCGGTGAGCAGGCGCTCGAAATCTGCGACGCGCTCGTACGCTCCGGCAGCGTCGACCTCGTGGTGGTCGACTCGGTGGCAGCCTTGACTCCGAAGGCGGAAATCGAAGGCGACATGGGGGATTCGCTGCCCGGCCTGCAGGCACGCCTCATGTCGCAGGCGCTGCGCAAGCTCACCGGCAGCATCAACCGCACCAACACGCTGGTCATCTTCATCAACCAGATCCGCATGAAGATCGGCGTCATGTTCGGCAATCCGGAAACCACCACCGGAGGCAATGCGCTGAAGTTCTATGCATCCGTCCGCCTGGATATCCGCCGCACGGGTTCCATCAAGGCCGGCGACGAAGTGATCGGCAACGAAACCAAGGTCAAGGTGGTCAAGAACAAGGTTGCGCCCCCCTTCAAGGAAGCGCATTTCGACATCCTGTACGGCGAAGGCACGTCGCGCGAAGGCGAAATTCTCGACCTCGGCTCAGAAGCCAAGATCGTCGAGAAGTCCGGCGCGTGGTATAGCTATAACGGTGAGCGCATCGGTCAGGGCAAGGACAATGCGCGCAACTACCTGAAGGAGCATCCGGAACTGGCGCGCGAAATCGAGAACAAGGTTCGTGCGGCGCTGGGCGTGCCGGAACTGCCGCCGCTCGTGGCCGAAGCTGAATAAGCCAGACGATCTTTCTTCAATCCTTCCATCCCGAATACTTCACGTGAGGGAGCTCGCGCTGCTGGAACACCATGGCAAAGCTGCAAATGAGTCTAAAGGCGCGGGCTCTGAAGTATTTATCCGCTCGTGAACACAGCAGGTTGGAGCTTGCGCGCAAGCTCTCCCGCTATGCCCAGGAGGGCGATGACATCGAGGCCCTCCTTGATGCGCTCGAATCGGCAAAGCTGCTGTCACAATCCCGTTTTTCCGAATCCCTGATCAATCGTCGTGCCGCCCGCTTCGGAAACAGCCGGATCCTGTCCGAGCTGCAGTCGCACGGCATCGACGGAGAAGTTCTTCAAGATCTCAAAGCTGACCTCGAGCAGGGCGAGATATCGCGTGCCAGGGAAGTGTGGCGCAAAAAATTCGGCAGTCCTCCTGCCGACGCAGCTGAACGCGCCAGGCAGATGCGCTTCCTGCTGCAGCGCGGCTTTTCCCATTCGGCCATTCAAGCCGCGATGCGAGCTGCGGATAGCGACGAAGAATAGAACCCCAGGCGCGGTCCTTCAAAATAGATCGCGCGTACTTTTTTGCGGCAAAGACAAGCATGGCGCAATGCTGTTTAAAAGCCAAAAATGCTTTCGTCCAGCTGTCAGTGGCAAAAAAGCTACGAAATACCGCGATGGTTTTAGGCTTATGCCTGTGCTAAACTTTGCAGGTTTTTTGCAGCGCCGCATGAGCGGCTGTTGTCGTAGAAGCTGCGACAACGACACGCAAATGCGGCATTTCTTTTGGCCGCTTCACTGGCATTGGTCGTTATGCCCTTATCACAGCCGTCATCCCGCCGTGCGTTAAAGCACACGCGCGCAATCCAGATCGAAGCGTTCGCGCGCGACGACGGCTTGTGGGACATCGACGCGCATATAACAGATATAAAGACCCGTGATACCAAGCTTGCTTCCGGCGTCAGACCGGCCGGGCAACCAATACACGACCTCTGGCTCCGAATTACCGTCGACACCCAACTGAACGTCGTCGATGCAGAGGCAGCCTCCGAAGCGGTTCCCTACCCGAATTATTGCGACACCATCGGCCCGGCCTACAAGAAGCTGATCGGCCTGAATCTCCTCAAGGGATTCCGCGATGGCGTCAAGCAGCGCCTTTCAGGCATCACCGGCTGCACCCACATCACCGAACTGGCCGCCGTCCTGCCGACCGCGACCATTCAGGCTTTTGCCGGCGAAGTGCTGGATACGCGCGATGGCGCGGGCACCGACGACCAGAGCCACAAACCCTTTCAACTTGACCGCTGCCATGCCTTACGTACCGACGGCGAGGCGGTCGCCAAGTTTTATCCGCGCTGGGCGGTCAAGCCGTTGGCAGTCTCAGAGTCCAGTTAATTTCAACCAGTTTGTTTTGTTTAATAAGCGTCTGAAGGGAAGCTCGCATGAAAATCCATGAGTATCAGGGCAAAGAAATCCTCCGCAAGTTCGGAGTGACGGTTCCGCGCGGTATCCCGTGCTTTTCCGTTGAAGAAGCCGTCAAGGCGGCCGAGACTCTTGGAGGCCCGGTTTGGGTCGTCAAGGCTCAGATCCACGCCGGCGGCCGCGGCAAGGGCGGCGGTGTGAAAGTCGCCAAGTCGCTCGACCAGGTCAAGGAATACGCGCACGCCATCATGGGCATGCAGTTGGTCACGCACCAGACCGGCCCGGAAGGCCAGAAGGTCAACCGCCTGCTGATCGAAGAAGGCGCGGACATCAAGAAGGAACTGTATGTCTCGATGGTGACCGATCGCCTGAGCCAGCGCGTCGTTCTGATGGCCTCCAGCGAAGGCGGCATGGACATCGAAGAAGTCGCTGAAAAGCACCCCGAGCTAATCCACAAGGTCGAGATCGACCCGGCAACCGGCCTGACCGACGCAGATGCTGACTCGATCGCTGCCAAAATCGGTGTGCCGGCCGGCTCCATTGCCGACGCGCGCAAGCAGATGCAAGGCCTGTACAAGGCCTACTGGGAAACCGACTGCTCCCTGGCCGAAATCAACCCGCTGATCCTGACCGGCGACGGCAAGGTGATCGCGCTCGACGCCAAGTTCAACTTCGACTCCAACGCATTGTTCCGTCATCCGGAAATCGTCGCGATGCGCGACCTGGACGAAGAAGATCCGGCTGAAATCGAAGCATCCAAGTTCGACCTCGCCTACATCTCCCTCGACGGCAACATCGGATGCCTGGTGAACGGCGCCGGCCTGGCGATGGCCACCATGGACACCATCAAGCTGTTCGGCGGCGAGCCGGCCAACTTCCTCGACGTCGGCGGCGGTGCCACCACCGAG
>Ga0196972_1000583_pt1 | contig 16574 bp, 6 predicted proteins | sample S1v_2013CmetaG_FD_148618 | JGI IMG/M metagenome (GOLD analysis project Ga0196972, IMG submission 148618) | Soil microbial communities from Anza Borrego desert, Southern California, United States - S1+v_20-13C | ecosystem: Environmental > Terrestrial > Soil > Desert | place: USA: California...
ACGGAGGCCGAGGTCGGCAAGGCGATCACGGTAGCTGCCAGCTACGTGGACGGTGGCAGTCACGCCGAAACGGTGACCAGCGCCGCAACCGCGCCGATCACAGCTCCACTGCCCGGAGAGGGTGTGCAGTTGCAGGGCATGGCCTACCACTGGAAGAGCCATGTGCTGCTCGACGGGGTGAGTGTTTCGGCGACCGACGTCTCCGCACAGGCGGCCAGTAGTGACCTGTACGACCTGCGCGACATCAGCTACGACGCCGCCGACCACAGCGTGACGGTGCAGGTCTGGGCCAATCCCGTGGCCGCCAGCGCCTCGCTGGATTTCACGGCGGTGAGCCAGCAGGCCAGCAGCATTGCGTTCACGAATGCGCTGGCAGGCACCTGGTCGGTGTTGTCCAACGCGGAGAACGCCACGACGATGAACGTGGGCGCCTTCAAGACTGACCTGCTCGGCGTGACCGGCGCCCTGCACATCGGCACGCTGAAGATCAACCTGGCACCTGGCGAGTCCCATGCCGTCATTGAATTCGGCAACCTGGCGCTGGAAGAGACAAGCGTGCCGGGCTTCAGCGTCGGGCTGGCGGTCCAGAGCACGGGTCCGGATGGCCAGTACGCGGTGGCGCAACTGCCGCAGGGCAGCTATGAAGTGTCGGCTGCGCGCGCAACCTCCGACAGCGGAACCGCCGTCAACTCGGCCGATGCGCTGGCGGCGCTGAAGATCGCCGTGGGGATGAGCCCGAACACGGGCGAGCAGCTGCTGTCGCCCTACCAGGTGATCGCTGCCGACGCCAACGAGGACGGCCGGGTGACCAGTGCCGATGCGCTGGCCATCCTTCGCATGGTCGTCAAGGACGCCAGCGCGCCCGGCCAGGAATGGCTGTTCGTCAACGAGAGGCTGGACCTCTGGAACGAGGGCACCGGGAGCTCGGGCCTCACGCGCAGCAGCGCCGCCTGGAGCAATCCGGCCGTGGACCTGCAGGCCGATGGCGTGGTGAACCTGGTGGGCATCCTCAAGGGCGACGTCAACGGCAACTGGTCGGCGCCGGCCGGCAGTACCGACCTAGACAACGTTGATCCCAACTATTTCCAGATCCTGGGCACGCAACTGGGCGTGCCGACGGATCTTTGGGGCATTTGACGGATGAGCAACATAGAGTATCTGGCGGGCGGCCTGGGCCGCACTGCCAGCGAGAAGGAACATTGAGGAGGTGGTATGGCTAATGTGATCGTTGCAGGCTCTTCCAGCCTGAGCAGTGGTGTCCTGACGCTGACACTGAAGATCGACGATGCTGGCGTGCCGATCGAAAACTTCGATCTGGTGGTATCGGTCGACCCGGGCCTGGCGGTGCTGCAGGGCCCCGCTGCCGGTGCGGCCGGCTGGACGGTGCTCGCAAATCCGGATCCGGATGCGCCGGGCAGCCTGCTGATCGGCGGCTACAGCCTCACACCTCTCGCGCCGGGCGGCACGATCCTGACGCTGTCCTTCCAGCTGACCGATCCGGCGGCCACCTCCCTGAGCCTGTCTTACGAGGGGACCTTCAACGCCGACGGCGAGCTGGCCCTGACCGGCCTCGTGCTGGGCGATGGCACCATCACCCAGAACGCACCTGCGCAAGGCCAGCCGGTCATCACCGGAACCGCCACCGAGGACCAGGTGCTCAGCGTCGATACGAGCGGCATCAGCGACGGCGATGGCCTGGGCACTGGCTTCAGCTACCAGTGGCTGCGCGACGGCACGGAGATCGACGGGGCCACCGACGTCACCTACCAGTTGGGCGATGCGGACGCCGGCCGTTCCATCAGCGTGCGGGTTGCCTGGCAGGATGGCGCGGGGAACGCCGAATCACTGACCAGCGCGGCCACGTCCGTGGCGAACGTGAACGATGCGCCCGCGGGCGACGTCATGATCGCGGGCGCTGCAACGCGCGGCGTCACCCTGACGGCAACGCACACGCTGACCGATGACGACGGCATGGGCAGCGTGACCTACCAGTGGCTGGCCGACGGCACGGCCATCGCCGGCGCCACCGGCTCCAGCTACCAGCTGACCGATGCGGAAGTCGGCAAGGCCATCAGCGTGCGGGCGAGCTACACCGACGGCCAGGGCACGCCGGAGTCGAAGACCAGCGCAGCGACGGCACTCGTCGTGGCCAACAACCTGCCCACGGGCGAGGTCACCATCTCGGGCACACCGACCCAGGGCCAGACGCTGACCGCGTCGAATGACCTGGCCGATCCGGATGGACTGGGCACGATCGCCTACCAGTGGTACGCCGGCGGCGATGCAATCGCTGGCGCCACCGGATCGACGCTGGAACTGGCGCAGGAACATGTCGGCAAGACCATCACGGTGGTGGCCAGCTACACCGATGTCCTGGGCAACGAGGAAACCCGGGAGAGCCTTCCCACCGCTTCGGTCGCCAACACGAACGACGACCCGACCGGCGCCGTCACCATCTCCGGAACGGCTACGGAAGGCGAGACGCTGACCGCGACCCACAACCTCGCGGACGCGGACGGCTTGGCTACGGTGTCCTGGCAGTGGTATGCCGGCGGCGTCGCCATCGAGGGTGCGACGGGCGAGACGCTGGTGCTGGCGCAGGCCCAGGTCGGCGAGGCCATCACGGTGGTGGCCAGCTACACCGATGGCTTCGGCAAGGCGGAGAGCGTGACCAGCACGGCCACCGCCGTCGTGCAGAACGTCAACGATCCGGCGACCGGAACGGTCACCGTCACTGGCACCTACACGCAAGGCGAGACGCTCACCGCTTCGAACACGCTGGCCGACGAGGATGGTTTCGGGACGATCCAGTACCAGTGGCTGGCCGATGGCGAGGCCATTGCGGGCGCCACCAACGATACGCTGGTGCTCACGCAAGCCCAGGTGGGCAAAGTCATCACGGTGCAGGCGAGCTTCGTGGACCAGCAGGGTACGGCGGAAAGCGCCACCAGTTCGGCGGATGGCGTCGACCCAGTGGAGGACATCGACGACTCGACGATCGGCACCGTTGTGATCGTGGGCGCCGCCACCAAGGGCCAGACGCTGAGCATTGACAACACGCTGGCCGATCCGGACGGCATCATCGATGGAGCTGCCGGCTTCACCTACGAGTGGCTGGCCAACGGAACCGAACTCCTTGGCGCCGGCAGCACCTACACGCTGACCGACAACGAACTGGGCGACACCATTTCGGTTCGTGTCACCTACAACGACGCTTTTGGCACGCACAGCAAGACCAGTGCCTCCACGGCGCCGGTCATCCTGAACAACCTGGCCACCGGCACCGTCACGATCACGGGGGACGCCACCGAAGGCCAGACGCTGATGGCGTCCAGCCTGCTGACCGACCTGGACAACGACGGCGGGATCGTTCCTTCGGTCACCTACCACTGGATGGCAGACGGCTTCGAGGTCGGCACAGGTTCCAGCTTCACGCTGACGCAGGCGCAGGTGGGCAAGGCGATCACGGTCGAGGCCCGCTTCACCGACAAGCTCGGCACGCCCGAGTCGGTCATCAGCGCGCCGACTGCGGAGGTCGCCAACGTCAACCAGCCGGCGAGCGGCGCGGTCACCATCAGCGGCACGGTCCAGCAAGGCCAGGTGCTCACGGCCGTGACCACTGAGCTGGCGGACCAGGACGGCCTGGGCCCGTTCAGCTACCAGTGGTTCGCCGACGGCGCCGAGATCGCGGGCGCCACCAGCCAGACGTTCACGCCCACGCAGGCCGAGGTCGACCAGGCCTTGACCGTGAAAGTCAGCTACACGGATGCGTGGGGGGGCGCCGAGTCCGTCACCAGTGCGGCAACCGCCGCGGTCGCCAACGCGAATGACCTGCCCACCGGAGACGTGACCATCGCCGGCACCTTCACCCAGGGCCAGATGCTCACGGCATCCCATACGCTGGCCGATCTCGATGGATTGGGCCCCGCGAGCTATCAGTGGTTCGCCGGCGGCACGGCCATCAGCGGCGCGACCGGCCAGACTTTCGTTCTGACCCAGGCGGAGGTCGGCAAGGCGATCAGCGTCCGCGCCAGCTACAAGGACGGCTTCGGCCAGGATGAAAGCCTTACCAGCGCCGTGTCGGCGGTGGTGGCCAACCTGAATGACGGCCCCACCGGCGCCGTCACCGTCAGCGGCAACCATGTGCAGGGGCAGACGCTGATCGCCGATTCGAGCACCCTGGCTGATGCCGACGGCATGACCCCGGTAACCTACCAGTGGCTCGCCAACGGCACGGACATCGCTGGCGCCACGGGTGCGACGTTCACGCTCACCCAGGCCGAGGTCGGCAAGCAGGTCACGGTCCGTGCCAGCTATACGGACGCGCTGGGCACGCCGGAGTCGGTCGTCAGCCTGCCGGCAGGGACGGTCGCCAACACCAATGACGCACCGAGCGGCACCGTCACGGTGACCGGCAGCCACGTCCAGGGCGAGACACTGACCGCGTCCAACGACCTGGCCGATGCCGACGGCATGGGAACGGTCAGCTACCAGTGGCTGTCCGACGGCACCGCGATCGCGGGCGCCACCGGCACGACCTACACACTCACAGAAGCCGAGGTCGGCAAGCAGGTGACGGTGCGCGCGAGCTACACCGACTTGCTGGGCCAGGCGGAAGCGGTGACCAGCACCGGCACCGGTTCCGTGGGCAACGTGAACGACTCGCCCATGGGCGCGGTCACCATCAGCGGCACGCCCCAGCAAGGGCAGGTCCTCACGGCCGTGACCAGTGCGCTGGCCGACCCCGACGGCCTGGGCAGCTTCAGCTACCAGTGGCTGTCCGACGGCGCGGTCATCACCGGCGCCACTGGGGCGACCTTCACGCCCGGGCAGGCCGAAGTCGGGACCGGGATCAGCGTGCGCGTGACCTACACCGACGGCCACAGCACCGTCGAAACCGTCACCAGTGCGGCGGGCACCCCGGTGGCCAATGCCAACGACGCGCCGACCGGCACGGTCAGCATCGGCGGCACGCCGACCGAGGGGGAGACCCTGACGGCCTCCAACACGCTGGAGGACCTCGACGGGATGGGTGCCCTGCCCGTCAGCTACCAGTGGTTCGCGGATGGCCAGGCCATCATCGGCGCGACCGGCGCCACCCTGGTGCTGGCCCAGGCCCAGGTCGGCAAGGCCATCACCGTGCAGGCCAGCTACACCGACGGCTTCGGCCAGGCCGAGAGTCGCGCCAGCGCTGCCACGGCCCGGGTCGCCAACGTCAACGACGCGGTGTCCGGCTCGCCGGCCATCAACGGCGCGCCGACGCAGGGCGCGCTGCTGACCGCCGTGACCAGCGGGCTCAGCGACGAAGACGGCCTGGGTGCGTTCAGCTACCAGTGGCTGGCCGACGGCCAGGCCATCGCGGGCGCCACGGCCGCCACGCTTGCGCTCACGCAGGCGCAGGTGAACAAGGCGATTTCGGTGCGGGTGACCTACACCGACGGGTTCGGCGCCACCGAATCGGCCACGTCCGCCGAAACCGCAGCAGTGGCCAACGTCAACGACGCGGCCACCGGTGCCGTGCTCGCCCAGGGCGCCCGGGTCGCCGGGATGCCGATGACCGCCGACGCCAGCTCGCTGGCCGACCTGGACGGACTGGGAACGCTCAGCTACCAGTGGTACCTCGACGACGCCGAGATCGTCGGTGCCACCAACGCGACGTACACGCCTGTCGCAGCCGACGGCGGCAAGGCCATCAAGGTTACGGTCACCTACACCGACGGTTTCGGTACCGTCGAGAGCGTGACCTCGGCGGCGGTCAACCTGATGAAGGAAGACGACGCACCTGCGGTGGTGATCGACGGTGTGGTTGGCCTCGCCGGCGACGGCAACAACGACGGTATCGTCGATTCGGCGCAGGACCAGGTGATCTCGGCACCGTTCACCGCCGCCGCCTCCAACCAGGACGTGTTCGTCACGCTGGTGGCCGACAGCACCGCTGACGGCTCGGTGAACGCCGGCTCCACCACCCAGTTCCAGAACGTCCGGCAGGAAGCGCCCCCGGCCGAAAGGCCGGCGGCCCTGGACATGCCGCTGGGGCTGATCGACTTCACCGCGGTCGTCGCGAGCTTCGGCAAGACCGAGTCGTTCAGCCTGTTCGTGGATGCGAACCTCGGCGTCAACGGCTACTGGAAGAAGGACGCGGATGGCATTTGGCACAACCTGGCCTCTGCGCCCTATGGTGGCTCCACCACCACGGTGGGCAACAAGATCCGGCTGGACTTCCAGATCAAGGACGGCGGCCGCTTCGACAACGACGGCGTAGAGAACGGCGTGATCACCGATCCTGGTGCCATCGGCGCCATGGAACTGAGCGTGGTCGGGTACGCGCCCGACGTCGTGCTGACCCCCAACACCCACTTCTTCTTCTGATCCATCACAGGCATCCGCAGGTCGTATTCCATGAACAAGAGCATTCGCATCACAGCATTCGCGCGGCGCGCTTCCCTCCTGTCCGTTTGTGCCGCGGCCCTGGTGGCGTGCGGGGGCGGCGGCGGTGGCGGCGGGGGCGGCGACACCACCACCCCGCTGGTGGACCCTTCCGCCATCCTGCAGAACTTCTGGAGCGGCACCATGACCAATGCCGCCGATGGCGCCACCCGCGCCTCGGCGGTGATCATGCCCAACGGGACCGCGTGGGTTGCCATGGAGTCGGCGGCTGCCGTGGTCGGCGTTGCCAAGGTGGCCCTTGCCGGGACGGCGGTGGACGCCACCTCTGCCAACATTTCCGGAACTGGGGTCTATTTCACGCTTCCGAATGGCGCTGCGCAGGCCCTCACGGCGGCGGGTACTGTCACGGCCAGCAGCCTCGCGGGCACCGCGACCAGCCCCGCCGGAACGGCCACCCTGAACTGGACGCCGGTCACCACGCCCAGCTACTCGTCTGCGGCGCAGGCCAGTGACCTCACCGGCGCCTGGCGCGGCACCCTCGGCGGCAGCGTGGTGGTGGTGGACTGGAGCATCGACGCGGCCGGCACCCTGACGGCGGGCACCACCAGCACCGGCTGCACCTACACCGGCACCGTCAAGCCCAGTAGCGCCGGCGCCATTGCGGTGTATGACGTGGCCGTGGCCGAGACCTGCGGGGGCACCACGCGCAATCTCGCCGGCATCGCCACCCTGACCGCGAGCAAGACCTCGCTGCGCGTGATGTACACCGCCGACGCGGATACGGGTGCAGGCGTGATCGCCTTCACCAAGCAGCCGTAAGTGGTTTCTCCGCAGCACCTGCGCCATCCGGGCCCGACAGAAGACCCAGCGGCGATGTCCTCCGACCTTCTTGCCGGATTGGCGCCCTGGCGCCGGCCGGTGCTGGCCAGCGGCTGGCTGGCTGGCGTGCTGGCGCTCGCACCGGCGATCTACATGCTGGAGGTCTATGGGCGGGTGGTGAACTCGCGCAGTGCAACCACGCTGTGGATGCTGTCGCTGCTGGTGGTCGGGGCGTTCGTGGTGATGGAACTGCTGGAGTGGCTGCGCAGCCGGCTGCTGCAGCATGCAGCGGCGTCGCTCGACGACGCGCTGGCGCCGCGGCTGTTCCGCATCGCCCTGCAGGCCGCCCCGATGCAGCAGCCCGGCAGCGATGGCCAGGCGCTGCAGGACTGGCGCATCGTGCGCCGCTTCATCCATTCCCCCGCGGCCCATGGCCTGCTGGACACGCCGGTGTCGCTGCTGTTCCTGCTGGCGGTGTTCTGGATCTCGCCCTGGCTGGGCGTGTTCGCCATGGCCGGCGCGTTGCTGCAGGTGGGGCTGGCAACAGCCACCGAACGCGCCACGGGCCCGGTGATGCGCAAGGCCAATGCCGAAGCCGCCGCGTCGGGCCGCCGCGCCGACGAGACCGTGCGCAACGCCGAGGTGCTGGCCTCCATGGGCATGGCCGGCCGGATGGAGGCGCTCTGGATCGAACGGCAGGCCCAGGCGCTCGCACTGCAGGCGCAGGCCTCCGAGCGCGCCGGCACGTCCTCGGCGCTGGCCCGCTGGGGACAGAACATCGTGGGCTCCGGCCTGCTCGGGCTGGGCTGCTGGCTGTTGCTGGCCGACGACCTGTGGGGCGGCCCCGCCATGATGATCGTCGCCTCGATCCTGGGCGGCCGCGTGCTGGCGCCCCTGCTGCAGGTGCTGATCCAGTGGACCCAGGTCACCGCGGCCCGGCAAGCCTGGCAGCGCCTGCAGCAACTCCTGTCGCTGTACCCCGAGACCCCCGTTGGCCTCCCACTGCCTGCTCCCAAGGGCGAGCTGTCCGTGGAATCGCTGGTGGCTGGCGTGCCCGGGCCGCGTCCCGGACCGCCCATCCTCAAGGGCATCAGCTTTCGCCTGGCGCGCGGCGAGAGTCTGGCCGTGATCGGGCCTTCCGCCGCCGGCAAGAGCACCCTGGCGAGGATGCTGGTGGGCCTGTGGCCGGCCCAGCAAGGCGCCGTTCGGCTCGATGGCTTCGACCTGTTCGCCTGGGACCGCGAGGAAGTCGGCCGCCACATCGGCTACCTGCCGCAGGACGTGCAGCTGCTGCCCGGGACCATCGCCGACAACATCTGCCGCTTCGAAGGTGCGGACCCCGCGGCGGTGGAGCAAGCCGCACGCCGGGTGGGGCTGCACGAGGCCATTGCCGCGCTGCCGCAGGGCTACGAGACATCCATCGACGATGCCAGCCGGCTGCTCTCCGGCGGCGAGCGCCAGCGACTGGGCCTGGCCGCGGCGCTGTATGGTCAGCCGGCGCTGGTCGTGCTGGACGAGCCCAATTCCAGCCTGGATGCCGCCGGCGAACAGGCCCTGCAGCAGGCGATGGCCGAGATGAAGGCTAGCGGCACCACCTTCGTCGTCATCACGCACCGCACCCAGTTGCTGGACACCGCGGACAAGCTGCTGCTGCTGGTGGACGGCCAGGCCAAGGCGTTCGGGCCGCGCCAGCAGGTCCTGGCGGCGCTGGCCGGCGGCAAGCCGGCGGGCGGGAGCGGCGCATGAAGCTGGCCGGCGCCCGCCTGTGGTCCGGCCTGCTGGCCTGGAACCGGCCGGACTGGCTGGCGGTGACCGGCTTTGCGGCCGTGATCAACCTGCTGATGCTGGTGCCGACGTTGTACATGCTGCAGATCTACGACCGCGTGCTGATCAGCGGCTCGCAGTGGACGCTGCTGGCCGTGTCGCTGATCACGGTGTTCCTGCTGGGCGTGATGGCGGCCGCCGACTGGTTCCGCTCCCGGCTGCTGATTCGCATCGGCCTGTCGCTGGACGCCCGGCTGGCGCCGGCCGTGTTCCAGTCGGCCTACCGGCAGCGGCTGCAGGGCCGGCCCGCCGGCATCACCCAGTCGCTGGGCGACCTGACGCAGGTGCGCCAGTACCTCACCGGACCCGGCTTCCTGGCGCTACTGGACGTCCCCTGGGTGCCGGTCTACGTGGGCGTGCTGTTCCTGCTGCACCCGGTGCTCGGCATGGCGGCGCTGGTGTTCGGTGCGTTGCAGCTCGCAGCCACCTGGCTGTCGCACCGCGGCTCGCAGCAACGCGTGGAGCAGGCGCAGCAGGCGAGCCAGCGTGCCGACGGCGCCGCGGCGCATTTCCTGCGCGCCGGCGAGGTGATCCGCGCCATGGGCATGGGCGCGCGCATGCGCCGGCTGTGGCAGGAGCGCCATGGCCAGGCAATGCGCGTGGAAGGCGAAGTCGAGGCCCGCCAGGCGCGCTGGACCGGCTGGAGCAAGTGGCTGCGCTACACGCAGCAGGCGGCGTCGCTGGGCGTTGGCGCCTGGCTGGTGATCCGCGGCGAGTTGACCGTGGGAGCCATGATCGCCGGCAACGTGCTGACCACCCGGGCGCTGGCGCCGCTGGACGCCTGGGCCCAGACCTGGGGGCTGGCGCTGGGCGCCGGCAAGGCCTTCGAGCGACTGAAAGCGCTGCTGGCGACCTCGACCCACGAGCACGCCCCAGCCCTGGCCCAGGGTGCGTCGCCCTCAGTTGCCGGCGAGGTGATCCGGCTGAAGCAGGTCGGCGTGTCGTTCGACGGCCGGCCCGCGCCGGCGCTGCAGCATATCGACCTGGCGCTGCACAAGGGCGAGCTGGTGCTGCTGCAGGGCGCCTCGGGCAGCGGCAAGACCACGCTGGCTCGCACCGTGCTGGGCATCGTCGCGCCGACCGAAGGCCGGGTGCTGTGGCAGCTCGGCGAGCGCCCAGCCAGCGAGGCGATCGGCTACCTGCCGCAATCGGTGGACCTGTTCGCCGGCACCGTCGCCGAGAACATCGCCCGCTTCGCCGAGCCGGACAGCCGCAAGGTGATCGAGGCGGCGCGGCTGGCCGGCCTGCACGAGACCATCCAGCGCATGCCCATGGGCTACGACACGCCGGTGGGCGCGGGCGGGCACTTCCTGTCCGGCGGCCAACGGCAGCGTATCGCGCTGGCCCGCGCGGTGTACGGCTTGCCCGAACTGATCGTGCTGGACGAACCCAATGCCCAACTGGACAGCAGCGGCGAAGTCGCGCTGCTGCAGGCCCTGGTGCAGCTCAAGCGCCGCGGTTGCGCCGTGCTGGTGATCTCGCACCGGCCCGGCGTGCTGCAGGTGGCCGACACGGTGGTGACGCTGGCGCGCGGCCGCATCGCCAGCCAGGCGCGGCCGGCACGAGCGGCCGCTCTGCCCGAACCCGTGGCCGCCTGACCGTTTCCTTTCGAATCCGACCCCACAGCACCATGGCAGCAGTTCTTCCCGACCCGGGCGCGAGGCTCTCTTCCACCGGCAGCGAACTCCAGCGCTTCCGCCGGCTGGGCGTGGGCATCGTCTTCACCGCGCTGGTGCTCTTCACCGCCTGGGCCGCGCTCGCGCCACTGGACGAGGGCGTGCCGGCGGCCGGGCAGGTGAGCATCGACACCAAGCGCAAAGCGGTCCAGCACCCCACCGGCGGCGTGGTGCGCGCGGTCCATGTCAAGGAAGGCGACGTGGTCGCCGCCAATGCGCTGCTGATGGAACTGGACGCCGGGCTGGCGCGCGCCAACCTGGAGACGGTGCGCCAGCGCTACTACGGCCTGCTGGCCATGCAGACCCGCCTGCTGGCCGAGCGAAGCGGCGCCGCCACCATCGCCTGGCCGCAGGCCCTGAAGGAATTCGCGAGCGACCCGCAGATCGCGATGCATATGAGCAACCAGGCCGGCCTACTCGCTACGCGGCGCGCCGGGCTGGCCGCCGAACGGCAGGCCGCGGCCCAGGGCATTGCTGCGTACCGCGCGCAGATCGCCGCCAACGAGGCGGCGCTGCCGCTGCGCCGCTCGCAGCTGGCGTCGCTGTCCGCCGAACTGCAGTCGCTCAAGGGGCTGGTGGCCGAGGGCTATGCGCCGCGCAACCGCCAGCGCGAACTGGAGCGGCAACTGGACGACCTGCGCCTGGCGATCAACGACCTGTCGGGCGCGAACGCGCGCCTGCTGCGCTCCATCGATGAAACCAACCAGCGCCTGCTGGCGCGCGAGGCCGAGCTGCGCAAGGAAGTCGAGAGCCAGCTGGCGGACGTGACACGCGAGGTGCAGGCCGACGCCGAGCGCATCAACGCCGTGCGCGACGAACTGGCGCGCACCGAGATCCGCGCGCCGGCGGCGGGGCAGGTGGTGGGCCTGGCCTTCCAGACGGCCGGCGGCGTGATCCCGCCGACGCAGAAGATCATGGACATCGTGCCGGCCGGCGAGCGGCTGGTGATCGAGGTGCGCGTGCCGCCGACGGCGATCGACCGGGTGCGCGACGGCACGCCGGTGGACGTGCGCTTCGGCGCCTTTGCCCACGCGCCGCAGCTGATGGCCGAGGGCAAGGTGCTGTCGATCTCGCGCGACGCGCTGACCGATGCGCAGACCCAGCTGACCTACTTCCTGGCGCGGGTGGTGCTTACCGAGGAAGGGCAGGCGGCGCTGGGCCGGCGCGAGATGCAGCCGGGCATGCCGGTGGAGGTGGTGTTCCGCACCGGCGAGCGCACCCTGCTCGAGTACCTGCTGCATCCGCTGACCAAGCGCGTGGCCGCGTCGATGACGGAAGAATGACCGCGCATCGCTTCCTGTCGCGACCGGTGCTGCGCGGGCTGCGCGCAGTGGCGTTCGCTTCGGTGTTCGCGAACGGCGCATGGGCACAGGTCGCAACCCCAACTGCGGCGCCCCCGACGTCGGCTGCCCCGGCGCCGGCCCCGACCGAGCCGGGGCGAATGGGTCTGGCCGAGCTGTTCCGCCAGGCACGCCCGCAGGAGGCCCGGCTGCAGGCGGCCGAGGCGGCCTGGCGCGCCGGCCAGGAGCAGGTGCCGCAGGCCCTGTCGCAACTGCGGCCGCAAGTCACGCTCACGGCGGCCCGGCTGAAGAACGACCTGGAGAGCACCAACCCGGGGTTCCTGGGCCCGGTCACCAGCCGCGACCGCTACATGAGCGAGAACCAGACCCTGACCTTGCGCCAGCCGCTGTACCGGCCGGCGCAATGGGCGGCGCTGAAGGCCGCGCGCCATGGCGAGCAGGCGGCGCGCGCCCAGCTGGAGGCGGAGTTCCCGGCCTTCGGCGCCAAGGTGGGCAGCGCCTATTTCGAGGTGGTGCTGGCCGAAGGGCAGGTGCGCTTTGCCGGTGAGCTGGTGAAGGCGCTCGAACTGCAACTGGCCGCCGCGCGGCGCTCGTTCGAGGCGGGCGCGGGCACCCGGACCGACATCGACGAAGTGCAGGCGCAGCTCGATTCCGCTCTGGCCGACCAGGTCGAGGCCGTGCAGGCCCGGGCGTCGGCTGCGCAGCAGCTGCAGGTGCTGCTGGGTGGGCGGTCGGCGCAGCTGGAGCCGGTTCGGCTGCGTCCCGAAGCGGTGTGGGGCAAGGCCGATGAGCCGTTGGCCGCTTGGCAGGCGCGCGCCCGGCAGGCCAGCGCCGAGATCCGCATGCTGCAGGCGCAGGCGGATGCCGCGCGCGAGGACATCGCCAAGGCCGAGGCCGGCCACAAGCCGACGCTGGACCTGCTGCTGCAGCGCTCGCGCAGCGGCAGCGAGAACGTCACGCGCATCGATTCCCGCTTCGACAACACCTCGTTCGGGCTGCAGTTGAACGTGCCCATCTATTCGGGCGGCGCCGTGTCGTCACAGGTGCGGCAGGCGGTGGCCGAAGCCGAGCGCGCCAACCACCTGCTGCAGGTCGCGCGCGACGAGCTGGACTCGCGCGTGCGCCAGGAGCATCGCGGCGTGATCGAGAGCCTGGCCCGGCTGCGTGCGCTGGAGCAGGCCGTCGCGTCCGCATCCACTGCGCTGCGCTCGGCCGAGCGCTCTTTCGACGCCGGCGTGCGCAGCCGCGTGGACATCGCGCTGGCCGCGCAGCGGCTGGCGCGCCAGCAACGCGAGCTGCTGCAGGCGTCCAACAACGTCCTGCTTTCGCGCCTGCGCCTGGAGCTGCTGACCGCCGGCGACGAGCCGCAGGTGGAGGCCGCGATGCGGTGGATGGATCAGGCTGTTCGGTTGGAGCGCTAGGCTCGCGAGGCGGTGCCGATTGCGACGCACCTGCGGCGAGGGGAACTGACTGGAAGCAGGACGAAATGCTGGAAGAAGGATCGGGCAGTAGCAGTACCGGGCGGAAAAGCAATTCTCGAGTGCGCCGGCTCGGAGGCAATGACACGAGGGGGCTGATCAGGGTCTGGGCGACTGGCAAGGACGGCCGGGCTCTTGAAGCTCTTCATCCACGCAACCATCGGAGGGCACCATGGCCGTCATCACGTTTGCAGCCAGCACCACGCAGCCGTTCAACCCGGCCACCGACACACTGGCCGTCTCCAATACGGCCTATACGGCGGCCGATTTGCAGTTCCAGGCCTCCGGTGCGGATCTGCTGGTGGGCTTTGGCGGCCAGTTCATGCTGCTGCAGGGTGCCGCCTACGCGGCCCTCACGTCGTCCAGCATCACGTTCGCCAACGGTTCGGTGTTCCACAAGGGGGCGAGCGGCAATGACAACCTCGTGGGGGACGCCGCTGGTGACTACTTCGACGTAGCGGCCGGCGGCAGCGACGCGGTGAACGCCGGGGTGGGGAACGACCTCATCGTGGCCGGCAGCGCGCTGGACAGCAGCGATTCGATCGATGGTGGCTCGGGGTACGACACGCTGGCGCTGGCGGGCAGTTCCGTGGTGTTCGGCGCCACCACGGTGACGGGGGTGGAGAACTTCCGCATCGGCGCAGGCGTCGTGAGCCTGCAGCTGCACGACGGCCTTTTCACCGGCGCCGATGGTTCACTGCTCTTCGATGCATCCTCGCAGGCCGCCGGCAGCCGCCTGCTGGTGGACGGCAGCGCGGTCAGCACCACGCTATCGGGACCGACTCACGCCATGCGCATGATCGGCGGTGCGGGCGACGACAGCCTGGTGGGCGGCGGCGACGCCGACACCCTCGAGGGCGGTGACGGGGCGGACACGCTGGACGGCGGCGCCGGGTCCGACCACCTCGCCGGCGGACTCGGCAACGACGTGCTCACGGGCGGGCTTGGCAACGACACGCTCGCCGGACAGTCGGGCAACGACACGCTCCACGGCGGCGCGGACTCGGATGACCTGGAGGGCGGGGAAGGCAACGACGTCATCGACGGCGGCGACGGCAGCGACACGATCGTCGGCGGCATGGATGCGGACACCTTGACCGGCGGGGCCGGCAACGACATCTTCCGGTTCGGCTTCGGCAGCCCGCGCACCGAGTCGTCGCAAACCACGGCGGACACGATCACCGACTTCAGCGAGGGCGACAAGATCGACCTGCCCGGCATCAACGGCCAGAACGGCCGGCCGCTGGTGCTGCTGCCGTTTGCGACCGAGTACCGGACGGATGCCGAATCCCCCACCAACGGCAACCTGGGTGTGCGTCCGGGTTCGAACGCGGGCGATGGCTTCGTCGACGTGCTGTGGCGCCTGGCCTCGGACGGAGCGGGCCAGGAATGGATCGAGCTCTGGGCCGACGGCAACGACGACGGGCAGTTCAGCGAGGTGGACATCTTCATCCGACTGCTGACCTCGGCCGACGGCAAGCGCACGCTCACGGCGAGCGATTTCACGGACACGTTCGTCGCCTGGCGCGGCACCGCAGCCGACGAGTTCTTCGGCGCCGGCACGCCAGGGGTCAATGCCGATGCGCCCAACCAGGCCTATGCGCTCGGCGGCAACGACACCATGGACGGCGGCCTGGGCGCCGACGCCTTGTATGGCGGCAGCGGCAACGACAGCCTGTCCGGCGGTGACGGTGATGATCAGCTGTTTGGCGGAAGCGGCTCCGACACGCTGATCGGTGGTACTGGGAACGACCACCTTGACGCTGCCGGAAACGACACGACAGTGCAGGCAGGTTCCGACGAGGGGACTACCAACCGGCTCGAGGGCGGTGCGGGCAACGACTACCTGTACGGAGCGGCGGGGGATGACACGCTGCTGGGCGAGGCGGACCACGACACTCTGGCGGGCTACGGCGGTGCGGACCTGCTGCTGGGCGGTGACGGCGACGATCAGCTGTACGGCGGGGATGGCGACGACGTGCTGCAAGGCGGCGCGGGGCATGACAGGCTGGAAGGGGGCACTGGCTCCGACGTGCTGGAGGGCGGCGAGGGCAACGATGCGCTGTGGGGGAATTCGGGCGCGGGCGCGGTGGACACGCTGGACGGCGGGGCCGGCGATGACTTGTTCTACGGGGGGGGCGACGCGCTGGTGATGACCGGCGGGCTGGGTGCGGACCTGTTCCACCTCTTCGTGCCGGGGGTCACGTCGATGCTGGGGCACGCCGGCTACTCGCCGGTGTCCTCGCCCTACCGCATCACGGACTTCAATGCGGCCGAGGGCGACCGGCTGCACAGCGGCTTCACGAACGGCGGTGGTGCCATCCCGGTGGTCTGGCGCGGGCGGGCGCTGGAGGGGTTCACCGCCACCAGTGGCCAGAGCATGGCCGAGGCGGGCGCGGATGCGAGCGACCAGCGCTTCTACGAGCTGTGGGTGACGTACGACGCGGGCAGCAACCGCACGATCCTGTTTGCCGACCGCAACCGGGACTTCGCGGTGGACGCGGGCGACCTGAAGCTGGTGTTCGACGGCAACCTGGTGGACAACGCGGATGCGGCGCTGAACCTGAGCCCGCTGGTGTTCAACGAGGGCACGTTCCTGGTCAAGTCCGGCACGATCGGGGCGGACACGAACAGCACGCCGCAACTGAGCGAGCTGGCGGACCTGGCGTACGCGTTCGGTGGCGACGACACGCTGGACGGGCTGGGCGGCAACGACACGCTCAACGGCGACACGGGCAACGACCACCTGCTGGGCGGGCTGGGCAATGACCTGCTGTACGGCGGCGCGGGCGATGACCTGCTGGAGGGCGGTGCCGGCAGCGACACGATCTACACCGGCCACGGCAGCGACACGGCGTACGGCGGGGACGACGGCGACACGATCTATTCGGGCAGCTACGACAGCCAGGCCGAGGCGTGGTTCGCCGAGAACGAGGATCCGTTGGGCGACGAGCTGCACGGTGGTGCGGGCAACGACTACCTGTACGGAGCGGCGGGGGATGACACGCTGCTGGGCGAGGCGGACCACGACACTCTGGCGGGCTACGGCGGTGCGGACCTGCTGCTGGGCGGTGACGGCGACGATCAGC
>Ga0196972_1000584_pt1 | contig 16537 bp, 15 predicted proteins | sample S1v_2013CmetaG_FD_148618 | JGI IMG/M metagenome (GOLD analysis project Ga0196972, IMG submission 148618) | Soil microbial communities from Anza Borrego desert, Southern California, United States - S1+v_20-13C | ecosystem: Environmental > Terrestrial > Soil > Desert | place: USA: California...
TTCCTTGAGCTTCAAGGCCCCCTCGAGCGCGATGGGGTAATGCATGCCACGCCCGAGGAACAAGGCATGCTGTTTTTGGGCAAATGCCTTGGCCCATTCCCGAATTTGGGGCTCCAGGTTAAGCGCGTACTGCACACTGCCGGGCAAGTGCCGGAGGGCGTCCAGATATTGCTGTTCCTGATCTTGGCCTAATAAGCCGCGCTGTTTGGCCAAAGTTGCTGCCAAGGTGAAGAGCGCAATCAGCTGTGTAGTAAAGGCCTTGGTGGAAGCCACACCAATTTCAGCACCTGCACGCGTATAAAAGATCAGCCGGGAAGCACGCGGGATGGCACTCTCCTGCACGTTGCAGATCGCAAGTGTCAGTTCCTGGCTCAACGATTTGGCGTGCTTGAGCGCTTCCATGGTGTCTAGGGTTTCGCCGGATTGTGAGATCGTCACGACCAGCTGCCTGGGGTTCGGCACGGACCTGCGGTAGCGGTATTCACTGGCAATTTCTACGGCGGTGGGCAGCTGAGCAATGCTTTCCAACCAGTACTTAGCGGTAAGGCCTGCGTAGTAACTTGTCCCTGCGGCAAGAATCAGTATGCTTTCTACTTGAGCCAACACTTCTTCAGCATTCTTGCCGAACAGGGCAGGGGAGAAGGCTGCATCATCGATGGTCGCTTCCATGGTGTCTGTCAGCGCGCGCGGCTGTTCATGGATTTCCTTCTGCATGAAATGGGTATACGGGCCCAGCTCCATTGAATCCAGTGTCACATCGCTGACATGGATCTTGCGTTCCACGGTTTGACCCCCCAGACCATAGATCTGGATACCCTTGCTGCGTATTTCGGCGACATCGCCGTCTTCCAGGTAAATAACGCGCCGGGTAACGGACAGGACTGCGGAAACATCCGAAGCGATGAAGTTCTCATTCTCGCCCAGCCCAATCAATAGGGGACAGCCTTGTCGCGCGCAGATCATCACATCCGGAGTATCAATACACACCACGCTGATGGCAAATGCGCCCGTCAATTCAGCTACAGCCTTTTGCGTGGCTGCAAGCAGGGCGTTTCCCTGCTTGTAGTAATAATGGATCAGGTGGGCGATGACTTCGGTATCAGTCTGCGATTCGAACCTGTAGCCTAGTTTTTCAAGTCGTCCGCGCTGGTCGTCATGATTTTCAATGATGCCGTTGTGCACCACGGCAATCTCGCCACATGAAACATGCGGATGAGCGTTGGATTCCGTGACACCGCCATGCGTGGCCCAGCGTGTGTGGCCAATACCGACGAGACCATTCAAGTCTTGAGCTTGCGCTTTCGCCTGCATTTCCATGACGCGTCCGACAGCGCGCACACGTTTGATGTCTCCATCGTTCAGCACAGCCAGCCCTGCTGAATCATAGCCACGGTATTCCAGACGACTCAGCCCTTCAATGAGCATAGGGACTACATTTCTGGCAGCGACCGCCCCAACAATTCCGCACATAAGGTGTTATTCCTGAAAATCCATGATTGAATGATTGCCCACTAACGTGGTTTCTTTTGAGGTCTTTTCCAGCCTGCAATGGTTGTCTGCCTCGCACGCGCAAGGGTCAGTGCATTTTCGGGGGCATCCTGGGTAATGGTAGAACCGGCACCAATGGTTGCGCCTGCACCTATCGTAACAGGGGCGACCAGCTGGCTGTTTGAACCAATGAAGGCGTCGTCTCCGATCACCGTGCGGTATTTGTTGGCGCCATCATAATTGCAGGTAATCGTGCCCGCTCCAATATTGACGTGTTTGCCTACGCTGGTATCGCCCACATAGCTCAGGTGATTGATTTTGCTGCCTTCTGAGACTAGCGTGTTTTTGAGCTCAACAAAATTCCCGATATGGGCATCATTGCCGAGCTCGGTCCCAGGGCGGAGTCTGGCATAAGGCCCGATGCGACACGCCTCACCGATTCTGGTCTGCTCTATGTGGGTATAGGATGCAATGACGGTACCCGCCGCAATACTGGCGTCCTTGATCACACAATAAGCCCCAATGCGTACGTTATCCGCCAAGGTGACTTGGCCTTCAAAGACACAGCCCACATCGATCTCTACATCCAGGCCGGCTTGCAAATCGCCCCGCACGTCAATTCGAGCTGGGTCAGCCAAGGTTACACCTTGCGCTAATAGTCTCTCCGCATAGCGGCGTTGGTAAATTCGTTCTAGGGTCGAAAGATCCCGCTTGGAATTTACCCCAGTAACATTCCATTCATCCGAGGTGACTTGAGCATGCACGGGCACCTGATCAGCCACTGCCATACGAACGATGTCCGTCAGGTAATATTCCTTCTGGCTGTTATGGTTGGTAAGGCGACTGAGCCATGACACCAGATGACCATTGGGGACCGCCATGATGCCCGTGTTCACTTCATCAATGGCCCGCTGGGTTTCGGTTGCATCCTTGTGCTCGACGATGGCCTGGACCTTGCCTTCACCATTCCGCACGATACGCCCGTATCCAGTCGGGTCAGCCTTTTTAACTGACATCAGCGTCAATTGGCTCTGGGCTTGATCCAGCAGTTGCTTGCAGGCTTCCACATCGACCAGCGGCACATCACCTAACAAAATCAGCGTAACTCCAGCATGATCAAGATACGGTAGGGCTTGCTGCACTGCATGTCCGGTGCCCAACTGATCTTCTTGTTTAACCCAGGTAATCTCCTCATTGCTGAACGCTTGTGGGACTATCTCGCCGCCGAACCCGTAAACCACGATGATTTTATTGGGATCGAGTTGCTTCGCACATGTAATGACATGATGCAGTAAAGGTTTTCCCGCCAAGGCATGCAGAACCTTGGGTTTCTGGGAATGCATGCGCGTCCCTTTGCCCGCGGCAAGAATGACGACATTGAGTTTGTCTAATGATGGGGTCATGATATTAGGTATCAAGCAATGCGCAATTTTAGCGGCTTTTTATGCAAACTGCTCATGGCTTCAATAATCAGCTTTATCTGGGATCGCGAAGTCTGCGCTTGAATTGGCTTCATCTATGAAGAGAGGTCATTATGTTCAATAAACTATTGATGGCATATTTAATCATTACGCCATGTGTGCTTTATGCTGGAAATTCCATTTACCGTTGGGTTGACGAAGCGGGTAAGGTGCATTACGGGGATACGGTACCTGACAAATACAAGGACAGCGCCACCCGTAAACCGGAACTAAAGGAGCATCCGGTCATTGATGTGGAAGGCACGGCTAAGGAGCAAGAGGCCAGGCAAAGGGCAAGGGAAGTGCTTGATGTCGAACCTGACAAGCCACAGTCTTCCCCAGAGCCGGCTGCTAATGCCAATGCGCCTGATGTATCTGAGAACACTGCAGATATGACCTGTGAAGAACAATGGGTCCGCTACAATGCCAGTCAAGCGTGTTTTGCCCCATATCGCGTGGCTAATGGGGCGATTCGTCCGGAGGCGTTCGATAACTGCGTTGTCGTTCCTCAACCAGCGCATTGTGAATAGTCATAAAACAAAAGGCAGCTTGCGCCGCCTTTTGATCATCGTGCTGCCTAAGTCGATCAATGCTTAATTTTACGTAAACGTTCTATCGCCTGCAGTTGCGCAATGGCCTCGGAAAGCTCTGCCTGGGCACGTGCGTAATCCACATCCGAAACGTTGTTGGACATCGCTTCTTCCGCGGCACGTTTGGCTTCGGCTGCTTTCGCCTCATCCAGGTCAGCACCGCGTATAGCTGTGTCGGCCAATACGGTCACGATGCCAGGCTGAACTTCGAGCAATCCCCCAGAAATAAAGATCAGGACCTCTTCGGCCTGATCCGGTACCTTGACGCGTAAAGCGCCCGCCTTGATCGTTGTGATAAGCGGCGCATGGCGAGGGTATACACCGATTTCGCCCATGCGTGCAGGGGCCGCAATAAACTCAGCCTCACCCGAAAAGATGGACTCTTCAGCGCTTACCACGTCCAGATGTATTGTCGTTGCCATATTGTTTTCCGTAATCAGGGCTTAGCTTAAGGTCTTGGCCTTTTCAACAGCCTCTTCAATGCCGCCAACCATGTAGAAGGCCTGCTCGGGCAGATGATCATATTCGCCATTCACAATGGCCTTGAAGCCCTTGATGGTGTCCTTCAGTGGAACATACTTGCCTGGAGAACCGGTAAATACTTCGGCCACGTGGAAAGGCTGCGACAGGAAGCGCTGAATCTTACGTGCACGGGATACGGCCAGCTTGTCTTCTGGAGACAATTCGTCCATCCCCAGAATGGCAATAATGTCGCGCAGCTCCTTATAGCGCTGCAGCGTGGATTGCACCGCACGTGCGACGGAGTAGTGCTCTTCGCCAACAACCAGTGGGTCCAGCTGACGCGAGGTCGAGTCAAGCGGGTCAACTGCTGGGTAAATACCCAAGGAAGCGATGTCACGCGACAGAACCACAGTGGAGTCCAAGTGCTGGAATGTGGTCGCAGGGGATGGGTCAGTCAAGTCATCCGCAGGGACGTAAACGGCTTGAATAGAAGTAATAGAACCGACCTTGGTAGAAGTAATACGCTCCTGCAAGCGGCCCATTTCATCGGCCAATGTAGGCTGATAACCTACGGCAGAAGGCATACGACCCAGCAATGCGGATACTTCGGTACCAGCCAGGGTGTAACGGTAAATGTTGTCCACGAAGAACAGAATGTCGCGGCCTTCATCGCGGAAACGCTCAGCCATGGTCAAACCAGTGAGCGCCACACGCAGACGGTTGCCTGGAGGTTCGTTCATCTGACCGAACACCATTGCAACCTTGTCCAGAACGTTTGAGTCCTTCATTTCGTGGTAGAAGTCATTACCTTCACGGGTACGTTCACCCACTCCCGCAAATACTGAAAGACCAGCGTGCTGCTTCGCGATGTTGTTGATCAGTTCCATCATGTTCACAGTCTTGCCTACACCAGCACCGCCGAACAGGCCCACCTTACCGCCTTTGGCGAAAGGACAAACCAGGTCGATCACCTTGATACCGGTTTCCAGCAGGTCCACGGAAGGGGAGAGCTCCTCAAAGGTCGGCGCTTTCTGGTGAATGGAGCGCTTTTCGTCTGTTTCAATGTCACCGGCTTCGTCAATAGGGCGACCCAGAACATCCATGATGCGGCCTAAAGTGCCATGGCCCACGGGGACTTGAATTTGGTTTCCGGTATTGGTTACCTTCATGCCGCGGCAAAGGCCATCGGTGGAGCCCATTGCAATGGTACGAACCACGCCGTCACCCAATTGCTGCTGAACTTCCAGGGTCAAACCTGCTTCTGCGGTGCCGCCTTCTTCGTCGAGCAGCAGGGCGTCATAAACCTTGGGCATTGCGTCACGTGGGAACTCTACGTCAACCACGGCGCCGATACATTGAACTACTTTACCTTGACTCATCTTGGTTTCCTCAATCAATACTTACTTATAGGTTCAGACGCTCAGCTTAGACCGCAGCTGCGCCGCCCACAATTTCCGAAATTTCCTTGGTGATGGCCGCCTGGCGCGCCTTGTTATACACCAGCTTGAGCTCGTCGATAACGTTCTTGGCATTGTCGGAAGCCGACTTCATAGCCACCATACGGGCGCTTTGCTCAGAAGCCATATTCTCGGCCACCGCGTGGAACACCAGCGATTCGATATAGCGCGTCATAAGCTCATTCACCACACCTACAGGCTCAGGCTCATAGATATAGTCCCAATAACCTTCAGGAGCACCGATTTGCTCGCCGCTCAGCGGAAGTAACTGCTCACATACAGGCTCCTGCTTCATGGTATTGATGAAACGGGTATAACAGACGAACAACTGGTCAATCTCACCCGCAATATAAGCGTCCAGCATGACCTTGATCGGACCGATCAGCTTATCCATGTGCGGCGCATCGCCCAAACCAGTAATATGGGACTTGAGCTGCGCACCGAGCCGGTTCATGAAACCAAAGCCCTTGTTGCCAATGGCGGTGACCGTAATACCCTTGCCTTCGCTCTCCCAGTTTTTCATGTTGTTGAGCGCGAGGCGCAGCATGTTGGTATTCAAACCACCACACAGCCCTTTGTCTGAGCTCACAACGATGATGCCCACATTCTTGACCTGGTCGCGTTTGACCAGGAAAGGATGCTTGTACTCAGGACGAGCATAGGAAAAGTGAGCCGCCACATTGCGGATTTTCTCTGCATAGGGGCGAGCGGCACGCATTCTTTCCTGTGCCTTGCGCATCTTCGATGCTGCCACCATTTCCATTGCCTTGGTGATCTTCCGCGTATTTTCTACGCTCTTGATCTTGGTTCTGATTTCTTTACTGCCGGCCATATCTATTCACCTAGTCCGGTTATTCGCTTAATACGCGTTTGTTGCCTTGAAGTCCTGAATGGCGGATTCCAGTGCCTTCTGGTCATCGCCAGCCAAATCCTTGGTTTCCTCGATCTTGTCCATGAGGTTCTTGTACTTGGACTTGAGGAAGGAATTCAGTGCTGATTCGAAAGACAGCACCTTGGCGACCGGTACATCATCCAGGTAACCCTGGTTAGCGGTCAGCAGCGAGACTGCCATTTCAGAGACGCTCAATGGCGTATATTGGGTCTGCTTCATGAGTTCGGTAACAAGGCGGCCACGCTCCAGCTGTTTACGAGTCGCTTCGTCCAGGTCGGAAGCGAACTGTGCAAATGCGGCCAATTCACGGTATTGCGCCAGTGCCAGACGCACACCACCGCCCAACTTCTTAATGACCTTGGTCTGTGCAGCACCACCGACGCGGGAAACCGAAATACCAGCGTTAATAGCGGGGCGGACACCAGCGTTGAACAAGTCGGTCTCCAGGAAGATCTGACCGTCAGTAATCGAGATCACGTTGGTAGGCACGAAAGCAGATACGTCACCGGCTGCCGTTTCAATGATAGGCAACGCAGTCAACGAGCCAGTCCTGCCCTTGACTTCACCCTTGGTGAAATTCTCAACATAATCCTCGTTAACGCGTGCGGCGCGCTCGAGCAGGCGAGAGTGGATGTAGAACACATCGCCTGGATACGCTTCACGGCCTGGAGGGCGGCGCAGCAACAGGGAAATCTGGCGATAAGCCCAAGCCTGCTTGGTCAGGTCATCATAGACGATCAGGGCATCTTGGCCGCGATCACGGAAATATTCTCCCATGGTACAGCCGGCATAAGGCGCCAGGAACTGCAACGCAGCGGAATCAGAAGCAGCGGCAGCGACGACGATGGTGTATTCCATGGCGCCATGCTCTTCCAGCTTGCGCACGATATTAGCAATGGTGGAAGCCTTTTGGCCGATTGCCACGTAGATACAGGTCATGTTCTGACCCTTTTGATTGATGATGGCATCAATCGCTACCGCGGTCTTACCAGTTTGACGGTCACCAATGATCAGTTCGCGCTGACCGCGACCAATCGGCACCATGGAGTCAATAGCCTTAAGACCTGTCTGCACGGGCTGGGAAACTGATTTACGTGCAATAACGCCAGGTGCGACTTTCTCCACCTTGTCGGTCATCTTGGCATTGATCGGGCCTTTGCCATCAATCGGCTGGCCTAATGAATTGACGACACGACCGATGAGCTCCGGACCAACGGGAACTTCCAAAATCCTGCCGGTGCATTTGCAAATGTCACCTTCGGTGATGTGCTCATACTCACCGAGCACCACCGCACCTACGGAATCGCGCTCGAGGTTGAGGGCAAGGCCAAAGGTATTGCCGGGGAATTCGATCATTTCCCCGGACATCACGTTGGATAGGCCATGAATACGAACAATGCCATCAGTCACCGAAATTACCGTACCTTGGGTACGTGCTTCGGCGCTGGTGGAGAAATTCTCTAATCTGCTCTTAATCAGTTCACTGATTTCTGATGTGGATAACTGCATTACTCTTTCTCCTAAGCTTTCGCCTAACCCTTAAGCGTGTAGGCTAATTCTTGCAACTGGCCACGGACAGAAGCATCGATGACCGTATCGCCGACTAAAATTTTGACCCCGCCAATAATTTCGGGGTCCACTTTGACCTTCGCTTCTATCTTCTTGCCGAACTTGCTTTCCAGCCGCTTGACCAAGGCATTAACCTCGACGTTCGTAGGGGTAGCTGCAGCGGTGATCTCTGCTTCCAGTACACCTTCATCCTGCGCCTTGAGTTCTTCAAACTCAGCTGCCACATCAGGTAATAGTGCCAGGCGCCCATATTCCACGAGCAGCTTGATCAAATTCTTGCCTGTATCGTCCAGCTTATCGCCCGCGATGGAGAGGAAGGTTTTCTCAAGTTCAGCGGCAGAGATTTCCGGACTTTCGATATATGCCTGCATGTGCGGGTCAGCTGCAACTGCTGCAGCGAACCCCAGCATTTCAGACCAACGCGCCAGCGCGTTCTTTTCCTTGGCCAGCTTGAAAGCGGCGACCGCGTAAGGTCTGACTATCGTGACGACTTCAGCCATATTCTGCTTGCTTTCTATAGCTCGTTAGCGAGGGTATTCAACATTTCGGCATGGGCCTTGGCGTCGATTTCCTTACGCAGGATCTTCTCAGCACCTGCTACGGCCAGTGAGGATACCTGTTGCCGCAAGCTTTCCTTGGCGCGGTTTACCTCTTGGTCGATTTCAGCACGGGCACCGGCAATAATGCGATCACCCTCTGTCTTTGCTGCGCCCTTGGCTTCTTCAATAATCTCAGTCGCACGCTTTTCAGCTTGGGCGATGATGTCGGAAGCCTTTTCCTTGGCAGTCGTCAACTCTTGACTCGCCCTTTGAGACGCTTGCTCAAGTTCAAGCTTGCCACGTTGGGCAGCTGCCAGACCATCAGCGATAGTCTTCTGGCGGGTTTCAACTGCGCGCAGCAGCGGTGGCCAAATCAGCTTGACCGTAAACCAGATCAGAATAGCGAACGACACAGCCTGCGCAAGCAATGTCAAATTAATGTTCATTTCAGTTCCTTGCCGTTAAGACCAGCTTTGATTGTTCAGCTTAACCCGCGATAACACCGAGCAGAGGATTCGCGAATGCAAACATCATGGCCAGACCAACACCGATAATGAAGGAAGCGTCGATAAGACCCAGCAGCAGGAACACCTTAACTTGCAGGGCGGGAATCATTTCAGGCTGACGAGCGGCGCCTTCGAGGAAGCTGGCACACATGATACCAATGCCTACGCAAGCACCCGCAGCACCCAGACCAATAATAAGACCAATACCGATACCAGTGTATGCCTGGATCATCGCCAACAGTTGCAAGTTTTCCATCTTGTTTCCTTTCGATTTATAGATATGACTAGTGATAAAAAATTAATGACTTTCATGCGCCATCGCGATGTACACGACAGTCAGCACCATGAAAATGAAGGCCTGAAGCACTACAATCAGGATGTGAAAGATTGCCCAGCCAGCGCCAAGAATCGCGCCAAAGAAGGTCCCTGCCAACCCTGTTGCCGCCCACATGCCAAGCAGCAAGAAGATGATTTCACCGGCATACATATTGCCGAATAGACGCAGGGAGTGGGAAAGTGGTTTGGAGACGTACTCGATCAGGTTGAACAGCAGATTGGCAGGCCAGACCAGGGGATTCGAGCCAAAGGGCGCACAGAACAGTTCATGCAGCCAGCCGCCCATCCCTTTCACCTTGATACTGAAGAAAATCATCAGCAGCCATATGGAGAGCGCCAAAGCGAACGTGGCATTCACGTCTGAGGTTGGCACGCTACGCCAGGCTTCCAAGCCGAAAACGTTGTGATATAGAAGCCCCATGACGTCGATGGGCAAGAAATCAAGGGCATTCATGAGCAGTACCCAGACAAAAACGGTGAGGGCCAAAGGCGCAAGAAATGCATGGCGGTCGCCATGGAAAATACTTTTCACCTGATCGTCGATGAATTCCATCAGCAGCTCGACCACGGCTTGCCGCTTGCCCGGCACGCCAGAGGTAGCGCCACGTACGACCCACCACAGGAAGCCAAATGCGATAACTGCCACCACCCAGGACATTACCAGGGTATCCATGTGCACAGTCCAGAAGCCGCCTTCAGCTACCGGTTTCGCATTGAATGCCAAATGGTGAGAGATATATTCAGATGGGGTTAGCCCTTGCTCAGTTGCCATACCTCAATTACCTTATTTGTCCGTAGTTATTCTTGATCCAAGGTTCGCAAAGCCGCACCGGATATGAGTGCTGCACATGCCAACCCACCTATAAGGGCCAAAGGCACCAGTTGTTCGTATAACTTGAATATCGCCAACAGCACCAGCGCAATCACGAGTATCTTCAGCACTTCCGCCTTCAGTAGCAGAAGCAGAGCAGAACCTGCTGTCTCCGGCTGCTTTCGCGCCAACGCAATCGCCGCGAATCCGCCCAGCATGACTGCCGCACCGCCACCCAAAATGGAAAGTGACACATGCACATCAGCCAGGACAAATGCCACAGCCGCAAGGAGCAAGGTGACGATAATTTGCCAGCGCACTGCCTTGCCAAAGGCCCGATGTAGGGTAGGGGTGTCGCTCATACAGAGTCGCTAACGTCAACTAGCAGCGTGGCTAGGAAAACGCGAGATTTTCTTCTATTGTGCCTACTTAAGTCAAGTTCGCGATGCATTCCCGCGAATTGCGGAGATTAAACCATCTAATTGGTCCAGACTGTGATAGCGAATACTTACTTTCCCCTTGCCCTGGCTTTCAGCTTGAATTTGTACCTCAGCGCCCAACAAATCTGCCAGCTCGTCCTGCAACCTTTGAACATCCTTATCAATACCCTTTGCAGCAGGCTTGGCGGGTGAAGCTGATGCACGCTTGACCAAGGCTTCTGCTTCACGCACGGACAGTCCTCCTTGGGCAACCTGTTCCGCCACTGTAATCTGCTTAGATCCTTCGAGAGAGAGCAACGCGCGTGCATGGCCCATGTCGATACGACCTTGCATCACCAAGTCTTGCACTGGCTTGGCTAGGTTGAGTAATCGTAAGAGATTGGTGACTGCAGTACGCGAACGGCCGACTGCGTCTGCTGCTGCCTGATGAGTCATGCCAAATTCGTCAATCAGCCGCTTGATACCATTGGCTTCTTCCAGAGGGTTTAGGTCCTCGCGCTGTATATTCTCGATGAGCGCCATAGCCAGCGCAGCTTCGTCCGGAATTTCCCGTACAAGTACCGGCACCTCTTGTAATCCTGCCAGCTTTGACGCACGCCAGCGGCGCTCTCCAGCGATGATTTCCAGTTTGTCGCCGGTTTCCCTGACCAGGATGGGCTGCATGATGCCCTGTGACTTGATGGAGGAGGCAAGGTCAGCCAGGGACTCCTGATCCATCTGGGTTCGGGGTTGATATTTGCCCGGTTTAAGCTGGTCTATCTCGACCATACGTAGCGCATCGGTACTGGCGTTATTACTATCCCCCGCTAATAACGCGTCCAGACCGCGGCCCAGACCTTTTGGTTTCACCATCGGTAAACTCCTAAACTTTTGCGGTTGATTTGGCCGAGGCGCGCTGGATGATTTCTGCCGCCAGCTCGATATATGCTTGCGCACCTTTTGAGCTTTTGTCGTAGACCAGCACAGGCATGCCATAACTGGGTGCTTCAGCGAGCCGGATATTGCGTGGAATGACGGTGCGATACACCTTGTCGCCAAAGTGCGATTCCAATTGGGCTGAAACCTGTTGGGCGAGCATATTGCGGTTGTCGTAAAGCGTGCGCAGCAGGCCCTCTATTTCAAGTCTTGGGTTCAAGCTCGCACGAACCTTTTTGATGGTATTGACCAGGTCGGATAATCCTTCAAGTGCGTAATACTCGCACTGCATGGGAATCATCACCGCATCCGCGGCGGTAAGTGCATTCACGGTAACAAGATTGAGAGCAGGGGGGCAATCCAGCAGCACGTAATCATAGCGGCCCTTGATCTCAGCCAACGCATGCTTCAATCGCGTTTCTCGGCCTGTTTCATTGACGAGCTCAACTTCAGCACCAGCTAGATTTCGGTTCGCCGGCGCAATGTCGAACTTGCCCTTTTCCGAGCGTTGGATGGCCTCTGCAAGCGTCGCTTCACCTATGAGTACATGGTAGATGGTGTTCTGCAAGCTGGCTTTGTCCAGTCCACTGCCTGTTGTGGCGTTGCCCTGCGGGTCGAGATCGATCAGCAAGACATTGTGCTCAGCATCTGCGAGGCTTGCAGCCAAATTCACGCAAGTGGTCGTTTTGCCGACCCCGCCTTTTTGATTGGTAATCGCCAGTATGCGCATTATCACGCCGCTTTCAGGTTGTCGGCAGAGAGAAAAACCAGATGACGCTGTGCTTCCAGCCCCGGCACCTTAAGAGGGAGCACGCGTACGGGTTCAAATTTGGCTTGTGCAAGCTCTTCAAAAGGATAAACACCTTTCATGGCAAGCCATTGCGCTTGAGGGTTGCCCAGATGACGGGTCAACTGCATGAATTCAGCCAGATCGGAAAACGCGCGTGAAATCACCGTATCGAACAATCGCTGAGGCTTGTAACCCTCGACCCTGGCACAGACGACTTCGAGATTAACAATCCCTAGCTCGGCTTTAGCCTGACGCATGAAGCTTGCCTTTTTATGGCTTGAATCTAACACAGTGACCTGAAGCTCGGGTTTGCACAAGGCCAATGGAATCCCTGGCAGTCCTGCGCCGCTCCCTACATCAACTAGGCGCTCTCCTCGAACATGAGGAAGCACGGACAGGCTATCCAGCAGGTGCAGGGTCACCATTTCTTCCGGATCACGCACAGCGGTGAGATTGTGGACTTTGTTCCACTTTTGCATCAACCCCAAATAGTCCAGCAGCTTCTGCTTGGTGTCAGGCGACAACAGGATTGAGGCCTCCTCCAAGCCTTGATTCAATTTAGCCTGCAAAGTCATGCGGCGCGATCCGTCGATTTTATGCCGCGGTTTTTACGCTTGAGATACACCAACAGCAAGGAAATCGCAGCAGGTGTAACGCCAGAGATCCGGCTTGCCTGGCCGATCGTCTCAGGCCGATGTTGGTTCAACTTTTGCTGTACCTCTATTGAGAGGCCGCGCACATCGCTGTAGTCCAGATCCGTGGGCAGCATCGTGTGTTCCTGTCGGCGCTGGCGCTCCACTTCGTCTTGCTGCCTGTCGATATAACCCTGGTACTTCGCCGCGATTTCGACTTGCTGGCGTACCTGATCATCAATTTCCTCATACTCGGCATTGGCACCCGGCAATGTCAGCAGCGCTTCGTAGCTGACTTCGGGACGGCGCAATAGCTCAAAAAGCGAATACTCGTGGTCTATGGCCTTCCCCAAAACTCTCATTGCATCTTCAGCAGGCAAGGCGGCGGGCTGCACGAAAGTCCGCTTGAGACGCTCCTGCTCGCGCTGGATCGCATCCTGCTTACGGGCGAATGTCTCCCAACGAGTATCATCTACGAGACCAATTTTGCGTCCAGCTTCGGTCAAGCGCATGTCAGCATTGTCTTCGCGTAGCATCAGACGGTATTCAGCGCGGCTGGTGAACATGCGATAAGGTTCGCTGACGCCGTTGGTGATGAGATCATCCACAAGAACACCTAAGTATGCCTGCTCCCGCCCTGGGCACCAGCTATCCTGGTCTGTCGCATAGAGTGCCGCATTTGCACCGGCTAACAGCCCTTGTGCTGCTGCCTCCTCATACCCTGTGGTTCCATTTATCTGGCCGGCAAAAAAGAGGCCCTGCACGGCTTTTGTTTCCAACGAGCTTTTGAGACCACGAGGGTCATAGTAGTCGTATTCGATGGCATACCCCGGACGCAAGATATGTGCATGCTCGAGTCCTCGAATAGATCTCACCAATTCGTACTGCACATCAAAAGGCAGACTGGTGGAAACACCATTGGGGTAAAACTCGTTAGTCGTCAGCCCCTCTGGCTCAAGAAAGATTTGGTGGGAATCCTTATCGGCAAAACGATGGATCTTGTCCTCGATAGAAGGGCAATAGCGAGGACCTACCCCCTCGATTACCCCGGTATACATGGGCGAACGGTCTAAACCAGCACGGATAACCTCGTGCGTTCTTTCATTGGTATGCGTAATCCAGCATGACACCTGGGATGGGTGCTGCTCAGGCTTGCCCAGGAAAGAGAAGACCGGCACAGGTGTATCGCCCGGCTGCTCCTCCATCACGGAGAAATCAATTGATCTACCGTCGATGCGAGGAGGCGTTCCTGTTTTAAGACGGCCTGCAGGCAAGCCGATTTCACGCAGTCGGGCAGCTAGAGAGATAGCCGGAGGATCACCAGCTCTACCAGCTTGATAATGAGCGAGTCCCACATGGACCAAGCCGCCGAGGAAAGTCCCCGCCGTCAGCACCACGGCCTTGGATTGGAAACGCAAGCCCAGCTGGGTGACCACACCCGTTACACGCTCGCCTTGTAAGGCAATATCATCTACAGCTTGTTGAAACAACCAAAGATTCGGTTGATTTTCGAGCCGTCGACGAATTGCTGCCTTATAAAGCACGCGATCAGCTTGCGCCCGCGTTGCCCTTACAGCTGGGCCCTTGCTTGAGTTGAGGGTACGAAACTGGATACCGCCTTCGTCCGTCGCCGCAGCCATAGCCCCACCTAATGCGTCGACCTCCTTGACGAGATGGCCTTTCCCGATGCCGCCAATGGAAGGATTGCAAGACATCTGACCCAGTGTCTCAATGTTGTGGGTCAACAGTAAGGTCTTTCGGCCCATGCGAGCGCTGGCCAAGGCTGCCTCGGTACCGGCGTGGCCTCCACCAACGACAATAACATCAAAGATTTCAGGGAATTGCATGTGTTAGAAACTCAGTCTTAGAGGGTGCTTATGGTACTGCAAACACGTTTCAGCGTCATGCAAAAGATACGTTTCACGTGAAACATTGCACTTCATGCCTGTTTTCAATATAAACTAAGTAAAACAATAATCACATTAAGCACATAAAACTAAAAATGGTCACGGGGACGGATTTAATTCGGGGTATCTATGGACCTCTCCTTGAAATACAGCAAAACCAGCAAGGGGGCAAAGGCTGTGCTCGCCAAGAGCCGTGCCTTATCCTCCAGCTATATGCTGGTGCTATCCAATATCGACGGTAAAACCACCGCCGCTGCTCTTCAGGAAAAACTGCAGCTCAGCGAAGAGAAGTTTCTTCAAGCGCTCACTCAATTACATGAGGAAGCCTATATCCAGGTAGTACAAGATTTTGGCCCATCTGTTTTTGATCTCAAAAGCGCTATTGAGGTTTCGGAGATCAGCCCAGAAGAATTCTTCAAGTTAGAACTGCCCGAAGACACTGCCGCGAAGACACAAGAGCAACTTGAAGCCGAAGAACGCGCTCGTCTTTACGCTGAGGAGCAGGCTCGTAAGGAAGCGCTGGCGAGGGAGCAAGAGGAGGCCGAACGTAAGCTGTTGAAAGTTACCGATATCCTTGCCAAGGCCGGCCACAAGATTGATATCGAAAAGCTGGCGGATGCCGATACGACACCACCCGCCATAGTAAATCCAGTGTCTCTCAAAGAATCCAAGGCCGAACTCAACCATGAAACCCCTGACACTCCTGTAGTTGCAGAATTGCAGCCATCTGAGATTGCAAATTCTCAGAGCCCTATTCAACTTGCTCCCTCCTCTGAACCAACACACCCACCCGCTTATATTGAACCTGTCACTGAACCTTCCCTTGATGAGACGCAACCGGCAGACGAAGTGAAGAGCGAAGCCCAAAAACAAGCTGATGAACAATCACATCAGCTAGAACTCCGCAGGCAAGCCGAGGCAGAGCAGCAGCGAGCGGAATTTGCAGCCAAACGCAGGGCAGAAGAGGATGCTCGCGCTGAAGCTGAGCAGATCAAGCGGAAAGAGGCGGAAGCACAAGCCGAACGAAAGGCCGAAGAGAAGGCACGCAAAGAAGAAGAACGTCGGGTACGGAAGGAAGCCGAAATAGCACGCAAACTTGCCGAGCAACAAGCGCGTGAGGAGGCGAAAGCTCGTGCAAGAGCTGAGGCCGAGCGTAAAGCGAAATCAGAAGCGGAGCGGCGGGCACGGGAAAATGCTGAAGCGAAAGCCCGAGCACGTGATGCTGCAGAGCATAAAGCAAGAGCAAAGGCTGAGCTGCAGGCCCAGCGCGTAGCCGAGGCGCAGGCTAAAACAGAAGAAGCACGCAGAACTCGTGAGGAGGCGCGTGTTCGAGAAGAAAGACTGGCTGCAGAAAAAGCTGTCGCCAGGGCCGAGGCCAAACGCCAGGCTGAGGCCAAGTCAGTTATCCGTGCAGAGGAATGGGCACAAAGGCGAGCCGCCATCAGCTTGTTGGGTTCATCCTGGGCAACAAGCTTCCGCAGCATCGGCCGACCAGCATTGATCGGCCTCTGCATGGTCAGCTTAGGCCTGTTAGTTCTGCTTCACTTTGTCAGCCTTGCAATGTTGGTTGCACCTGTAGAACAGGCGATGGTGACCGCTATCGGTGAGCCAGTCAAAGTACGGGATATGCGGGCCTCCTTATGGCCGCAACCCCATCTGGTATTAGAAGGCGTCACCGTCGGACAATACGCTGACGTTAATGCCACTAAAATAAATGTGTATCCAGCAATCCTTTCCTTTCTG
>Ga0196972_1000585_pt1 | contig 16531 bp, 15 predicted proteins | sample S1v_2013CmetaG_FD_148618 | JGI IMG/M metagenome (GOLD analysis project Ga0196972, IMG submission 148618) | Soil microbial communities from Anza Borrego desert, Southern California, United States - S1+v_20-13C | ecosystem: Environmental > Terrestrial > Soil > Desert | place: USA: California...
TGGTGAAGCCTTTCAAGCTCGACATGCTGGAAAAAACGCTCGACAGCGTGCTTTCAGCCAACGGCTTCGTATCGCTTGCCGTCGCGTGACCCAAATTCGATTGTCGACTGATACGTGTTCTGGATCCCGGCCTGCGCCGGGATGACGTCGTTGTATCGAGGGGCTTGCCTCCGTCACCCCGACGGAGGTCGGGGTCCAGACACGCAGGAGCACACTGGTCGCGCAGCGCTTTACACCGGCCGGATCTGGCCCGTCCCGTGCACCACGTACTTGAAGCTTGTGAGCTGCTCGACGCCCACCGGCCCTCGCGCATGCAGCTTGCCGGTCGCGATGCCGATCTCGGCCCCGAAGCCGAACTCGCCGCCGTCCGCGAACTGGGTCGACGCGTTCCAGAGCACGATGGCGCTGTCCACTTCTGAAAGGAACCGCTGGGCGGTTGCTTCGTCCGAAGTGATGATCGCGTCCGTATGCTGTGAGCCGTGGCGCGCGATGTGCTGGATGGCCTCACCGACGCCATCGACGGTCTTCACCGCAATGATCGCATCCAGGAATTCGTGGCCGTAGTCGTCAGCCGTGGCGGCCTTCACGCGAGCGTCCACTGCCTGAGCCGCCCCATCGCCGCGCACCTCCGCGCCCCCTTCGAGCAATGCCTTCACGAGCCGCGGCATGGTTTCCGCCGGCGCACTGCGATCCACAAGCAGGCACTCGGTCGCCCCGCACACGCCCGTGCGGCGCATCTTGGCGTTGATGAGCACCGTCTCCGCCATGCCGAGATCGGCCTTGGCGTCCACGTAGGTGTGATTGATGCCTTCGAGGTGCGCAAACACCGGCACGCGGGCTTCGTCTTGGACGCGCTGCACGAGGCCCTTGCCGCCGCGCGGCACGATCACGTCGATAGTACCACCGAGCCCCTGCAGCATGAGGCCGACTGCATCGCGGTCCGTCGTCTCGACGTACTGGATCGCGGCCGCAGGCAGGCCAGCCGCCACCAGCCCCTCGACGAGGCAGGCATGAATGGCGAGGCTCGAATGGTGGCTGTCGGACCCTCCGCGCAGGATGGCAGCGTTGCCGGACTTGAGAGAAAGCGCACCCGCATCCGCCGTCACGTTCGGGCGGCTCTCGTAGATGATGCCGATAACCCCGATCGGCACGCGCACGCGCTGGATGCGCAATCCGTTCGGCCGCGTCCAGTCCGCCAGCACGGCTCCGACCGGATCGGTCAGCGCTGCGATGTCCTCCAGGCCCTTGGCAATGCCCTCGACCCGCTTCTCGTTCAGCACCAGGCGATCGACATAAGAGTCGATACGGCCCGCGGCTTTCGCCGCAGCCACGTCCTTCGCGTTGGCGTCGAGGATCTTCTGCGTATCGCGGCGAAGCGCCTGCGCCGCGATCATGAGCGCCTTGTCCTTGGTCTCACGCGGCGCCAAAGCAAGCTGGCGCGATGCTTCGCGGGCCGCCACGCCGATGCCGCGCATCACGGTGCCTAGGGTGCCGTCGCTGTCTGTGGCTTTCTGCATGGCTCGACTTCGGATATTAAGGGCGGTTCGTCAGACGCTATACGCCTGAAGCGGGGTCTTGGACTACAGGCCGTGAAGGCAAGGCGGCCGCTTATTTGCGGTGGAGCGCCATGTCATCCCGATGAATGAGCTCTGGCCCGCCCTCGAAGCCCAGGATATCGGCGATCTCGGACGATTTGCGGCCCAGGATGCGGGCGGCGTCGGCGCGCGCATAGGCGGAGAGGCCGCGGCCCAATTCGCGCCCGTCCGGCGCTCGGATGATCACCGCGTCGCCGCGCTCGAACTCGCCGTCGACGCGGGTCACGCCGGCAACCAGCAAGCTCTTGCCCGCGACCAGCGCCTTTTCCGCGCCCGCATCGATATGAAGTGTGCCGCGCGACTCGAGCTGGCCCGAGATCCAGCGCTTCTTTGCCGTCACCGGATCCTGCTTGGCGAGGAACCAGGTCACCTTCGAGCCTTGGGTGATGGCCCGCAGCGGGTGCAGCACCTTGCCGGTCGTGATCACCATGTTGGTGCCGGCGCCGAGCGCGATCTTGCCCGCCTCGATCTTGGTCTTCATGCCGCCCTTGGAGAGCTCGGTGCCGGCGTCGCCCGCCATGGCCTCGATCTCGGCGGTGATCTCCGTCACCAGCGGAATGTGCTGCGCGTTGGCGTCCTCGTTCGGCGGCGCCGTGTAGAGCCCGTCGATGTCCGACAGCAGCACGAGGCAATCCGCCGATACCATGCCCGCGACGCGTGCCGACAGGCGGTCGTTGTCGCCGTACTTGATCTCCGCCGTCGCCACCGTGTCGTTCTCGTTGACGACCGGAATGGCCTTGAGCCTGAGCAGCGTTTCAATGGTGTGGCGCGCATTGAGATAGCGCTGCCGCTGCTCGGTGTCGCCGAGCGTCAGCAGGATCTGCGCCACCGTGAGGCCCGACTTGGCCGCCAGCTCCTCATACGCATGCGCCAGGCTGATCTGCCCGACCGCGGCCGCCGCCTGCGACTGCTCGAGCTCAAGCGGCCCCTTGGGCAGGCCGAGCTTGTGCCGTCCGAGCGCGATGGAGCCAGAGGAAACCAGGACCACATCCTTCCCCTGCCGAACGAGTTCGGTCACGTCGTCCATGAGCGAGGCCAGCCATTCACGCTTGAGCGCGCCCGTGTCGCGCTCCGCGAGCAGCGCCGAGCCGATCTTGACCACGATCCGGCGCGCCCCTGTCCACTCGGGACGGGCGAGGCTGGCTTCGGCAGTGGCGGCAGGCTGGGACATAGGTGCAGGAGCGGCTAGGGGATTGATCGTGGCGCTCTCCTAGCACGCGCCGGGCTCGCGAGGCGAGATACCCTTTGGCGCGGTTTACTTTTCCCCTTCCGGCAGCCTAGCCGCGCGTCAAATGGCCAGCATTAACCGCCGTTTGCCTTCGAGAGCCCCTCGGCCAGCAGGTCCGCGGCCGGCACCCCGAGCGTGTTGTTCTTGGCCAGCCAATCGCCCGCGGCCTTCATGCGGCTCTTGGGATCCTGCTCGTCCTTCTCCGCGATCTTGGCCAGGTAGAACCCTGCGCCTGTCCGCGTTGCGGCCCAGCGGGCCCCGTCCCAAGCCACGAAGCGCACGATCTGACCGGGCTCGGTTTTGCCGTCTTGCTTGATCACCAACGCGCCGACGGCAGCATCCCACTGGAATGTGGCGCATGCGCCGTCCCAGGTCTGGAACTGGGCGGAGGCCATCGGGTCGCCGGGCGATTTGCCGGGCTCGCTGAGTGAAAGATTACCGCCGAACCAGCGCGCCGAAACGTTCTCGCCCTTGCAGCTCTTGAAGTTGAGCTTGTTGTCCTCGTAGGCGAGCGTCTTCGCATGGAGCGGAGAGCTGACAGCGAGGGCGGTGAGGAGAACGAGCATCCGGCGGATCATCGGCAATCTCCAGAGAGAGTGAGCGTCGTCGAGGCTCGTGTTCTCACATGCGCTGACCGGGCGAGAGAAGCGCGCAACATCCCTCGGAGGCGGGTTCGCCTTGGCAGAACGGCCGGGAAGATCAGGCAGGGAGTTGACGAATCTTCCTCGCGCTCCTCCGCCGAGCGAGTCGCATGCTGCTTCATCCGCCGTGCGCCGGTGCCGATCAAAACGAGTCCGAAGCTCACACTTTCGTTTATCGAAGCGGCTTAACGCGAGCGCAGGAAACTCGAATTGTGGACTCCGTTACGTTTATAATTTTACTTGGAAATATTGTAGTTCGAAAGTCTATCAAGTGTAGCCTCAAGTTGAACGAAGCAGTATGATGGGTGTGTTGTTTGAATCGCACCCAAGCAACTACTGACATCCCAAACCCCAAAAAATGGAGTTCTCATGAACCTCCAAGAGCAGAGATTTGCCTGCTTGCGGATGGCGATGGAGATCGGCTGCAAGGCTGACAACATCGTCCACGTCGCACGGGCAATGAGTGAGTTCATTGAAGGAGCACCGGCTTCTGTTGCTGCCCCGGTCGCCGCCGAAGTTGAGGCAGCGCCCGAGGCAGAGCCGTCCCGCGACGCGATTGCCGCGTGCGGAACGGCTTTGGCCGAACCGGTGCTCGCGCCGGAAGTTGTCGAGGAAGCGCCGGCCGAAGCCGCCGCCGAGCCGGCAGCCGAAGCCGCACCTGTCGAGGAGGCAAGCGCTGAGCCTGCCGCCGAAGCAGCACCCGAGGCAGCCGCGGAAGAACCCGCAGCCGAGTCGGTCGCTGAAGCCGCACCCGCGGAAGAAGCGCCTGCCGAGGCGGTCGCCGAAGCGGCACCTGCCGAAGAAGCCGCCGCCGAAGCTCCCGCTGTCGAAGCGGCTGCAGAGGCTGTCGCCGAAGCAGCTCCTGCGGAAGAAGCGCCCGCCGCCGAAGCTCCTGCAGAGGCCGCACCGGCCGAAGCGGCAGCCGAGGAAGCGCCCGCCGCCGAGGCCGCAGCCGAAGAAGCGCCTGCTGCTGAAGCTGCACCTGCTGAAGAAGCTCCTGCGGAGGCTCCGGCCGAAGCCGTAGCGGAAGCCGCCGCTGAGCCTGTTGCCGAAGCTGCACCCGCTGAAGCGGCTGCGGAGGAAGCACCGGCAGAAGCACCCGCCGCCGAAGCACCTGCCGAAGTGGCAGCAGCCGAAGCCGCACCTGAAGAAGAGAAGGTCGAGGTCGCTCCTGAGGCGATCGCCGCCATGAACGGAGCTGCCGAGCCGGCAGCTGCTAGCCCGCCCGCTTAAACCAATCGACGGTGGGAAATAAGAAACGAGCGCACGTCGAGCCGTCTTTGCGCAGAGACGGTGAGAGGGAAGATACGAACCAACACTAGGAGGGCGGGCTGGCTGTGAGGCCTTCAGCCAGCTCGTTCGACGCCAAAGGCCGTGCCTGTTTTTGCCCCCACACACCATTGCCGCCCGTCCGCGCGCAGCGCGGCTTCGCCACGACCGAGGCGGCAATCCAGGGGCACCTTGCTCGACGGGGCATGCATTTGACCCTGGATGGCCGGGCAAGCCCGGCCATGGAGTAAGGGGAAGGTGTCTGGACGAAGAGCGAACCTAGATGATGCTCTTCGCGTAGAGGTCGGTCCGCCGGTCGCGGAAGAAGCCCCAGTCGGCGCGATAGCTCTCGATCATGCTGAGATCGAACGTGTGCACGAGCACGCCTTCGTCCGCCGCGCCGAAGCTTTCCACCAGCTCGCCGCGATGATCCGCGATGAACGAATGCCCATAAAACTTCTGCTGTACACCCTCGTTGTCCTCGAGGCCGATGCGGTTCGCCGCTACGATCGGCACCGCGTTCGAGACCGCATGTCCCTGCATGGCGCGCTGCCACTGCAGATGCGTATCGAGCGCCGAGTCGTAAGGCTCCGATCCGATCGCCGTCGGATAGAACAGCACTTCCGCTCCCGCGACCGCCATCGCGCGCGCGGTTTCCGGGTACCACTGGTCCCAGCAGATGCCGACGCCGATGTGCCCGCGCTTGGTCTTCCAGGTCTTGAAGCCGGTGTCGCCCGGGCGGAAGTAGTACTTCTCCTGATAGCCGGGGCCGTCCGGGATGTGGCTCTTGCGATAGACGCCGAGGATGGCGCCGTCCGCGTCGGCAATTGCCACGCTGTTGTAATAGCGCGGCCCGTCCTTCTCGAAGAACGAGATCGGGATCACGATGCCGAGCTCGCCGGCGAGCTTCTGCAACGCCAGCACGCACGGATGCTGATCGACAGGGAAGGCCGTCTCGAACCACTTCGGGTCTTGCTTGGTGCAGAAGTAGATGCCCTGGAACAGCTCGGAGGGCAGCACGATGTCTGCGCCCTGCTTTGCCGCATCGCGCACGAACCGCTCCGTCTTAGCGATGTTGGCGGGCATATCCTGTCCGTAGGACGTCTGGATACCCGCGACCGTGATGCTGCGATGCTTCATTCGAGGGGTTCCTGCTGGGTAATGCAGTGGAAGGAGCCGCCGCCGGCCTCGCCGCAGCCGAGCAGGCCGCGCGAGGAAACGCCGACGACCTTGCGGTCGGGGAACACGGCCTGCAGCGCCGCGAGTGCGGCCTCCTGAGTGGGTGTGCCGTAGACCGGCACCACCACCAGGCCGTTGGCGATGATGAAGTTCATATGCGAAGCGGGCGACACCTCGCCAAGGGCGTTGCGGTAAAGCCCCACACCCGGAATGCGGGTGACCTTGAGCTTGCGCCCGGCGGCATCCGTCGCCTGTTCGAGCCGTACCGCGATGGCATCGAGGATAGCCGCATTCGGATCGTCGGCCCCCGACGGCGCCTGGCACACCACGTGGCCCGGCGCCACGAAGCGCGCGATGTTGTCGATGTGTCCGTCCGTGTGATCGCCGAGCAAACCTTCGTCGACCCAGATCAGCTTCTTGGTGCCGAACGCTTCGCGAAGCGCAGCTTCCGCCTGCTCGGCAGTCCAGCCGTTGCGGTTCGGATTGAGTAGCGTCTGCTTGGTGGCGAGAACCGTGCCCTCGCCGTCGTGATCGACCGCGCCGCCTTCCAGCACGAAGTCGAAACGGCGGATCGGCGTGCCGGCCATCTCGGCCACCGTGTCGCCCACGGTGAGGTCGTCCGGCAGATCGTACTTGCCGCCCCAGCTGTTGGTCTGGAAGCGCAGCGCGATGCGTTGAGGCCCCGCTTGCGCGAAGATCGGCCCCGTGTCGCGCAACCAGATGTCACCGTACTTCGCCGAGACAAGCTCCGCCGCATCGCCCACGGCTTGAAGCGCCGAGGTTGCCGCCTCCTCGCCGTTGACGAGCAGGCGCACCTTGTTGCTCTCGGCCAGCGCTTTGACCAGCGCCGCCACGTCGCGGCGGGGTGCGGCGAGGTCGTCGTTCCATTCGGAGGCATCCGCCGGCCACGCCGTCCAGATCGCGGCTTGGGGCGCCCACTCGGCGGGTACGACGGTCGTCGTCTCGATCATGAAGCTCGTGTCCTTGAACTTGAAGCGCTTACGCCTTCGGAGGGGCGGTCATGCCCCTTAGAAATGAGGAATGCAATACGACAGTGAAGGTGCCGTGGATCGGTCGGCGGCATGGTTAGGAAAGGGAAGGCGCCGGGTTTAACGCGCCCCACCCAACCCTTCTGAAGAAACGCGACCGGTCAGCAGCCGGTTCGAAGGCAAAGCGAATAGTCAACGCATTGAAATAAAAAGCTGATCCGGCGGGGTCACGCGCCCTTTGGTTTCTTCCCGGAGCGTTCGACGGAAGCCGTGTTCAGCGCCACGGCGGCTCGAATGAGCGCGACCAACGCCTTCTCGTCGATCTTGTCGCCCTCGCGGATATCGATGGCGCGCCGGGTGCTACCCTCGAGGCTGGAGTTGAACAGGCCGGAAGGGTCCTTGAGCGAGGCGCCCTTGGCGAAGGTCAACTTCACCACGGCCTTGTACGTCTCGCCGGTGCAGATGATGCCGTCGCGCTCCCACACCGGAACACCACGCGGGTTCGACGGCTTCCTCCATTTCACCTCTTCGACCACGTCGGGATCGGCCCGCTTGATGATGCCCCGAACCCGAGCCAGCATCTCGCCCCGCCAGTCAGAGAGCTCCTTGATCTTCGCATCGATCAGCTGAGAAGGGGAGGCGTCGCTCGTGCTCACTGTTGCTTTCTTCATTGGCGGCCTCATTCGCGACTTCGGTCGACATCCCGTGTTCGCCACGGGGACCTGGATGAAACTTCAGTCAGGCAGGCCGTCAATTCTCTGGACGTCATCCAGGCATCGATCCCAATCTGCGCTGCTCGCGACAAAAATGTGAGCGTCGGGTTTAGCTTCAACCGCGCTATCTAGGCTCCCAGCAGGCACGACCAGAAGAGCCCCGTTCATTTGAACATTAGGAAGCGCTGAACCGCATTCCCCGCAAAAACTCTTCTGATGCCGCGTAGAAGCGACGCGAAAACTCTTAATCTTGGATTGGCCTGATAGCCAAGTGAGTTTTGCCGTCGATGAAAACAAGTTGGCCGCGTGCGCTGACCCCGTGTCCTTCCGACAGCGTCCACAGTGACAAAGGAAGAAGCGCTCGAATTCTCCAATAATCTCGAAGCGGATCTCGCCGCAAAGGCAAGAGCCGGCGTGCTTGCTGCTCATCGATAGTCTCCCCTCAGAGTGAAAAGGCGTGTCCCAAGGAGAGCACGCACCTTGTGTGGAGCGCTCACATCTTCTCCCCCGGCAATTTGCTCGCTTGCTTCACCCAGGCGGCAAATTGCGCTTCGTCGAGCTGGTCGTCCTCGTGGATGTGGAAGTAGCGCGTGCCCTGGTGCTTGGACTCGACGGGCGGGACGGGCCGCAGCGACGTGCCGCGGAAGAACGCCACTTTGATGTACTTCGCGAAGCAGTGAAAGCTGAGGAACCAGACGTCGTCCTCGATCCCATACAGCGGTGTGTTCCATTTGATAGCCTTGCGCACGCCGGGAACGGTCCGCGTGATGAGCACGTCGAGACGGCGCCCGACATCGCGTTTCCAGCCCGGCATGGCGGCGATGTAAGCCTGCACGGGAGCATCCCCGTAGCCCTTCGCGATCTGAGGATTGCCGCCTGAGAGCAGCACCGGCTTCGCGGTATTGCCGGCCGATGCTTTGGCGGAGGACTCCGGCGCTTTGCGCGGCTTGGCCACGGCCTTCTTTACGGCCTTCGCTGAGGTCTTAGACGTCTTCCCGGCCATCGTGCGTTCACTCCCCCTGTGACATTGGAATAGGGTGTCCACCTCGACATGGCAGGATCGGCTCGGTACGAGGCCGCACCTGCTGCTCAGAAACATCATTATCAGACTAAGTCTGTGAATCCGCCTAGAGTGCCTTTTTGCATCAAAGGACCCCACATCCGAACTCTCGTGTGGTCATGCGATTGGCGCGGTGATATTCGGCGCCACTTGAAGCGCATTGCGCAAAGCGCCAGCCAAGCTGGATACCGACGATGATCACACGCCTCGCTGCCTTCCCCGCCAAGCATCCGTCGGCCGCGCTCCTATTCCTCCAAATTTTGGGCATCGTGGTCTATGCGCTGAAGGAAGATACGCCGGCCGGGCGTGCGTTGTTTGGCGCTATCGGCTTGTTGGTGCTTGGTACCGCGCTCTACGTCGTGAAGCGCGGCCCCTGGCTGACCGGCTTTGCTGTGGCGCTCGCCCTGCCCGTGGTCGTCCTTGCCATCTGGCAGGCGTTTGACCCCGATCCCCGCAAAATGGTCATCATGTCCGCCCTCGAGGCCGCGTTCTACTTCTACGCCGCTGGCAGCTTGATCGCCTACATGCTTGAGGACGAATTCGCGTCACTCGACGAGCTGTTCGCCGCCGGGGCGACGTTCACGCTGCTGGCGTGGGCATTCGCCTACGTTTATGTGGTGTGCCAGGCCCTGTTCCCCGGCAGTTTTGCCGCTCTCGCGAACCCGGGCGATCCGCGAACGTGGATGGAGCTGCTCTTCCTGAGTTTCACGACCCTGTCCGGCGTCGGACTTGGCGACATCATACCTGTCCTGCCGATGGCCCGTGCCCTCGTCATGATCGAGGAATTCACCGGCGTGATGTACCTCGCCCTTATTGTATCGCGACTGATTGCGATGTCCGTGGTGAAACGGACGAAGCGGTGAGCCCCCTGCGGTTCAGGGACGACCTACGCTCGTTGTCCGTTTGTTCCGATTTTTGGCGGTTTGCAGCGGACCTAAATCGCGGTAAAAGCCCATAATTCCTGAGCACGCGGGTGTAGTTCAGAGGTAGAACGTCAGCTTCCCAAGCTGAATGTCGAGGGTTCGATTCCCTTCGCCCGCTCCAATCTCTTGCCACCTACTGAACCTTCGACCGCTTGCGCTCGTTGCCGCCGCGGGCGACGACGTGGCTCGAGGCGCGCCGGTCGCGCAGCGCCACCCACTTGCGGCAGCTTGCGCGCACGAGATCGCAAGGCGGTGGCGGCTCGGCGCGTTGCGGTTTAAGCGCCGCTTCTTCCAGGCGCGGGCGCTCCTGCAGGTGGTCGGGGATCAGGTCGCGGTCCTGCGCGCAAATCTCGATGGCGCCCGCATCCCGCCCGCCGCGCAGCGCGTCCTCCACACGATACCGCTTTCCGCATACGCTGACGTGCGGCGGCAGATGCGTGCGCTCGAACGAGTCGTAGCCTTGCCTGAGGTCGTCCCAGAAGTCCTTCCAACTGCCGGCCGGCGCCGCCGCCATGTTCTCCGCCGTCATGCGGAACGGAAACACATGCACCGGCACGTGGACCTGTCCATTGCGAAGCGAGGCAGACACGAGCTCATAGAGCTCGGCGTTGACGGCGTTCGTCATCGCGAAGCAGCCGATGGAGTCGCAGCCGCCGTGCACGAGGATGACGGAGCCGCTACGCCCGTTCACGCGGTCGAACGCGTTCGGGTATCCGAGGTCGAGCGACCGGCGCCAGCGATCGCCGTGATGAAGCTCCGCCTCCGAAATCGTGTAGAAGCCTTCGGGAGATTGCCTGTCGCCCTCGCGCAGCTTCGGGCCGAGCGAGCCCGACCAGTAGCAGATCGGGTAGACGGCGAATGGCACGAACACGCCATCCTTTTGCATCCACACCTCGAGCTGGGATTCGGCTTTGAAGACGCGGATCATCATCGGCGCGCCGAAGCTCAAGCCGGCGGCCACGAGGCGCGTGAGCGGCCTGTCCGTGTCGGGTGTTCCCGGCAGAGGCAACGTGAGGCGGCCCGCGCGGGCGGCTTGCTTGCGCTCGAGCCGCTCGACGGCCGCACGTTGGAAAAGGTTCGAAGATCCGGCGAATACCGGCGAGGATTGCGTTGCCAAAGCGGCAAGCATCAATCCCACGCCGAAAAGCAGCACTCCCTCGGATGTCGACAAGTAGGGTCCCCTCCTGTCACTCCTCACCAGAAGCTGAAGAATGGCGTATATCGCGGCGCCCGTCGAGACCGCCGATCGTAGTAGTAATAGTCGTCATCGTAGTAGCGGTAGTAGTCCGGCGGCGGCTGACGCGGACGCTTCTTGATGCCGCCTTGCGGCTCGCCGCTGATCAGCACGACGAAATCCGTAGCCTTGCCGGTTTCCTTGCTCAAGCCTTCGTCGGAGACGATGAGCGAAGTACCCGGCCAGACATATTCGGCCGCGCGTGCTTTGACATCGGCGGGTAGCGTGATGCGGTCGAGCGCTGCCGTCGCAGCGGCGAGGTCCGTCGGCGTCGGCAGAGAATCCTTTTTGGTGCTGCGGCGCTTCCTTTCGGAGCGATAGCCGTCGTCGTAATAGTCGTCGTCCTCGTACGAGTCCATCGAGCGCGGCCCGGTCGAAACCGCCGTCCAGCGCACGTCGTTGCCGTCGCTCGTGTAGTCGACGGCCGTGTAGACGAACGTGCCGAGCGGCTTCTCCGGCTCGGAGATTGTCACCGGCACGTCGAGCACTGGCTCGTTGCCCTGGCGCACGTAGAGGCGTTGCGTCTTGAGGCTGACGAAGATCGAGACCGGAAACGTCTTGCGCTTGGCTTCCTGCGCCACGCTGACTGCTGCCGTCTTTGCAGCTTCAGCGGTTGCCGACTCCTGGCTGGCTTGTGCAAGGGCGGCAGCAGCGGCATCATCCGGTGCCTTTGCAGCGAGGTACTTCTCGTTCGCCTTCGCGGCGTCGGCAACAGCCTTGACTGACTCCTGCTCGGCCGACTTGCGGACCTTCTCGGTCTTGGATTCTGCAATGCGCCGTGCGGCGCGCGAAACGCGCTCGTCGGCCGCCTTCTTCGCGCTTTCGGCACGCTTCAGAGCTTTCGCGGTCTTGGCCCGCTCGGCGGCTTTTGCCTTCTCGACCTTCTTCACCTCGTCGAAACGGGCGGTGGCAGCTTCTGCAGCGGGCATCTTCTCAGCTGCGGCCGCTCTCAGCGCCTCGAGCTGCGCCTGCCGGCCTGGCCATGCGCGCACGTCTGGCTCGAACGGACTTGCGTCCGTTGCCTGCGGCTCGGCACCCGGCTCGTAAGCGATCTGCGTCGTGACGGGACGCGCGCTGCCCGCCGGCGTCGTCGGCTTGACCAGCAGCGAATGCGAGATCGCGACCGGCGCCACGTTGTTGCGGGCCACGATGACGCGCATACCGATCTTCGACTGATCGAAAATGCTCTCGGCGTAACTGTGAGGCAGACGCACGCAGCCATGCGAAGCGGGATAGCCGGGGAGCTGCCCGGCATGCAACGCAATGCCGGACCACGTCAGCCGCTGCATGAAGGGCATCGACGCGTCGTCATAAAGGTTGGAGTAGTGCTCTCTGTTCTTTTGCAGGATGCTGTAGATGCCAACAGGCGTTTCGTAGTCCGTCTGGCCGCTGGAGACGCGCGCTCGCACAGCGTTACCGTTGGCGTCATAGACAGAGACGCGCTGTTCGCGGATGGAGACAACCGCCATCACAGCAGGGCCCGTGAGAGCGGGGGCTGGCTCTTCGCGCTTGGCCGCTTCACGCTTGATATGGGATTTCCTGCTGTCCTGGGCCATAGCCGGCGCGAACGCGACGAGCGACAAGGCAGCCGCCAGCGCAAAGCTTGCGATCGGCCTGGAGATTGACTGAGAGAACATGGGTTGACCCGCTGAGCTGAACTTCCCCTTGGGCGACACGCCGCCATCTTAACGCAAAATTCCCGTGGCGCGTTCCTCCCTTAAGGAGGACAAAGACTTACCATCAACGTGGTTATTAATAAGGCGAGACTATCTTACAAATCCGTGCAACGGACGCTGCCCCGCCCGCGTTTAGGCTCCGAAAAGCCCAGGTCGGGAGACAGCCATGGCGAATTTGTTCGAAAATCTTCCACCTTCCGTAAGGTCGCTCTGGAATTCCGAGGTCGAGCTACGCCGCGCCGTCCAGAACGCCGTCATCATGCGTGGCGATGTCGCGAAGGTGCATCTGGCCGAGGCGCGCCGCCATTTCTCGGAGGCGCTTGCGTCCTTCAACTCGGCCGACAAGGTGGGCGGCGAGGAACAGTGGGGCAGTCACACGCACACGGAAAGGGCGCTGCAGAACCACGACGACGCGGCAAATCAGCAGCCCGACGAATTCAAATCTGGCAGATCCGGTCCGCCTCAGGGCTGAGGCGACGACGTGGTCTGCGTGCTGGGTGGCGGCGACGTTTCCGTATTGCTCGCCTGCTGGGTGTCGGTCGGACCGAACACCGTCATGATCACCGCCAGCGCAACGACGATGCCGACGATGGCGAGACCGACAGTGCCCCACGGCCGGCTGTTGCCCGTGCCGCGCGGATCGCTAGGGGTAGGATCGTTGATGGTCATGGCATCCACCTCCAGTTTTGCTGGAGAAAACGTGCCGCGGTCACTCCGGTTCCTGTCCAGATCGTAAGCTCGTAGGAGCGGGGCCTGGGACGGTCCTCATGCTTTTGTAGTGTCGACAAGGCTTTACACGGGGCGACATCATCCCAACCTTAGGACGAGACCCATCGGCGCGAGGTGTTTGTCATGAGCGATCGCAAGGTTCCGGGTGTTGGTCGGTATGGCGGGCCCGCTGGCGGCTGGGGTGCCTTGCAGGCGGTCGCCAAGGCGCTGCGCGCGCAGATGGCGCTCAACCGCGAAACCCAGGCGCTGCGCCGCGTGAACCAGCCTCAGGGCTTCGATTGCCCCGGCTGCGCCTGGCCGGATCCGCGCCACGCCTCGTCGTTCGAGTTCTGCGAGAACGGCGCCAAGGCCGTGGCCTGGGAAGCCACCCGCAAGCGCGCTGACCTGGATTTTTTCGCCGCCCATTCCGTGAGCGAGCTTTGGAAATGGACGGACTTCGCGCTTGAGGATGCCGGCCGCCTGACGCATCCGCTGGTCTACGATCGCAACACCGATCACTTCGTGCCGATCGAATGGGACGACGCCTTCACGCGCATCGGCGAGCACCTGCGCCGCCTTCCCGATCCCAACATGGCCGAGTTCTATACGTCGGGCCGCGCCTCGAACGAGGCGGCGTTCCTCTATCAGCTCTTCGTCCGAGAGTTCGGCACCAACAACTTCCCCGACTGCTCGAACCTCTGCCACGAGGCCACTAGCGTCGGCCTGCCCCAGTCCATCGGCGTCGGCAAAGGCACCGTGACGCTTGAAGACTTCGACTATGCGGACGCGGTTTTCTGCATCGGCCACAACCCCGGCACCAACCATCCGCGCATGCTGGCGACGCTGCGCCAGGTCTCGAAGCGGGGCGGTACCATTGTCGTGTTCAATCCCCTGCGTGAGCGCGGCTTGGAACGCTTCGTCTCACCGCAAAGCCCAGTCGAGATGGTGACACAGCGTGCCACGCAGATCGCGACCGTCTATCACCAGCCGCGCGTTGGCGGCGATGCAGCCTTCCTCAAAGGCCTCATGAAGGCGCTGCTGGCGCTCGATGAGCAGAGTCTGGCGTCTGGCGGCGCGGGCGTGCTCGACAAGGACTTCATCGCGAAGCACACCGCGGGCTACGAGACGCTTGTCGCGGACCTGAACAGCACATCATGGGATTCCATCGTCGCCTGCTCCGGCCTCACGCGCGAGGAGCTGGAAAGCACAGCCGAGATCTATGCCAAGGCCGAGCGCGTCATCCTCTGCTACGGCATGGGCGTGACACAGCACTGCCACGGCACGGCAGTCGTGCAGCAGATCGCCAACCTCGCGCTGATGCGCGGCCAGATAGGTCTGAAGGGCGCCGGGCTATGCCCACTGCGCGGCCACTCCAACGTGCAGGGTGACCGCACCGTCGGCATCACTGAGATCCCGACCGCAGAATTTCTCGACCGGCTCGAGTCAGTCTTCGGTTTCTCGCCGCCACGCGAGCACGGGCACGGCGCCGTTGAGGCCATCAAGGCGATGCACGACGGCCGCTCGAAAGCGTTCGTGTCGCTCGGCGGTAATCTTCCGGTCGCGATGTCGGACCCAGACATGGCTTTCGCCGCCGCGCGCCGTCTCGACCTCGCCGTGCACATCGCGACAAAGCTGAACCGCTCGCATCTCCTGCTGGCCGAGCACTCGTTCATTCTGCCCTGCCTTGGCCGCACGGAGCTGGACGAGCAGGCGACGGGACCGCAGGCCGTGACCGTGGAGGACTCGGTTGCGAACGTGCATGCGTCGAGCGGCAAGCTGAAGCCAGCTTCGGAGCAATTGCGCTCGGAGCCTGCGATCGTCGCCGGCCTCGCCAAGGCGACGCTGCCGAATTGCAAGGTCCCGTGGGACGAGCTTGTCGGCGACTACAATCTGATCCGCGACGCGATCGCGAAAGTTTTCCCTGCCTTCGCCGACTTCAACGAGCGCGTCCGCCACCCCGGCGGCTTCCATCTTTACATCCCGGCGCGCCATCGCATTTGGGCGACGCCGAATGGCAAAGCGAACTTTCTCGTCTTCAAAGGTCTTGATGGCGATCCGCGCGTGTCCGGTCCGGATGTGTTGGTACTCGCCACCATCCGCAGCCACGATCAGTACAACACGACCATCTACGGCTTCGACGACCGCTACCGCGGAATCTCCGGACGACGCGACGTCGTCTTCCTGAACAAGGAGGACATGGACGCGCGCGGTGTGCAGCACGGCGATCTCGTCGATGTCGAGACGGTTTCCCTGCCCAACGATCCGCCGCGGCAGCGCATCCTGCGCGGCCTAACGGCGGTCGCGTTCGAAATCGCGAAGGGCTCGGCAGCTGCCTACTATCCTGAAGCCAACAGCCTGATAGATCTCGGTCATTACGATCGGAAAAGCGGAACTCCAAGCTATAAGTCCGTTCCCGTACGTATTCGTCGCTCAGCCACCCTGACTGCGGCTTAAGGCGGCGCACGGTCCTTCTTCAATGACATTGAACTGTGCCGTCGGGTCGGTAATTCTCGCGCGGCCATGTGCCGTGCTATGACTTCCCAAAATTATGAGAGCAGGTGATTGATGCGGGCTCTTCTCGATCTTGAGCCGTTCGACAACAAGGGCCGCGTGCAAATGGTCGTCGAGACGCCGCGCGGGTCCGCGATCAAATTCAAGCTGGACGAGGACAAAGGCGTTTTCACCGTATCCCGCAGCCTCGCGCTTGGTCTCACCTATCCTTTCGACTGGGGATTCGTCCCTCGCACGCGGAGCGAGGATGGTGATCCGGTCGATGCGCTTTGCCTGCATCCGCACGCAAGCTTCCCCGGTGCGGTTTTGCCATGCCGCTGCCTCGCACTGGTCGACGTCGATCAAAAAAGCTCGAAAGGCCGCGTCGGCAATCCGCGCGTGATTCTAGCGCCGGCTTGGCAGGGCGCGGAAGCACTCGGCATCGATGGAGAGCTTTCCGAGCGGGCGAAGTCAGAGATCGAGAAGTTTTTCATGAACTCCACATTGTTCACGGACAAGGACGCGCGCATGGCGGGCTGGCGCGATGCCGCCGCGGCCGAAGCCTACGTTCGCGAGAAGACCCTTTAGTGCGCGTTTGCGCTGGCAGGATCGGACGGCGCCACGCGCCAGATGATATTGCCCACATCGTCCGCCACGAGAAGTGCACCCTTGCTATCGAAGGCCACGCCGACAGGTCGGCCCTGCGCGTTGCCGTTCGCGTCGAGGAAGCCGGTCAGGACCGGCTCTAATTCACCCGCGGGCTTGCCGTCCTTGAAAGGCACGAACACAACCCGATAGCCGCTGGGCGGCACGCGATTCCAGGACC
>Ga0196972_1000586_pt1 | contig 16499 bp, 14 predicted proteins | sample S1v_2013CmetaG_FD_148618 | JGI IMG/M metagenome (GOLD analysis project Ga0196972, IMG submission 148618) | Soil microbial communities from Anza Borrego desert, Southern California, United States - S1+v_20-13C | ecosystem: Environmental > Terrestrial > Soil > Desert | place: USA: California...
AGCGCCTTATCGCTCCTACTCCTCTACCATCAATTGTAGCCTTTACAGGATACGCAATTCCTGTCCTGAAAATAAATTCATCAGGTTCGTCAAGTTCTGAAAAAGCGATCACATTCTTCCAGACCTGCTCCTTTGATGCATTAATAATGACGGAAGTAGTGACTGACTGCAAGTCTTCTGAAGCTTCATATTTATCTTCGTAAGCCATCAACGCCGGCACAGATGCGATAATGATAATTAAGATGGCAGTTGTATTTTTCCCACCCTTCCGGTTCAATGCATAATAAGCAAAAAAACCACCTATCACGGAGCATAAATATCCCAGCGGGGCAACCATAATTATACAGATGAGTCCCTCCCAGGCGAACAATATCAATCCGAGGCAATAGAAAATCACCGTAATTCCCGTGAGTTCCCAGATATTTCTGCTTGTAAAATTTTTTGTTGCGCCGCCAATCAGCACCGTGGTAATTCCCATGGCAAACGGCAACCACAAAAACAATCCGCCCGCATAATCCTTGTAAACGTATACAGCCAGGTAGGTGCAAGCCCATCCAATGATTGCTCCTGTTAATACCGCAATCAGGCGTCGATTAAGTTTCATCCGGAAAGTGTGATTTGTAATCCCCATGCGAAGCCATTAGATGAGTTTATGTTCATAAGCATACTTCACGAGCCCTATTACTGAATTGGTGTTTGTCTTTCTGAAAATATTCTTTCGGTGCGTTTCAACAGTTCGCTCGCTTATATATAGCGCTTCAGAGATTTGTTTGTTGTTAAATTCCTTCTCTATCAGCCTGATGATCTCCAACTCCCTGTCAGTGAGATGCGCCTGCAGGTTCTCCTTCTTTCGCTGGCTGGTACGTTGCAACTCATCTATAACCTCCTCGCTAAAGTAGATGCCACCCACCGCAATCTTTTCCAGCGCCTTTAACAATTCCTGCTTTCCAATATTCTTCAAAACATACCCTGAGATGTCAGCATCGTTGATCATTTCATTCACCAGGTCGCCCTGTCCGCTCATGGAAAGAGCAAGAATCTTTATGTTTGGATACTTAGCCTTCACCATTTTCGCCAATTCATTCCCTGGCAATTGTGGCATCATGACGTCAGTAAGCAAAATATCAATCTGCGTTTTCGAAAGAAGTTCCATCACTTCCCCCGGGTTTGTTGTTGCGAAGCCAAACTCGAATCGATCATGCCACTTTAACAGCGAAATGAGGCCATCAATTACGATCTGGTGATCGTCAACCAGCGCCAGGGTGATTTTGTTATTCGCCATCGGTTGAAAATACGAAAAAGTACAAGACGTTTAACCCTTCAGGGTTGTTCAAGGCGTTCATACCTTGGAAGATGGAATTTGAAAATGGGAATTAGGAATTTGGAATTAGGCGGTTGCTAAATATTCAGGGAAACAGGCGCTTGATTTAGGAGAGGGCAACCTCAACAATTTAGCACCTGATTCCAAATTCCTAAATCCAAATTCTCGATTCCCAATTCCGCAATGCGAGACTGTTAATAGGAATTAAACGTTTAACGACCACGCGGGGCTTCGCCGAAGCCGCAAACTTTTACGCCCCACCCCCACCCACCTGCTCGCCAGTCCCCCTCGCGACTTTCGTCGCCGGGCAACAGGTTTAGACAATGCCTACAAACCTGTTTTATATTTTAACAAGGTAAAAGTACAATCGCCGGAAAGCGAAACAAGGGGAAAAACACAAGACTTAAAAGTTTTTTCCTCGCGGGAAAACGGGGAAAAAACATATCTGATGTTTATTTCAGGGCTGCCTTTAGTACGAGCTGCCTGGCTGAAAAGCTGATTAGCTGACAAGGTGATAAAAATGATTGGGCAAAAGTTACCAGTAATCTGACAGGCCAACATCGACCAATGATCAACGGGCTCTAACGTCAGTTTTGGCCCCAACACCTAACCCTTAACCCCTACAACGGAAGAAGCCTCCCAAAAAAACTGGAAGGCTTCTCCTATAAAAATCAATTCAATTAATAATAGCTAAGCGTCAATTCCACACGGCGGTTCTTCTGGCGACCGGCTGCAGTTTTGTTATCAGCGATCGGTTTTGTTTCGCCATAACCTGTAACCACAATCCTGCTGGCATCAACACCTTTCTTCACCAGGTAATTCTTCACCGCATTTGCCCTGTTTTCACTTAAGCGAACATTGCTCGCCTCGCTACCAACATCATCCGTATGCCCATCAATAGCAATCTTCATGGCCTCATCTTCCTTCATGATCTTTGCCACTTCATCAAGTCCTTTGAATGATTTTGACAACAACACAAACTTGCCGGTAGCAAAGTAAATATTGCTTGCTGCATGAGTAACCTGCCTGATCACGTCAGCCTTGATTTCAGGACATCCCTGGTTCTCAGCAGTACCTGCAACGGTGGGACATTTATCATCTTCATCATTCACTCCATCACCATCCGTGTCTACCACAGGACATCCCTGGTAGCGGGCCTGGCCGGCTTCAGTGGGACATTTATCTTCTTCATCATTGATTCCATCTTTATCAGTATCAGGAATTGGACATCCCTGGTAGCGCGCCAATCCGGCTTCAGTGGGACATTTATCTTCTTCATCATTCATTCCATCCTTGTCAGTATCTGGTACCGGGCATCCATCATACTTAGCCAGCCCTGGCACGGTTGGACATTTATCTACATCATCAAAAACACCATCCTTATCCTGGTCAGCTGGGGGAGTAGGTGGTACAATGATCACTGGTTCCTTTTTCTGACCAATTCTGCCTGCAAGACCAATCTGGTTGAAAAAATGGTAATTCGCCGTTTCGCTTGTCACGGGAACACGGTATTGTGAACCAATATACAAATGTGCATCATCAAAGAAATTCACTTTCAGACCCAAACCAGCGGGAACGAAAGCGCCAAAATATTTACCATACATATGACCACCTATACCCACGCTTGCATAAGGCTGTATCCAGTACTTTTCGGAAAACAGTTTCAGGTTTACAGATGCGTCCGCTTCGAGTAGAAAACGATCACCCTGCACCGCAGGCCTATTTACGAATGGATATCTCACAAAAGAACCCGCAAGCGTTCCTGCAAAATCAACATGCTTCTTCAATCCTTTAAAATAGGTAACCGCGATGCCAGGAGATGTCTCGCTTCCATTGGCAAATTGATCTTCCCTGATTACGGTAGCTAATGATGAATTACGAATTCTTTGTGGAGTAGTGAAGTCATTCTTGAAAAAACTTATACCGATTGCTGCGGGTCTTATCTCATCTTCCTGTCCATACATGGAAGGAATAAATATAGACAGGGCCACTAAAACGGCTAAAATCTTCTTCATAAAGCGATAGTTTGGTTTAAACGTGACAAAAATAAAGGGTAAGTTCAATATCCTGAAATAAATTATTTCCTTCATTTTCACAGGATTGGAAAGGGTTCACCGCTATTTGCCAGCAAAGTAATTTTCTCTCAAATACTGGTCTTCGGCATAAATATCGTCATAAAACACGATGCCCGTGTCAGTGGCGTCACATCCAAAATACCGGATATAAACAGGCACCCGGTTGCGGATAGGAATGCTGCGTTTCACCTTTTGCTTCAACCAGCTGCCTAACGAATCTTCCATGGGAGACGTGCGAGGGTTGGTGGCATTATCATACCTGATGATCGTATAGGCCAGCTTTTCCCATTCCTGTACTCGCACACAGCCATGGCTCAATGATCGAAAGTCTCTCGCAAAAAGATAACGCTGGTTGGTATCATGGAGGTAGACCGCATACTTATTGTGAAAATTGAACTTGAGTATTCCCAACGCATTATCATCACCGCTACCCTGCACCACTTTATAGGGAATCCCCTTTTTATACTTTGACCACTCCACTGTGTAAGGGTCAATCACCTCGCCTTTTGAATCGATCAGGCTATATCCTTTGCGTTCAAAATATCCCGGGTCCTTTTTTGCAGCCGGCAGAACCTCTTTCACGATAATACTGGTCGGCATCGTCCATTGAGGATAGGTAATGAGCTCAGAGATGGCGCTTGTGAGCAACGGCGTTCTTGTCTGCGCCTTACCTACTATGATCTTTGATGATAATTTAATGGTATCAGCTTCCCTCAATTCCATTTTAAAAGAAGGAATGTTCACCCAGATATAACGGAACGGCATTTTCTCAGGCAGTAATTTATACCTGTCAAGCGTAATCGCAATCCTAATGAATTTCTCCTTATCAGAAAGATTCAACATGCGCACCGTGCCGCTTCCCGCCACTCCATCAACCGTGAGCTTATTATCCTTTTGAAACTTTTTGATGGCATTCACCAATTGAAGAGAATCTGCAGGCACCGAATCAGTTGGCAAATAACCGCCTTCAAACAACCTTCGCTGCAATAGCGGTTTAAAATCGGCCGCATTTTTACCTGGCATTGGCACAACGGTAAGGATTTGATCACTCGAACTATCAAGAAATGACTTCAACCGCGCTTTCAATGCATGATACCCCGTATGCACCGGTTCCAGGCTTTGAACAAGGTTCGTAATCCCTATACTTTTCCTTAAGGTATCAACAAAACTGATGAATCGCTCAGACATGATGAGGGAGTCTTTGCGTCCCGTCACACTATCGGCTGGCAACCGGCCAAGTTTCACATGGTTAATGATCTGTACAAGTGCATCAGTAAGTAATAAATCAGTTTTTGACCAAAGCACGGCGTCCATTTTACTTAGCTTGGATGCGGTGTCAGAAACCAGTTTACCCCGAAGTGAAGAGAGAGTAGCAAAATGATAGTCAGCTGGAAATAATCCATACAACCTTGAATTCTCTATAAACTGCATGAGTGAATCGCCTGCCGGCAACCAGGTTCCTCCGTTCGTCCATATTCCCGTGTGGTCATATTTATCATACACCATGGCTACTATTTCCGGCTGGGCCAGGGACACTGAATCGTCGATCTTTCCCTTATTGTTTATTGCAAAATCAAGTTCCTCCCTGATCACGTCCTCAATTTTTACCCTCAACTCCTCCGGAGAGCTGGCAATAACAGAGCCTGGTGGCTGGTTGCCTGAATCATTGCACGATAAAAACAGGATAATGATCGGGACCAGGTAAATGCAAAGGGGTGAAATAACTTTACTCTTCATAGAAAGTGAATGGCATGACAAGTATAGCCTATTTTGTTTTAATTTTCCATGATTCAAACCACCCGGAATGTTAAACAATCATTTCTCCGTGCATCATGCGTTTGCAAGGCACATATTAGCAATAATTCTGCTTCTTCCATTCACAACTAATGCACAACCAGGACGGGATTCAGTGTTAAAGGTTGTTTCAAGTGTAGAAGAGTATAAAAAGCGGGTGAATGCTGATTCGTCAATGCGAATGATTGAATTGAGATCCGTTGTTCGCGGAATTGTTTATGACCTGCGTTATGCTACCAAAAACAACTTTATGAACCGCAGGATGTATCCTGCCAAAACGAACACTACATTTCTCCGAAAGCCCGCTGCGCTGGCACTTGCCAAAATTCAGGAAGAATTGAATGCCCGCGGTCTGGGCCTTAAGATCTATGATGCCTACCGGCCCTATTCCGTCACGGTAAAATTCTGGGAACTGGTAGGGGATGAACGATACGTTGCCAATCCCGCCAGGGGCAGTGGTCATAACCGCGGAATAGCCGTTGATTTAACAATTATCAAATTGTCAGATGGCGAGGAGCTGGATATGGGGACGGGCTTTGACAACTTCACTGACACCGCCCATCATGATTTTAAAGATCTGCCCGCGCAGGTGCTCGAAAACAGGAAGATACTTTTATCAGTAATGGAAAAACATGGCTTCAGGCGTTATGACACCGAGTGGTGGCATTATTTCATTCCCGGTGGAGATAAATATGCGGTGCTGGATTTAAAGTTTAAAGAGCTTCGCAACCAGATGCATTCTTTCTAAACCATGAATACTTGCAGTATTGCTTCCAGGTTTATCCGGCCGAAAATATGAGGAAAATGATCATTAACAGAGGGTGACCATTCCTCCACCATGCGGCTCGTGAGTTTATCAGTATCAATTTCAAGTTTCACCAGGTCGTTCCTGCCTTTGAAATATCTTTCAATAATTCCTTGCACCTGGTGGGCTTTGCTGCAGTGAATGAATCCTTCTGAAACTAAAGAAGGAGCCTCATAATACCCCTTTCGTCTGGCTTCTTCCCATTCTTCATTTGTGGTTACGTGATATATTGTTGCCATCAAATCACCCTCCTTATTTGTTGCTCCAGCATCATGAGATCAGCGAGCACAATGGCGGTTACCGCTTCCATGATCACGGGTACGCGCAATGCAATGCACAGGTCATGACGCCCTTTCACTGAAATAGATTCCATCTTGCCTGTTTCCCAGTTGATGCTGCTTTGCTCCTTTGGAGTGGAAGAGGTGGGTTTTATCGCTACGCGAAAAACCAGTTCATTACCGTTAGTAAGACCTCCTACTACGCCACCTGCGTGGTTTGTCAGGGTTTTTCCTTCCAGGTTACCAATGGAATCATTATGCTCACTGCCAAACATCCGGGCCGCCGCGAATCCTGCTCCAAACTCGATGCCTTTAACCGCAGGTATAGAAAATGCGAGATGTGCGATTAATGACTCAACGGAATCAAAAAATGGTTCACCCAGGCCAATAGGCAGACCGGAAGCCCTGCACTCCACAATGCCGCCTACGGAATCCTTCATTTCAACCGCTTTATCAAGGCCTCTCTCAATTTCAATTTCACCTGAAACTTCAATCAGTTTTGAATGGATGGCAATCCCAGAATTGTTTGCGTTAGAGTTGAGTATTTTCTTTGCTATCACTCCTGCCGCTACAATTGCAACCGTGAGCCTGCCACTGAAGTGCCCGCTGCCGCGGTAGTCCTCAAAACCGCCAAACTTTTTTTGTGCAACAAAATCCGCATGGCCCGGCCGGGGTATTGCGCGAAGCTTTTCATAGTCCGCACTACGTGTGTTGTTATTTTCAAAAATAACGGTTAGCGGCGCGCCAGTAGTTTTATCATTGAAAACGCCACTCTTAAAAATAGGGATATCATCTTCTTTTCTTGGCGTGGTAAATTTTTGATTTCCTCCCTGCCTTCTTTCGAGGTCCGGAATAAACTCGTCAGGCGAAATAGCCAGGCCAGCAGGGCATCCATTGATTACAACACCCACGCATTCACCATGTGATTCACCAAAAATGTTCAGTCGAAAGATTCTGCCAAAACTATTCATGCCAGGTAAACTTTGAATCTAAAGATACTGCGCCGCCCAGCTTTTTCAAATCGTCATAGAACTGGGGGTATGATTTTTCAACCACCTCCGCATCCTCAATGGTGGTACTGCCTTCGGCTTTCAATGCGGCAATTGCGCACGCCATAGCGATTCTGTGATCACGACATGAGTTGACTGTTGCGCCTTTAATAGCCTTGTCTCCTTCAATGATCATCTCATCACCATTGATCTCAATCCTTACTCCTAATTTTGAAAATTCATTTTGCAACGTCATTCCCCGATCGCTTTCCTTGTATCTTAATCGTGATACGCCTTTCACCACTGACTGACCGTGACAATATGACGCAAGTGCAGCAATGGGTGGAAACAGGTCAGGAGAATCAGTAGCATCAAAATGAAAACCCTGGAGGTTTCCGGGATGAACCACAATTCCCTTGGCTTCTATGGCAAGGCCTGCATTGCAAGCCATCAATACATCAATGATCGCTTTGTCAGCCTGGGATGAAAATATATCCAATCCCCTCACGGTAACCGGCCCCGCTATAGCCCCTGCAACGAGCAGGAAGGCACTCCCACTCCAATCGCCTTCCACTGTGTAAGTGATCTCGCGCTCATCCTGCCGGGTTGAATGACCGGGATGAAAAATAAATTCCCTGTAGTTTACATTTTCAGGACTGATAAAACCAAAGTGATTGATCAGGTCAAGCGTAAGGTCAACGTAAGGCCTGCTTTTAAGATTACTTACTGAAATGGAAACCTCCTCCCTAAAGTTTGGATCAACTGACAGGCGCGAAGAATAAGCCATCAGTAACCCTGTGAGAAATTGAGAGCTCAGGGACCCATCGATAGATACATTTCCCGGAACCAGCGGGCCCTGTATAGACAATGGAAGTTTTCCTTTTGATGATTTGATCTTAACGCCCAGTAATGGCAGGGTAGTATCAAAAAAATCCATCGGCCTGTTTCGCAGGCTTCCTTCTCCTTCAATCGTTATATGATTTTCACTCAATGCAGCAATCGGCGTAAACATGCGGATGCCGAGGCCGCTTTCACCGCAATTAATCTGCACATCTTCACCTTGCTTTAGCGTGGTTGGAAACCCCTTGCTGTTTACGGTAACCGTTCTTCCGGCCTTTTCTACCTGCGCCCCCAGCTTGGTTATGATTTCCAACGCGGCCTTGTCATCATTTGAATATCCCGCGTCATCAATAATAGTCTTTCCCTGCCTCAGCAATGCAGCTGCGCAGGCCCTTTGCATTGAGCTTTTTGATGCGGGCGCCTGTATGGCACCGTTTAGGTTGGATGGATGTATAATTGCTTTCATTATCGTCTTTATTTTACCAATCAGAGTTGGTTGATCAATTGCCTCAATTCCCGGAATGGCAGGCGCATGACGCGCGCTCTGCCAATTTTTTCGAGAATGACGAAGTTCATTTCCTGGTTTATTCTTTTTTTATCACTGGTGAGATTCTCGAATGCTTTTGTTCTGTCAAAATCCATTTCAGCAGGCAAGCCATATCTCTTTAATAAACTTACCAGTCTTGGGGTTTCCTTGAATTGTGCCCGGCTGGTTGAAATTTTTGCTGCCATTACCATACCAATGGACACTGCAAAGCCATGCAGAAGCTGGTATTGGTTCTCCAATGCATGACCAAGAGTATGCCCGAAATTAAGCAGTCTCCTGTCACCATTTTCAAATTCGTCCCGCTGCACCACTTTGGTTTTTAACCGGGCATTTCGTTCAATGAGGTCATTCAATAAGCGCCGGTCATTCTGGTACGTCTTTATATCATTCACCTCGAGTTCTCTGAATAAACCCGCATCCAGTATGCACGCATGCTTGATTATTTCCGCAAAACCATTCCTCCATTCATTCACAGGAAGGGTTTGTAACAACTTTGTATCATATAAAATAAATTGTGGCTGGCGAATAGTTCCCACCATATTCTTATAGATACCCACGTCAACACCATTCTTTCCCCCAATACCTGCATCTACCATGGCAAGAATGGATGTAGGAATAAACCCGAATGATACCCCCCGTAAGTACACGGAAGCAACATACCCTGTAACGTCAGTCACCACTCCCCCACCCACACCAATAAGAACTGTTTTTCTGTCTGCACCCAATTTTATGAGTTGACTGATTACCTCATCAACCGTTGTTTGGGTTTTATGCTTTTCTCCTGCTTTTATTACAATACATTTCCAGCCAATAAAAAGTTTTGGCTGTTTCCTGAAAACATTTTTATCGGTAATAATTACCGCATTCTTTGCATTGACAATTCTCTTTAAATGAGAAAATTTACCATTAAAGAAATAATCTGTGGTCGCGTGTGAAAATTTAAATCGGGTGTGCTTCATTTATTCCTGCTTTACCTGGAAGGTTTATGAATCCATGATCTTTCTCTGGTGATTAATACTCTCCCAATGCACTGCATCAAAGTACTTTGTAATAAATTCTTTGCTGAGCCCTAATTTATCACCCTTGGCAAATGCGCGCTCCAGGATCTCGTTCCACCTGGTAGTTTGCAGGATGGTGATGTTATTATCACGCTTGTACCGCCCTATTTGTTCTGCAATTTTCATGCGCTGCCCCAGGATCTGCATCAACTCATCATCGAGGTGATTGATCTGGTGACGCAGCTTTTCCAATGCAGCATGGTATTCTTCTGAATTTACGTCTTCTTTTCGCCAGATGATCGAATTGAGCATTTCGCCCAATACTTCAGGCGTCACTTGTTGTTTAGCATCACTCCAGGCGTTATCAGGATCCACATGGCTTTCAATCATCAATCCGTCAAAATCAAGATCGATTGCACGCTGCATTACATCCAGTAAAATATCACGTCGGCCACAAATATGCGAAGGATCATTGATGATCATCATCTCGGGATAACGAAGCTTCATTTCTACTGCCAGGTGCCACATCGGTGCATTGCGGTATTCCGTATTGCCATAAGTATGAAAACCACGATGGATTAAACCCATGTTGCGGATGCCTGCCCTCGCCACTCTCTCTACTGCGCCACCCCATAGCTCAAGATCAGGGTTGATCGGGTTCTTAATCAAAACCGGAACGTCCACTCCTCTTAGTGCATCCGCCACTTCCTGCACGCTGAAAGGGTTTACCGTAGTTCTTGCCCCTATCCATAATACGTCAACATCAAACGTCAAAGCATCCTGCACCTGTTTTGCTGTAGCTACCTCCACCGTTATGGGAAGGCCTGTAACTTTCTTGGCTTTCTGCAACCAGGGTAATCCTTTGGTGCCAATTCCTTCAAACATGCCTGGCTTTGTACGCGGCTTCCAGATACCAGCGCGCAGCATATCCACTTTACCCGTGGCAGCCAGTCGCTCAGCCGTGGCCATTACCTGTTCCTCTGATTCAGCGCTACAGGGCCCACTGATTATTAGCGGCCGCTTGCTCCACGCACCGGGCACTGATTGATTTATTTTTTTGTCAGCTGTTTCCATATTCATAGAAGATTTGTAAAGTTATTGGTATGCCCTGAGGTTTAATACCGCCACTTCATTTTATTATTTTCCTGATTTTATTCGCCCCGCTTATTAACCGCAGCAGGTACTCCTTATCCTGCTTCTCAATACTTTCCCTGAATCGTTCTAATTGTGCAATATGTTCCTTTAATACATCGAGAACATTTATCCTGTTTTGAAGAAAGATAGGAACCCACATTGCAGGATTACTTTTGGCTAGTCGCACCGTGCTTTCAAAACCCGCCGAGGCCAGTTCAAAGATTGCCTGCTCTTCATGCTCCTTTTCCAGCACAGTATTGGCCAGGGCAAATGAAGTGATGTGTGAAATGTGACTTACATAGGCAGCATGAAGATCATGGGCGCCCGCTTCCATTTCAAGTAAATGCATTCCTATCTTTTTATACATACCCCTTACCCAAGTCAATGCGTCCTCGTCAGACTCGGCAGCATTGCAAATGATGACGGCTTTGTTCTCATAGCCATCTTTCACGGCCGCGGCTGGTCCGCTATACTCCGTACCCCACATGGGATGCGTTGCCACATAGCGTCCACGGTTTGAGTGACCTTTAACGCGGCTAACAAGTTGCAGTTTTGTGGAGCCAAGATCAAGAACTACCTGCTTCGTCACCCGATCGAGCACCTCAGGCAACAATTCTACCATAGCATCCATGGGAATGGAAAGAATGATCACATCTGATTGATCGATGGCTTCATTCATAGGTAAAATCTCGTCAACCAATTCCATTTGCAGTGCTTTTGCAGCGTGGGCAGGATTTTCTTCCACACCAATTAACCGTGATGACAACTTACGGCCATGCAACTGCAACGCGAGCGAACCGCCCATCAATCCAACTCCTATTATCGCTATCGTTTTTCTTTCCATGGTTATTTTTTTACCTGCTTCCATCTCTCTATAGCCTGCCCCAGTTGTTCAACGGGCGCACACAAGCTCACCCGCACATATTTTTTTCCACCTTCGCCAAAAACTGAACCGGGTGTTATGAAAACATCGGCATCATATAGCAATTCATCACTCAGCTGATTGCCTGAATCATACTTTTTAGGGACTTCTGCCCATACAAACAAACCGGCCTGGGCTGGTGAGAATTTGCAGCCAAGGAGGTTTAATAGTTCATACGCCTTTGTTCGTCTTTCCACATATATTTCGTTATTCTGCCTGTACCACTCCTCGCTTAAGGATAGAGCTTTAGCTGCTGCCAGTTGTACGGGAAGAAACATTCCACTATCCATATTTGATTTAAAACGAAGAACTTCCTCAATCCGTTGTTTACTTCCACACAGCATACCCACTCTCCATCCTGCCATGTTATGCGACTTGCTCAGGGAATTGAGTTCGATTGCCACGTCTTTTGCACCAGGTACACTTAGCAGGCTCATAGGTTTTTGCTCATCACTCCATCCTGGCAACAGAAAACTATATGGGTTGTCATGTACAATCAAAATCGCATGTTTTCTTCCAAATTCAATTAATCGTTCAAACAATCCACGGGAAGGCAACTGCCCGGTAGGCATATGGGGATAGTTCGCAAAAAGCATTTTCACCTTTCCCTTTTTTCCTTTCGCCAGTTTCTCAAAATCGGGTTCATAATTATTCTTCCTGGTTAACCTGTATGTTTCTACTTTGCCACCCGCTAATTGCACGGCGCTTCGATACGTGGGATACCCGGGATCTGGAACGAGCACCGTGTCTCCTTTGTCAATCCACGTCATGCAGACATGCATGATGCCTTCCTTGCTTCCAATCAGCGGCAGTATCTCTCCTTCTCCATCCAATTTCACGCCGTACCATTGACGGTACCATTCTTTGATTGCTGTTCTCAGAATAGCAGAACCTTTGTATGACTGGTAACCATGATTACGCGGGTCAACACTTTCATGCTGCAGGGTTGTGATTACATCAGGATGTGGAGGAAGGTCAGGGCTGCCTATACCGAGGTTTATAATACTCTTACCGGAAGCTTTACGTTCAGCAATCTCCCTGAGCTTTTGCGAAAAATAGTACTCTCCAATTCCTTCCAGTCTTTTTGCTGTTTTCATTTTATTACTAATTTTTATTACACCCATTTACCTTTCTTATATACGCCATACACTTTTAATCCTTTGGTTACTTTTTTAAGTGCCCGCAATACTTTTTCAAATTGATCAACGGAATCAAATTCCATGTCAGCATGAAAACTGTATTTAAATTCGGAGCCGGGTATTGGAAAACTTTGCAGCTTACTCAGGTTGATCCCTTCTTCGGAAATCCTGGCAAGCACTTTTGCCAGGCTTCCTTTTGAATGATCAGTATGAAAATTCACAGAAGCCTTATCGGCTCCCGGCAGTGTTTCCTTGTCAGGTTTATTTTGCAACACGAGGAAGCGGGTGTAATTCTTTTTCTCTGTATGAATATTAGGTGCAATAATTTCCAGTCCGAACAGCTCGGCCGCAAGACTACTTGCAATAGCTGCCACGTGTTTACCGTGGTGCTGTTTAAGCAATTTTGCACTGAGCGTCGTGTCTTCAGTCTCCACCAGTTTCCATTCATGCCTGTCAAGAAAATCCACGCACTGTTGTATGGCCATTGCATGCGAATGCACTTCCCTGATATCCTTTAACTCCACGCCCGGGTTTACTAACAAATTTTGCCTTATTCGCAAATACACCTCACCGGTAATTGTGAGGTCAGATTTCTGCAACAGATTATAGTTAGGCAGAATGCTGCCAGCAATAGAATTCTCAATGGCCATTAAACCCCCATCGCTTTGTTTCTTGTTACCTGCCATCCTGATCACTTCCCGAAAACTGGCGCAGGGCAATGCTTTAACTCCGTTACCGAAGTAAGTTCTGGTGGCAACTTCATGAAAGCTGCCCTCGTAACCCTGGATCGCGATTCTTCTTACCTGGTCATTCATACTTTGTTTTTGCGCAAAAAAAATCCCGGCTTTTGGCCGGGAGTTATGTTGATTTCGATACAATCTATGGTTTCAACAAAAGCATTCCCGGCTTCATTTTAAAATAAAAGAAGTAAAAATAAAACGCGGTAAAAAAGCTTCTGCTACTCATGTCAGACAAATATATGATTCGGTTGAATGCAATGCAATTTAATTTTTCCTATTTTTTACGGGCGCCTGCTTCCGCATCATTCATCCTGATCTTTCGGCCCCTGAAATTCTTGCCGTCAATTGACTTTATCATTTTCTTGGCGGCCGAGGGCTCTACCTCTATCCAACTGTTCATTTCCTTCATATCAATGCGGCCCAAAACATCTTTTTTAAGATCACTCATATCAAGTATGAACTGGAGAAAGCTGGCTTTATAGAATCCATCCTTGGTGCCGAGGTTCACAAACAACCGTTGGTAAGAGCCGGCGCCGTTTGATCGTCCAAAAGTTCTGCCCTGGGTATCACGATGTGTTGTTCTTTCTGACCGTTCCGATCTCCTTCCATCATCACGAAGATTGAGATCGGCTGAATTCTCGTAATACTTGAGAAAGCGATCAAACTCAAGGGCTGCTACACGTTGCAATATCTCTTCTTTATCTGTGTCAGCGAATTTCTCACGCAGTGCCGGCAGGTAGGTTTCGTATTCTCCATGGCTGATATCTGCATTGAGCATTTTATCAATGAAATGAAAAAACTGTTTACGGCATACATCTTTACCGCTAGGGATGTCAACTTTGTGGAATCTTGTGTTGACGATTTTTTCAATTTGCCTTAACCGGTATATTTCTTTAGGGGTGACGATAGAGATGGAAATGCCGCTTTTACCAGCGCGCCCGGTTCTGCCGCTTCGATGGGTGTACACTTCAAGATCATCAGGAAGTTCATAGTTGATCACGTGCGTGATCTCTTTTACGTCAATTCCTCTCGCAGCCACATCCGTTGCAATGAGCAATTGAATGCTTTTTTCCCGGAAACGGGCCATTACTTTATCACGCTGTTGCTGGGTAAGGTCACCGTGCAGTGCCTCGATGTCATACCCTTCCCTTATCAATTGTTCGGTTATTGCCTGGGCATCCGCTTTAGTCCTGGTAAAAATGATACCATAAAGCCCCGGATTAAAATCAATGATTCGTTTCAGCGTTTCATACCGGTTATGATGCTGGGTAATGCAATAGTGGTGATCAATGTTCACGTTGCCCGTGTTCATTTTACCAATCGTCACTTCAAAGGGCTTATCCATGTAGCGTTTGCTTACCTGCCTGATGGCTGGTGGCATGGTAGCGCTAAAAAGCCAGGTGCTCTGGCGTTGAGGAGTATTTTTCAGGATGAATTCAATATCATCTTTAAAACCCATGTTCAGCATTTCATCGGCCTCGTCAAGCACCACATAGTGGATCTTGTCAAGGTTGATGGCCTTTCTTTCAATGAGATCGATCAATCGTCCCGGTGTTGCCACCACAATATGCGAGCCCTTCTTAAGGTCGCGTATCTGCATGCTGATGGAAGTACCACCATATACTGCTGTAACGGAAATATGTCCTGAACCCTTCCTGAAATTAGAGAGGTCATTAGTGATCTGTAAGCAAAGTTCCCTGGTGGGGCATACGATCAATGCCTGGGGAAACCTGTCTTCTTTATTAATGAGTTGAAGCAGCGGCAGGCCAAAGGCCGCGGTTTTTCCAGTACCGGTTTGGGCGAGACCGATAAAATCTTTAGTACCCTGCAACAGAACGGGAATCGCTTTTTCCTGGATGGGTGTGGGTTGTGTAAAACCTAATGAACTGATTGATTTCAGCAATCCTTCTTCGATGCCGAGAGAGTCGAATGTAGTCACGTAATGTTTGTTGTTTGTGCAAAGGTAGCGAATGAAGCTCGTTGCCCGATGGGCGTTCTTCGCTGATCGCCCCTACAGGTGCTTATAGCGGTTGATTTGTTATTTAGGAGTTTTGGGCGCCTTTTAATCCTGGAGGGTCGGCCATCGAATTTCGAACATCGCCCAACGAAAAAAGCCCCCCGAAGACTCGGGAAGGCCTCTAACGATTGCTTGCCATATGAAAAAATTCTTATTTCTTCAACGTATCGGTAGCAGCACCTACTGAATCCTTTCCTACTGTAGCAGTGTCAGGAGTTGTTGGAGGAGCTACGTTCAGCGTATCGCTGTTGGTTGTGGCAGTGTCTTCTGTAGTTGTTGTTTCAGACTCATTGTTGCATGCAACAAAACCAAGGCTAGCTACGGCCATTACTAAAAAAAGCTTTTTCATTGTTGTGATTTTTTTAAAAAAATGAAATATTTCAAGGTTTATACCAAAAGGTTAAAAAGGTAACCCGCATTTTAATATTTTTTTTCAGGTGGAGCAGGGTTACTATTTTTAAAAAAACGTATTAAATACCGGAAGAGTGAAAGACGAGCACCACGAAAAGGCTTTATTACAAGGATTAGCCCGCAATGAAAAACGAGCCGTAGAAACCATTTACAGGGATAATTATAACGTCATTCAGTCCCTGATAATCAACAACAACGGTTCGGCAGACGATGCAAAAGACGTATTCCAGGAGGCCATGATCGTGCTCTATGAAAAGGCGAGGTCAGGGAATTTTGAGCTGAACTGCCAGATCAGGACCTATGTGTATTCAGTTTGCAGGAGAATCTGGTTGAAAAAATTGCAGCAGAGCAATCGTTTCACTTCAGAATTAAACGGGCTTGACAGCCTGGTACCCGTAGAGGAAGATATTGAGGAGCACAGCCGGCGGGATCATGAGTTTGAGATGATGAACAAGGCTATCAGTAACCTGGGGGAACCCTGCAAAAGCC
>Ga0196972_1000587_pt1 | contig 16493 bp, 9 predicted proteins | sample S1v_2013CmetaG_FD_148618 | JGI IMG/M metagenome (GOLD analysis project Ga0196972, IMG submission 148618) | Soil microbial communities from Anza Borrego desert, Southern California, United States - S1+v_20-13C | ecosystem: Environmental > Terrestrial > Soil > Desert | place: USA: California...
TGCCTATGGTAAAAGGATGCTCGCTGACATCCAGCCTGCCTGCATCAAAGTTGTACCCCATCTTATCCAATATCATAAGACCGAGGGCCTCCTGTTTCTCCGGTGCGAAATAGCTTCTAAAGAACATAGAGTCGTCAGGCTGACGGTTTGAGTCCTTTATTTGCTGTACTAGTGGAACAATCCGCTCCTTCAGCTGTGCAAAGATTCTATCCAGCTTCTCTACAGTCATGCCAGGCTCATAATAGTCCAATAGTGTATTATACTTGTTGCCCTCATAACCCCAGAGCTCAACAAACTTTAAGTTGAAATCCACGATTTTCTCTAAGTATGGGCTGAACAATGGGAAATTATCGGTGTTTTTTGCTTCCTCCCATACAGATTCAGCCTCAGAGGTTAGAATCACATAATCTCTGTACATATCCGCAGGGATTTTTCTGGATCTGTCAAATTCCTTTCTGCACTCCTGTACCACTGCCTTATATATCTTATCCAGCTTGTCATGGTTTTCCTTTTGCTCAAAATAGGTCAAATAACCTTCCATTTCTTCTGACACAGATAACCTAAAAGCCTCTGTAGAAAGCATGCCTATAACCTTAGCTCTGCCGGGAACACCCTTTTTAGGAGCGCCCGTTCTCAAATCCCAAAACAGCACCGACAGTGCTTCGTTATAATATTTGATTCTATGTACCAGCTCTTTAAAGCCATGCAGCGTTTCGTCAAAAGTTCTTTCCATTGATGCACCTCCAAAATTTGTATCTTTTTCCATTCTATTATATGCTTATCCAAAAGTCAAAATAGCTTTTGTGCAAAAAAACACATAAAAAAACCTAGAGCTCCATACATTCAATTTTTTATGTGGGGGAAAAATTGAATCATTTGGATAAGAGACTCTAGGTGCAGATAGCATTAAAAGAAAAAACACCCTGGGTGCTCCAGGGTGTTTATAAAAAGGTGGTGTACATCCTTTATAAACTAAACCTGTAGCCGGACAGTTAACGGCTGTCCCGTAGAAACGCTTGAACCAATTATCAAGCCTATACAAGTTATATAACTTATTTAATCTTATCAAATTATTAATATATTTGCAAATAGTTTTGTAATTTACTTCACAAATTAATGAAAAATTCAACTTGGAGTTCGTTTCGACATTTCCACCTATTAGTTATTATTATTTCCCGGGAAATGTCATTAATTTGCAGTATTCGTCATTTTCCTATGCCTTCTCTATGCTGATTCTGCTGCCTTTTCCTGTTCTGTCCGGGGCCTCTATAATCAAGCGCCTTGTGATACGATTTTTCATTTCCGGCACGTGGCTTATAAGTCCTATTACCCGCTTGCTGCTGCTTAAACGCTCCAGGGAATCAATCACTGTATCCAGCAGGGTGTTATCCAAAGTACCAAAGCCCTCGTCCAGGAAGAAGAATTCCAGGGGACTCTGCCCTTTAAGCTGCAGCTGGGAGGATAGCGCCAAAGCCAAGGAAAGAGATGTCAAGAAGGTCTCTCCTCCTGACAGGGATGCTACACTGCGGAGCACTCCTCCGTTGGCATTATCCCTGATTACAAATCCATTCTCCGTATCCAATTCAATGGAATATCTGAACTTTGTCAATTCGCCCAAGGTTTCTGAAGCTTCACGGGCAATATATCTCATGCGCTCCTCGGATATGAACTCGATAAAGGCGCTGCCCTTCAGCAGCTTTTGTATCTGCTCCAGCATATCCTTTTTCTTGCTGATGCCCTTGAGCTCTTCCTGCAGCTTCAGCCATCTCTCAAAGTTCTCCTTGATCTGCTGATAATTGTTGCGTGCTGTTTCCTGCTGGGAAATACTGTTCTCAAGCTCCTGTTTAATCAGCTCATACTCGCTGCATAGCTGCTGCCACTGAACTTCATCTATGTGTTTTCCATCCAGCTGCTTTACTACACTCTTTAGTCTATCCTCCAGACTTCCTTTCTCACGGCTGTATTTAAGTATTTCCTCTTGATGCTGCTTAATCATCTCTTCCGTGAGCATGCAGGCTTCTGCCTCTTCTTGGCTGGCAAAACCCTTGCTTTCCAGTGCAGCAGTCAGCCTCTTCCCCTCAGCCTCCAGCTTTTCCCTGAAGTAGTCCAGACTGCTTTGCAGTGCTGCTTTGCGCCTCTGTATTTCCTCCAATGCCTTATTGGCACGCTCCAATTCTTCCAAGCATGTTTTGTAGGAAAGCTCCAAGATCTCTGTCTCCTTCTTGACCTGCAGCAGTTCTAGTTCTAAGTTTTTCTCACCTATTATACCGGCAATCTTTTTTTCTTTTTCTTCTTTCTGTTCTCGCAGCTTCAGTCCCTCAGACTTCTTGGTAGATAGCAGATTCGTTATTTCATTGATTTTTTCCAGAGCCGTCTGTACTTCGCCAATCACAACCTCATATCTGCTTCTTTGCTGTCTTAGCGCAGCCGCAAGGGTCTGGGACTGCTCATCTTTATGTCCAATGATCTCTGCCTCCTGGGAAAAACTCGCCAGCTTCAGCCCTTGCCGCATTTCATTATATTTTGTTGCAGCTTCCTCCATGGAGCGTTTTTGCTCCTCCAGCTGCTTCTGCTCCTGCTCCATTGCTGTCCTATTGCTATCAAGCAAAGCTGCCAGCCTGTGTTCTTGCAGTCTGACTTCAGACAATCCGCTTTCTTTTTGCTTGATGCTTTCACTCAACTGCTGTGCCTTTTGCTCCCAGATTGCAAATTCCTGACTTGCTTTTATCAGGCTTTCCTTTTGGCTGGCAATAGCAGCTTGCAAGTGTGCGTGATCCATTGCTTGCAGTTCATCCGGCAGACCGGACCTTAGATTTTGGTGTTCTCTTGTTTTGTGTTGATGGTCCAGTGTCGTCTGTTCGATTATATGTAAAATGGAGCTTTGCTGCTGCTTTAGCTTAATTAGCTGATGCTCCAGCTCCTTGATATGTAGTTGATCCTCTTCTATGGCAGCTTGAAGGTGTTTCTGCCTATTAATCATGTCGTCATCATGCTTTTCATGCACTACTTTGGCAGGATTCGGATGTTCCAGAGAGCCGCAGACCGGGCATTGTTCCCCATGCCTCAAAGCCTCTGCCAAAACTGCTGCGGTGTGCTGCTTCTGCTGTTCCAGCAGTGTATCCAACAGCTTTTGCTTGCTGTCCTTTTCATTTACTGCATGCAGTAAGTTTTGTTCAGCCTTCTGCTGCTCAGCTGCCAGTTCAGCAGTCTGAGACTTGTATTCATCGAGCTTTGCATCCAGACCCTTGATATTCTCAAAAATCGAAAACATATTCTGCACGATGCCTTCCACAACTAGGACCTTGCCTTGCTGCTCTGCGATTTCTTCCCTGTTCATTGGACGGGATGCCTCGTACTGCTGCTTCTCCAACTGCAATTTCTCAACGAGTTCCACCCCTTGATTTAGGGATGCTAGAGACTCTTCATGCTTTTGCTGATACTCCTCCAGACTCTTTTGGAGCTGCAGGCATTTATCTCCTTGCTTCTTCAATGCGTTCTCCAACCCAAGAAGCTCCTTCTCCAAATCCAAACCGAGACCGATCTGCTTGCGGTACTCATTATCCACTCTATGACCGTCAGACTTTTGCTCAAGCTCCAGGATTTCCTTGCTGAGTGCGTCCTTCTCCTGGGTTTTCTCAGCAGCAGTCTTCTTTGCCGCCTCCATGTGAGCTTTTATCTCCTCGTACTCACGTCTTGCCGCATCCAGCTGCTTTGCAAGAGCTTCCACCTCCTGCCGGAGCAGCTGGCATTCCTGCAGCATTGTCGTATACTTTATCAGTTCAGGCAGTCTGCTATCCTTCTGCTGTAATGCCGCATCATACTTTTGCTGTGCTGCACCTTTCACCGCTTCCAGCTCCTTGAGCTTTTCCAGCAGTTCACTCAGATTCGAGGTGTTTTCAAGGCAACCTGCCTTTGCTTCTTTGTAAGCTATAATGATTGGCTTGATATGATTGGCGTTTTCGGACTTGCTGACTTTTACCTGCAGGTTCTTCATCTCTGCTTCCTTGGATTGATATTCCTCCAGCTTTTGGTGCAGGATATCCTGCTCCTTGGAAAGCTTGTGCAGCTCCATGCCCTGCCCATAGCTCTGCTCAGCCGCCTTTAGCCTGTCGGCACATGCCATGCGATGCTTATGAGCTTCCTCCATCTTCCTTTCGGTTTCAATCAATGCCTCCGGGGAAGAATTTCCTAATGTAGAAAGTGCACCTTCTACATTAGATAATCTGTTCTTCGCCGCTGCCATTTCTCTATTGAACTTGTCCCCCAGACGTCTTCCATACTCCTCTAGGTAAAAAATTCGCTCCAGCATCTTGGTCTTTTCCCCTCGCGGGGACAATAAGAATTCCTGAAACTTGTTCTGAGGCAGCACTACGGATCTGGTAAAATCCTCAAACTTTAGCCCGACCAATTGCACAATAAAGCTGTTTACCTCATTGTGCTTGTCTGCCAATATATATTCCTGTTCTTCTGCAATCTCCAGCAGTCTGACCAGCTTGGCTTCTGCCGAGCTTTCCGAGTCCTTCTTCCGCTTATATTGCCTTTCTACCCGGTAGGTCTTTCTTAAGCCTTCCTTGGTGAGATCAAAGGTAAAAGCGACCTTGATGCCTCCCATATCTGTATTGATGATGCCCTGGGTTCCTTTGGCAGCTCTGTGTACGCTGCCATAGAGCGCCAGTGTAATGGCATCCAATATGGTGGACTTTCCGCTGCCTGTCGGTCCAAATATCCCAAAGAGCCCTGTTTCACTCAGCTTGTCAAAGTCTACCCGCTGAAGCTCCTTAAAGCTTTGCAAGCCCTCTATCTCAAGATATCTTGGTCTCATACTCTTCACCACCGGCTTCAATTTCTTTGGTTTCTTCTCCAGGATCCTCATTGGCTATGCGCAAAAACAAATCCATTAGTTCCTCTGAAGCTTCCATTCCCAAGCTGCTTTTATAATATTCCCTGAATAATTCGTCGATTCGTCTTGTCTCACGGTTTCTATAATCCAAAGTAAGCTCCAGTTGATTTTTCAATCTGGGCCTGATATTCACAATGCCGCTATGGAGCTCTCGAAGCTGCTTCTGCTCCTCACTGCCTATGATGGCATCCGTGTGTATTTCCAAATCTATCCAAGCATTCAGATCCTTGCCTTCTTCGCACCATTTGATTACCTCTGGCACGCCATTTAAGGCTTCCCACTTCTTAAGGGGCTTGCCGGAGCTCAGGTTGTGAGCCTTTACGGCTGCAGGCCTGCCCGGCTCTGCTTCAACTATGTACACGGCTTTGCAGTAGTCCACTTCAGAAAAGCTATAGGCCAAGGGTGACCCCGAGTAGTACACCGGGATCTTGCAGCCTTTTACCTGCTGAGGTCTGTGGAGATGTCCCAGAGCCGCATAGTGGGCTGTCTCAGGGATTGCCTCCGGTTCCACCATCAGGGCCCCTCCCAGCTGTCTTTCTGAATCACTGATTTTGCCCTCTCTCATAAACAAATGGCTGATGATCAAGTTGACGGTATCCGTCCTAAAGTTGGCGCTTAATTCATGAAATATAGCCCCAATTCGCTCAGAATAAGCCTGCTGGAGGCTGTCATTATCCGCTGTTTTGCTGATGACCTCCTCCAACCTGGATTCTGAGGGATAAGGCATGGACAAAATGACTGCACTGTAATCATATTGCGGCAATTTAAGCTCCAGCCAACCTGGTCCTGAATTGGGAATCCTGATTTGACTCTGCTCTGTCCTGTATTCCCCTGCATCACTGCCGGGATACCCCAGCAATATGACGCCGTTCTTGTACGCCAGCGGACTAGCGGCACATAGTCTGTCCGGACTGTCGTGGTTGCCTGCAATGATTACCAAGGCACGTTTGCCTTTATTGTTAAGGCGATCTATGGCCTCATAAAACAATTCCTCCGCTGCGGAGGAAGGATTATATGTATCAAAGATGTCCCCTGCGATCAGAACAATATCAATTTGTTCCTTCTCAGCAATCTCACATAATTCGTCGATAAACTGACGCTGCTCTTCAATTCTGCTTATGTTCTCCAGTGTCTTGCCCAGATGCCAATCGGATGTATGAAGTATCTTCATTTGTAACCCTCCATGGTCATATCCTGAACAGCTGCAGGCAGCTGTCCTTATACAAATTTTATAACAAAAGCCGCCAAATTACAAACCTTAAGCGCAAATATGCCCTCGCTGATTTGCGAGGGCAATGTTCAAATTCCTTTATTCATTTCTGTTTTGTATAACAAGTATTCTCGTGCTGCAAATAATTTCTCGTATACTACTGTCACCAAAGCAATATAAGTCACTGTCTTGGATATGGTCAGCAATTGAATCCAGTATAGTTTCTGAACCAATAAAACTATAGGTATGTAAAGGGCTAGAGATAACAGAAGCATCATCCCAATCAGTTTAAAGAGACCATCCTTATACTTGATTCCATCCCTTAATATGACATATGATGTTCCCACCCCCTGCAGCAGCAACGGAAGACTGCGCAGCACCGACCACTGAAAGGGAGAAATTGCACCGAACCACGGATTATCAGGATGAATGAACATGATTAATCTTGCAATCGCAGCCACAATCAATGTGTATTCAAAAGCCTCGTAACTCTTATCAAATCTTTTGCGCCATGCATCTAACATGACAACATAAAAAAAGGTTACTGCCATTTCAGTGGATAGGATGCCTAATCCTAACCAAGGAAACGATCCCGCCGCTCTCATGGCTGCAAAGGCTCCATACCCGGTTTCTCCCAAAGCTAATAGTACAAAAGCAATCATCAGACTGTTTGCAACTGCAGCATCCTTAGGTCTTAAATTGCCTATTCTTCTGAACATCCCTGCAATCATAATCCACAATACTATAAGATACCCAGTATTTAATGCGATTTCTGCCCACTTGCCTACGGCTGAAGACATGAAAGCACCCCCCATGCGTATATGCTGCTATAATTAGTATATTAATGTAATGCTGCAAATATTTCTCTAGAAATTAAGGTGAAAAAAAGGCTGTCGATTTACTCGACAGCTAGGCTAGTTTTTCTTTTTGTCATCTTTTTTTGATTCTGACTTGCTATCCTCTTTTTTATCTTCATCTCTTTTTTTTTCATCTTTATCATCATTGGTTTCATCATTCTTTTTTTCATCTGATGAGCCATTGTCTTTTATTTCTTCGCCGGCTGCTTTGTCTTTCTTATCTTTTTCAGTAGCTTCGTCCTTCTGATTGAAGCTTTCCTGGTCATTCTTTTTATCTTCTTTATCTTTTTCCTTTTTATCCTGCTCTAGCTTCTTGCCCAGGTCTTCATTTTTTTCCTTGATCAGTTCCTTGACATTGATCACATTTTTCTTCGGCGCTTCCTTCACATCAGGCTTCTTCACTGAAGCAGATGGTTTTTGAGCATCAGGCTTAGCTTCCATTTCTTCCTTTTTCTCTATCTGCTTAATAGCCTGCTGAAGCGGCATGCGCTTTATCTTCTCTTCATCAATATCCGGTTTCACTTCTTTGAATTTATTCGCCAATATAACCTTGCCCGGAGAGATATTGCCCTCTTTGGCTTTGTTATATTTTTCAACCTCTGTTTTTTCCAAGATTACTTCATAGTCGCTGCTAACCTTAGCCATAGCTGCTGTAGAGCTTTTGCTGACCTTGCTTGTTATAGCGGCTTCTTCCTTCTTGCTTTTCGAAGAAACTACAATCATCACACTGTTTTCCGCATTTTCCTTCAAATAGCCTTTGTCTGCAGCATTATCAATAATCTGCTCCAATGCTGCGTCCACGCCCTTGTTCTTCAGGCCGGCTGAGTCCTCCAGCAATTTTTGAGCATCTTCGTTGAAAGCATGAACATCAATGACCTTGTCAAATCTATTTACATACAGCTCTAGGCTAGGGTTTATATCTACACTGATATAACTGTAGGGTGTGTAATAAGCATAAACTCCGGTGGAAAGCATAGCAAGTATGATGAAGCTGGCTGCAACTGTTGAAATTTTTCTATAAATAGCGCTCATATTTCTAGCTGGTATATTAACTTCATCACCAATATTGCAATTAGGGAGTCTTTTACATTTGATAAAGTCTCCGTTTTTTGCAATGACTATCATATGGCTGCCGTTAATTTCTGCGATAATACCTTTCATTTCTACACCCCCCAATCAATATATTCTCTCAAGCTGTAATAGTCTCCAGTTAGTATAAGTACTGCTGCTATTACATAATTTCGTGCTCTTTCGATGGTTTTTCGGGGTAGATTTGTAGCCACTTGAATTTCAGCTACAGGAATATATTTCTTTTGTTTGATTTTGTCGGAAATCTCTTTGTTTGCTACGATGAATTTTACAATTTCCATATAGGATTGTTTGGTGCCTTTGTGCTTGGGTGTGCTTTTGGCAACATCATTGAAGGATAGATCAAATTTCTCCAACTCTGTTTTCAACTGCATGATTTCCATGCGGCGCAGCTCATTGATCTCTTTTTCAAAATATTGTCCCTGAATTTGCTCAGCAGTAGTTATATAGTCATATACGCTATCTGCATCTTCTCCTTCGGGATAATAATCGTTGATGGAAGTCACATTCTGATGCTTTTTTTCTTTTCTATAGTAATCAATCACTCTTCTCTTGATTACGTTTTGGGCAAAGCTCAAAAAATTGCCCTTGCTTACGTCATAATGATTGATCGCTTCCTCAAAGGCCATCAGTCCAATGCTGAGTTCATCATCCTGCCCATAAATCACATATCTACCAACGCATTTTTCTACGGTAGAAGCTATGAAGGGCTTATATTCTTGAATAAAATCGCTTTTTTCTTCTTTAAGAAACCTGATTCTTTCGACTCTTTCATTTAGTGTTTCGCTAAAGGAATTCAAGATTTTACCCTCCTATCCAAAAATTTTACAAAAAACTACCAAAATTTTGGTTTTCTGTACGAATTATATATATACAGCATTATTATACTAATCTGGTACAAGCTTTGTGCCTTTATTCTAACAAAGACTGCCATTTAAATCAAATTTATGCTTAAAAAGATTGTAACAGATAATGACTCACATTTTAAGTGTAAGACTATGGTAAATTTGGACTATTTTATTTTGGGGGTGTGTTTTATGAGTTCAACAAACTGTCCCGTATGCGGCAAAATATTTGATAAACAGGGGTTTTACGAGGTCTGCGAAGACTGCTTTGCACAATACGAAACTGATTTTGATAAGGTCAGAGATTATCTCTACAGCCATCCTAACAAAAATATCCTGGAAGTATCCAATGCAACAGGCATCTCTATAGACAAAATAAGGACGTTTCTTCGTCAAGGCAGGCTTACCAGCTCTTGAATATCTCCGGCAATCTCCATGCCGCAGCATCGTGCTTTTGCACTGAAGGCAGGCCTGCCTGTTTTTTTATCTACCAGCAAAATATCCAAGTTCGCATTTACACTTTCTTGCACCTTGCCTATCATTGCGCCCTTTACGGGTGCTTGAAGGCTGCCGGTGTCCCCTTGGTGTGCTTTTACAACCAATCGATAATTCTTGTCTGAAACCTTTACCTCCACCGAAGCCCCATGGTGCTCCAAGGACTCCAGCTTGGCTCCTGTATAAGTAGCAAACCTATACAATTCGCCCTTGTACCAAAGACCTATAATAAAACCCGTAAAGCTTTTGCTATGCCATGGTATCCTGGCCACAGACAGCATAAAGCTGATATTTTCATATTCAAAATGATTGCTCTGCAGCCATACCCATGAGCTGGGGAAAGAGGTTCCCCAATCCTTCTCCATATACCCTGCTCCGCTATCAAAGCAAAGCTCTCTTCCATTGATTTCAAGGCTTCCTGCAATGCTATGCTGCATGCTCAAAACGCCATGATAGCACTCCATTACGGGTATGAAGCCATACCAGCCCATGCTGTTGGGAGACAGCAAACTGGAATGCCACGGCACAATATCTTGGTAATGCAGGCTGCCGCGAATCCTCAAGTCTTCTCTGTCTATATCCAGAGTGATTCCCTTATCAGAGAAAACATTGCCTCCTACTTCAATCTCAAAGGTCTTTCTCGAATATCTAAAATCCCTTATTCCATATCTCACATAATTGGTCTTATGCGAGCACCCATCTATGATTTGTATAAAAGCATGGGCTTTCTCAGGAGTGTCCTCAAAGGAGATGCCGGGAATGATGGAGATGATATTTTTTTCTTCCTTGTCCACATGCTTGAAATACCAGCCCTCAAAATAGTGTTTTTGCTTGCCCTCCCCCTGATAGATCCCGCAATGATATAGCTTGTTGATTGAATACATATACCGTCCTCCAAAAATCTTTATACCACCATTATTCCCAGTTCTTGGAGAAATAGTAAAGGCTGCTTGAGGATTTATTCCAAATAGAACAAACCATCACGCAGCCTCTTCATTAATCGATATAGTATAACATCCTGTGGTTGGTCATATAAAGAATCCTGCTGCCATCCTCGGACAGACCTACGATATATCCCTTGCCCAGCTGTTCTGATTTGCCTTTGTCTATATAATAGGCAAATATCTTCTCCCCTTCATTGTACACCAAGGTGTTTTCATTGGAGAAAAAGAAATTGTCATATTGGTAGGACTCAGCCTTGAAGCTTTTTATCCTGCTGCCGTTTTTTAGGATATCTATGCTTCGCCCAGGTTCGCCAAAGTCCTTGAAGCTCTCTACTTTAAGCAGCCCTGTGCCCTTTAGAACAACAGGCTTGAAAGCATGCTCCGCTACGATGGTCTTATTTCCGGTTTGTATGTTGACGCTGATTACGTTAAAGTCCATTTGATTTTCTTTAGAGATATTGTCCTCCAGTATTAGTGTGCTGTTATCCATCCAACCCATATTTGCCACAGATCCAAACAACTCCAGGAATCTTGGCATAAATACGTTTTCTCCTATATAAAGGCTTTTGCCGGATAAGTCAAATATACTCAGCATAAAATCGTGCTTCGCTGGCTCTACTGCTGGCAATATTTCATAAGCTAATGCCAGCTTGCTGCCGTCAGGAGAAGCGGATATCTCTATTATATGGCTTTTTATAATATGCTCAGGCAGTGTAAAGAGATCCTCGCTCTTGCCGTCTGGCAAGGAGTATCTTATAACCTTTCCATTGTCCTTATTCACAAGCACTACAGTGCTATTGTCCAGCCAAGTATAAGTAAAGCTTAGACTAGGTATTCCCCTTGTATACTCCTTCAAAGCGGTCATATCCGAGACCTTCTTGCCTGTCATATCAAATACATACTTTACCTCAGTGTCGTCCAAAATGATATGATTGCCTATTCGGCTGCTTTGCACCGCCATATATCGCTTATCAGGGAATTTATATATTTCAGTGCTCTTCTTCCCTTTGATATCTATACTTCCTAAGGTGTTATGCTTGGAAGTAACAAAGTATAGGTTTCCATATACGGGATTTCCGTTCAAGTCCTTAGCATAAGCCATACTGATGAGATAAGGCTCGGGTTCTCCAGCTTTTAAACCCTCCAGCTTCAATGTAAGCTTCTTGTCGTTATCCCATTCCACGCTGTACTTCACGGTTTTGTCTGATAAGCCTATCTTAATGCTGTTTTCTACACTTGCTTGATCCACTTCTGCAGAAAAATCCACCACGATTGTCTTAGGGTCCGGGGACCAATTCATATTTCCTACTGCAAATGCATCTATAATTTGCTGCCATCCCAATCCGTTATAAGTACTTTCACGGCCAATGACCGTGTACAGGGCAGTAGTATCAGCCTTTAATGTAATGGTCTTCTCAATATCAGCCTTTAAGGTCTTTCCCTCTGAATCCATGATATCCTTTGAAATAATCAGCTTATAAGGCTTATTGACAGTAGTGCTTGTAAAGTTTGCATAGTACGCAGTCTTGCCTTCGCTTGGAATAATATCTACAACCATTTCTGCATCATAGCCTTCTACCTTGACTGCCTCTTTGAATTTATCCGCAGGTACGCTGCCTTCAAAGATGATGTTGATATTGAAGCTGTTCCCTTGCAACTGTATGCTTTCGCCTCTTAGCTCTACGGATTCCCCTATCCAGCTTTCCTGCTTATATTGATGCCCGTTACCAATTATAATTTGCGGCTCTGCCATGTAACCCTTTGGGTTCGGACCTTCAGGAGCAGGTGTTTCAGTTCCAGGCTGCGCTCCTTTGCTGCAGCCAACAAATAGAAACATAGCGATCAGTATCCACAATAATTTCTTCATAGAATCATTCCTTTAATCATATTTTGCGATTAAATACACTAGACATTAAGGATATCCCCGTTGTAAAACAAGTAGATATACCGTTCTAGAACTTTTTTGCCCGTAATGCTCTCCAGCGCCCTGGTATAGAAGTCTATCTGGAGCTTGTATCTTTCTTTTATCACGTCTGTGTTTCCATCCACATAATCCGTCTTGTAATCCACAAGCACCAATCCCTCAGCTTCCTCGATATAGCAATCGATGACCCCTTGCAGCATCACTTTGTGCCCTCCGTACATACCCGCATCCAAATCCCTGTATATCTCAGTACAGCTGAGCTCCATGTTAAAGGGCACTTCCCTATAAATATTCGAAGCGCACATCCTTTGGCCCAGGGTAGATTGAACAAATCTTTGTATCTTGCCTGCATCCACAGTCTTGACTTGTTCCTCTGTAAGCAGCTCTTGGACCTGCATCAGCTCCAGCTGGCGCTTTATGTCCTCAACATTGGAGGCTGCTTTCAAGTTCAGATGCTGCATGACAAAGTGCATGATGGTTCCCTTCTCTGCTGCGCTCATAGACTTGCTTTCCTCTAGGAATCTTGGCTTTTGGATCAGAGGTGGAAGATACATTTGAGTCCCTTCCTCGCTCAGATTGGAGTCAAACCTTCTTTTCAGCTCGCTGACTGTAATCTTTACAGGCATTGAGTTCATTAGCTTATAAGGGTATTCCCACTGCAATCTGCGGATGATCTCATCCTTATGTGGAGAATACTGCTGAGGCTGCTCCTCCATAAAGGAAAATTCGCTGATGAAGTCCTCCTGCGCAGTTTGCCTGCTTGCAGCCAAAACCTCCTGCTTGCTGATCATCCTTACCTGCCAGAGGGAAGGCTCCACATCCAGTTGATTATGATGCCCGCAGCAATCCTCCGCAGCACTTCTTAGAACATCGCCGGATGGATGCAAATATAGGGCAGCGCAAATCCAATCCAAATAGTTTTTGCACCGTAATATATCATAAGACGCAAGCTTCAGGATATTTGTTCCAGCATGTTCCTTATTCAGTCTGCATTTCCACCTTGAGGCAGCACTGTTCAGGTTGCTGACTGTGCCAAATACAATCAGCTTTTCCTTAGCACGAGTAAAAGCCACATAGAGTATACGCATTTCCTCCGAAAGGCTTTCCAGTTTTATCTTATACCGCAGCGCTTGTTTCGCTGCAGTGGGGTAAGAAATTCTTTTTTCATAATCCACATAATCCGGTCCGAAGCCCAATTCCTGATGCACCAGTATGTTCTTGTTCATATCCATGAGATTGAAGCCTTTTCCAGTCCCTGCCAGTATAACTACAGGGAATTCCAGGCCCTTGCTCTTGTGAATGGACATGATTCTCACTACATTGGCGTTTTCGCCCAATATCTTGGCACCGCCCATATCACCGCTGTTGCCCTTCAGCTTGTCTATGAAGTTCACAAAGTTAAACAAGCCCTTCAGACTGGTTTCTTCAAACTGTCTTGCTTTTTCAAACAGCAGCTTGAGGTTTGCCTGTCTCTGCAGGCCTCCCGGCATGGCACTGGCATAGCTGTAATAGCCCGTATCGTTGTATAAGTACCAAATCAGCTCCGCAGTAGAAAGCTGCGCAGCCTTACTGCGCCAAAGCTCCAATCTTTCAAGAAAAGCTCTGCACTTTGGACTTGCCTCCTCCTCCATAGCTGCTAGTTTTTGCATGGCTTCAAACAGAAAAGCCTCCTTATCTGTCACTCTGATATCAATCAGCTCTTCGCTGGTAAATCCTGCTATGGGAGATCGGAGCACTGCCAATAAAGGGATATCCTGTATAGGGTTGTCAATCACTTGAAGCAATGCAGTGATGGTGGAAATCTCAGTGGTTTTCAGGTAACCACCCCCGGCATCGGCATAAACCGGAATGTCTCTTTTGGTCAGCTCCTCCAGGAAAACATCTACCCAGTTCTTGGTGCTTCTCATTAGTATGACAATATCACTATATTTTAAAGGCCTATAGCCTTCTTCCGACTCATCATATACCACAAATGGCTTTTCTCTGTTCAAATCCAGCAAGGACCTGATTTTATCCGCTACTGCAACTGCCTCGCACCTTACAGTGTCCATATCCTCTTCATCCTCCGGCAGCATTGCAGCATCCTCTTCCTCATTTTCCTCTTCTTCTGCCATGGCTTCCACGGATGAGCCCATATCAATGATGTTCAGCTCAATAGGACCTCCCGCCATTACATTCTCATCCGTCAGCTCCTTGTAGGAAGCGCCAAGGTTCAGTGCTTCGTTGTCATTGTAGTCCAGCTCTCCCACAGTTTCATTCATCAATAAGCGGAATACAAAGTTGGTCGCATCCAGTACTTCCTTACGGCTTCTGAAATTCTTGTTCAGCAGTATCTTTCTCTCAAGACTGCCCTCTTCTGTAAAATATGTATCATACTTGGACTTGAACAGCTCAGGCTTTGCCTGTCTAAACCGATAGATGCTCTGCTTGATGTCTCCCACCATGAAGATGTTGGGCTGATTGACAGGGCCTCTGGAAATCATATTCAGTATGACCTCCTGTACCTCATTGCTGTCTTGGTATTCATCGATATATAGCTCTTCAAACCTGCTTCTGTAAGCCAAAGCGGCTTCGGAAGGTACAATGCTTCCGTCCTCCAGCCTTGCTGTCAGTATCTTCAGGCAGTTATGCTCCAAATCATTGAAATCTATCAAGCCTTTCTTCTTCTTCTTGGCTTTGTAGATTTCTTCAAAATCCCTTACCAGTCTATGCAGGCAGTCAAACATAGGGAATAAATAGGTCAGTTCCCTGCATATGCCCTCTGAATCCGCATAGACTACCGTTTCTGCCAGTGTCTTCAGCTTCTTCTTGATGTGATCTCGGATGTCCTTCAACAGCTCCTGCTTTTCCTTGTCCACTTCTTTGCCGCAACGGCCCAGCTTTACAAACTCAATGCTCTGAAAAGCATTGTACAAGTTATCCCAGCTGCTTTCCTCTGCGCTATGCTTCAGCAGCAGCTGCAAGTTGGACAAATCCTGCGTAAAAGCCTCGTTGTAGGGCATCAAGCCCTCTGCAGTGTTCACGATGTCCAAGGCCTCCTGCATTTGCAGCAGGAAGCTGGAAAGCTCTATACGGATTGTTTCTTTTAGAATTCTCGCATACTTGGTTGTTCCAAAATCCATGCAGTTCTCCAGGTTCAACGTCTGCGCCGAAGCTTTCATCCACTCCATGGGCCAAGGATGGCTTTGGATAAAATTATAAACCCTCAGCACCAAATCCTGAAGCCCTTTGTCATCCTTTCCTCCTCCAAAGCTGTCCAACAGTCTGAAGAAGTTCTCATCATGGTTTTCTTCCTCGTAGCGCAGATCAAAAAGCTCCTCCAAAGCCTCCAGCTTCAATAAAAGGGCCTCTGTCTCATCTGCGATTCTGAAGCCGGGGTCCAAATCCACGCTGTGGAAGTTGCTTTGAATCACCTCCATACAAAAGCTGTGTATGGTGGTGATGCTAGCTTTGCTAAGCAGCGTCAGCTGTCTTTGCAGGCTCTTTGACTCCGGCTGCTCCTCCAAAAGCTTGTTGATGGCTCTTCCCAGTCTTTCCCTCATCTGGGAAGCGGCAGCCTTTGTAAAAGTAACCACCAGCAGCTTGTCTATATCAACAGGATTGCTCTCTGCAGTGACTTTTCGCGTGATTCTCTCTACCAGAACAGCCGTCTTGCCCGCACCTGCGGCAGCCGCAATAAGCAGGTTGCTTGTGCCCGCCGTGATTGCACTATACTGTTCCGGTGTCCACTTGCCATGACTCATTATTTGTCACCGCCTTGCTCTTTGTTATTGCTTAACATTTCCCATACCTCAGGATCCTTCTTGTCCTGCAAATTCCTGTACTTGTTGCCCTTCAGCCGAGTATCAAACTGGCATACGGACATATAGCTGCAAAAACCGCAGGGGGTTGCCTTGTTTTTCTTATAGGGGGTGATGCTAATGCTGCCGTCTAAGATCTCTTCTCCCAAGCTGGTAAGAAGGGACTTGACATGGCGCCGCAGCTGCCCGAATTGTTCAAGACTTGCAGCAGACGATCTGCCCAAGGTCTGATCCTTGTTGATTCTTGCGGGTATGATGTCGGAATCTCCATCAATCTGCTCATCCATATTTTTTATCAGTTCAACATTAGACAGCACTAGGCCCTTCATCTTAAGCTGCTTCATGATCTGCTTCTCAATTTTCTCCGTGTCCGATTCCCTACTGCCTCTGAGCATTGGGTCGTCCAGCTTGAAATACAGCATGCCCGCA
>Ga0196972_1000588_pt1 | contig 16472 bp, 12 predicted proteins | sample S1v_2013CmetaG_FD_148618 | JGI IMG/M metagenome (GOLD analysis project Ga0196972, IMG submission 148618) | Soil microbial communities from Anza Borrego desert, Southern California, United States - S1+v_20-13C | ecosystem: Environmental > Terrestrial > Soil > Desert | place: USA: California...
GGTCGGCTTCGTATTCCAGCACTACGCGCTGTTCCGCCACATGACCGTGTTCGAGAACGTGGCCTTCGGCCTGCGCGTCAAGCCGCGCGGGCAGCGTCCGTCCGAAGCGCAGATCAGGCAGAAGGTGCACGAGCTGCTCGGGCTGGTGCAGCTGGACTGGCTGGCCGACCGCTTCCCGGCCCAGCTGTCGGGCGGCCAGCGCCAGCGCATCGCCCTGGCGCGCGCCCTGGCCGTGGAGCCCAAGGTGCTGCTGCTGGACGAGCCGTTCGGCGCCCTGGACGCCAAGGTGCGCAAGGAACTGCGCCGCTGGCTGCGCCGGCTGCACGACGAGCTGCACGTCACCAGCATCTTCGTCACCCACGACCAGGAAGAGGCGCTGGAGGTGGCCGACCGGGTGGTGCTGATGAACGCCGGCCAGGTCGAGCAGGTCGGTTCGCCGCAGGAGGTCTGGGACCACCCGGCCAGCCCCTTCGTCTACGGCTTCCTGGGCGACGTCAACACCTTCCACGGTCGCGCCCACCAGGGCAAGGTGCACCTGGAGGGGCTGCAGCTGCCGTCGCCCGAGCACGCCGACGCCCAGAACGCCAAGGCGTTCGCCTACGTCCGTCCGCACGACCTGGACGTGCAGCCCTGGACCCCTGGCGCCCACGGCATCGTGGCCGAGCTCACGCGCGCCATCGTGGTCGGCCCGATCGCCCGGCTGGAACTAACGCCGTCCGAGGAAACCCAAGCAGGCACCCTCGTCCGCCAGGACGCCGTGATCGAGGCGCAGATTCCTGCGCAACAATTCAGGGAGTCGGGCTTCAAGGAGGGCGACACGCTGGTCGTGACGCCGCGCCGGGCCCGGGTGTTCGTGGAAGGCGCGGCCTGAGCCAAGGGGCCTGGCGCCCCGCTCAGGAGAAGACTCGTGTTCGATTGGTTGTTCGCGGCCCCGCGCCGCACCCTGGCCCTGGTGTTCGCCGCCTGCGTTGCCATGCTGGGATTCGCGCTGTACCTGCAGCACGTCGTCGGGCTGGAGCCCTGCCCGATGTGCATCGTGCAGCGCTATGCGCTGATCGCGGTCGGCCTGTGCGCCGGCATCGCGGCCGCCATCCCGCGGCGCGGCGCCTGGATCACGGGCAGCCTGCTGGGCCTGCTGGCCGCCGGCTTCGGCGCCTTCGTGGCGGCGCGGCAAAGCTGGCTGCAGTGGTACCCGCCCGAGATCGTGTCCTGCGGCCGCGACTTCTACGGGATGATCGAGACCTTCCCGCTCAAGCGCGCCGTGCCCATGATCTTCCGCGGCAGCGGCGACTGCACCAAGATCGACTGGACCTTCCTGGGCGGCTCGATCGCCAACTGGAGCTTCGTCGCCTTCGTGGCGTTCGCGCTGGTGTTCCTGGGACTGGTCGTGCGCTCGCTGCGCGGGCCGCGGCTGGCGGCGGCCTGAGGCGCCCGTGCGTCGTCCCCGCGGAGGCGGGGACCCAGTGCTTCCTTGACGGCCGCCGAGAAGGCGGACGCTCTGGATTCCCGCCTCCGCGGGAATGACGATCAGCCGAGTTTCTTAACGAAAACCATGCTGCGCCGGTCCCAGTTGTACTTGCGCTTGCGCGCTTCCGGCAGCCAGTCGGGCTCGACCTGCACGAAGCCGCGCTTGAGGAACCAGTGCATGGTGCGGGTGGTGAGCACGAAGATGCTCTCCAGCCCCATGGCGCGGGCGCGCTGCTCGATGCGCTTGAGGATCTTCTCGCCGTCGCCCTGGCCCTGGCTCTGCGGCGACACGGTCAGCGCCGCCATCTCGCCGGTGCGCGCCTCGGGGTAGGGGTACAGCGCCGCGCAGGCGAAGATCACGCCGTCGTGCTCGATCAGGCTGTAGTTGGCGATGTCGCGCTCGATCTCGTTGCGCTCGCGGCGCACCAGGGTGCCATCGCGCTCGAAGGGCTCGATCAGCTGCAGGATGCCGCCGACGTCGTCGGCCGTGGCCTCGCGCAGGCTCTCCAGCTTCTCGTCGATCACCATGGTGCCGATGCCGTCATGCACGTAGATCTCCAGCAGCAGCGAGCCATCCACCGCGAAGGGCAGGATGTGGCTGCGCTCCACGCCGCCCTTGCAGGCCTTGACGCAGTGCTGCAGGTAGAACGCGGTGTCGGTCGGGTGCTGCGGGCTCGGCAGCGCCGCCAGCAGCTGCTCGGCGGCGGCCAGCGGCAGCTCGGTGTCGATCGGGTTGTCCTCCGCCTCCGGCTCGCCCGGGCGGATGCGCACGCCGGGGATCTCGCTCAGGAACAGCAGCTTGTCGGCCTGCAGCGCGATGGCCACGCTGGTGGCGACTTCCTCCATGTTCAGGTTGAAGGCCTCGCCGGTCAGGGAGAAGCCGAAGGGTGAGATCAGCACCATGGCGCCGTGGTCCAGCGAGCGGTGGATGCCGGCCACGTCCACCTTGCGCACCAGCCCGGTGTGCTGGAAATCCACCCCGTCGACGATGCCCACCGGGCGGGCGGTGATGAAGTTGCCCGAGATCACGCGCACCGTGGCACCAGCCATGGGGGTGTTGGGAAGCCCCTGGCTGAACGCGGCCTCGATCTCGAAGCGCAGCTGCCCGGCGGCCTCCTGGGCGCAATCCAGCGCCACCCCGTCGGTGATGCGCATGCCATGCGAGTAGCGGGCGGCGTGGCCCTTGGCCTTGAGCTGCTCGTTCACCTGCGGCCGGAAGCCGTGCACCAGCACCACCCGCACGCCCATGCTCTGGATCAGCGCCAGGTCCTGCGCGATCGCCTGCAGCTTGCCCGAGGCGATCGCCTCGCCCGCCACGCCGACCACGAAGGTCTTGCCGCGGTGCATGTGGATGTAGGGCGCCACCGACCGGAACCAGGGCACGAAGGTGAAATTGAAGACGGTGGACATCGGCTCGGGGCGGCGGATGGGCGCGGGCGCGCGGGGTAACGGGAAAGTGTACGGTACGAGCCCGCCGATAATTGCGGGCTTTGCGCCACCGCGCGCAGAGCCTGCCCTTGCCAGCCACCCCCCGCATCACCTTTCCCGAATCGCTGCCGGTCTCCGGCAAGCGAGACGAGATCGCGCAGGCGATGGCTGCGCACCAGGTCGTGATCGTGTGCGGCGAGACCGGGTCCGGCAAGACCACGCAGCTGCCCAAGATCGCGCTGGCCATGGGCCGCGGGCGCCTGAACGCCCGGCCGGGCGAGAAGGGCCGGCTGATCGGCCACACGCAGCCGCGCCGCATCGCCGCCTCCAGCGTGGCCCGGCGCATCGCCGAGGAACTGGAGACGCCCCTGGGCGAGGTGGTCGGCTTCAAGGTGCGGTTCCACGACCGGCTGTCGCGCGACGCCTCGGTCAAGCTGATGACCGACGGCATCCTGCTGGCGGAGACCCAGACCGACCCGCTCCTTTCGGCCTACGACACGCTGATCATCGACGAGGCCCACGAGCGCAGCCTCAACATCGACTTCCTGCTCGGCTACCTCAAGCAGCTGCTGCCGCGCCGGCCCGACCTGAAGGTGGTGGTGACCTCCGCCACCATCGACGCCGAGCGCTTCGCCGAGCACTTCGCCTCCGCCAAGGGCAGGGCGCCGGTGATCTACGTCTCCGGCCGCATGTACCCGGTGGAGCAGCGCTACCGGCCGTTCGAGGAGACGCGCGAGTACGGGCTGGACGAGGCGATCGCCGACGCGGTCGACGAACTCTGGCAGGGGAACGCCGCGGGCGACATCCTGGTCTTCCTGCCCGGCGAGCGCGAGATCCGCGAGGCCGCCGACCACCTGCGCAAGCACCTGTCGCACAGCCCGCTGACGCGCACGGCGGAGGTGCTGCCGCTGTTCTCGCGCCTGTCGCAGGCCGAGCAGGACCGCATCTTCGAGCCGCACGCCGGCCGCCGCATCGTGCTGGCCACCAACGTGGCCGAGACCTCGCTCACCGTGCCGGGCATCCGCTACGTGATCGACGCGGGCACCGCGCGGGTCAAGCGCTACAGCTACCGAAGCAAGGTGGAGCAGTTGCTGGTGGAGCCGGTCAGCCAGGCGGCGGCCAACCAGCGCGCCGGGCGCTGCGGCCGGGTGGCCAACGGCATCTGCATCCGCCTGTACGACGAGCCGGACTTCCTGAAGCGCCCGCGTTTCACCGACCCCGAAATCCTGCGCTCCTCGCTGGCCGGGGTGATCCTGCGCATGAAGTCGCTGCACCTGGGCAACGTGGAAGACTTCCCCTTCATCGAGCCGCCGCCGCGACGCGCCATCACCGACGGCTACCAGCTGCTCAGCGAGCTGGGCGCGGTGGACGATGCCAACGAGCTGACCCGGGTCGGCCAGGAGTTGGCGCGCCTGCCGCTCGACCCGCGCGTGGGCCGCATGATCCTGGAGGCGCGCGAGCGCGGCGCGCTGGCCGAGGTGCTGGTGATCGCCTCGGCGCTGTCGGTGCAGGACGTGCGCGACCGCCCGCTGGAGCTGCAGGCCCAGGCCGACCAGCAGCACGCCAAGTTCGACGACGAGAAGAGCGAGTTCTCGGGCTACCTGCGGCTGTGGGAGTGGATCCACGCGGCGCGGGGCGGCGGTGCGGATGGGGGCGCCGGGCCCGCCCACAAGCTGTCCAACCGCCAGTACGAAGCCCTGCTGCGCCAGAACTTCATCAACGTGCGCCGGGTGCGCGAGTGGAAGGACATCCACACGCAATTGCACACGGTGGTCGCCGAGCACAAGTGGCGGCTCGATGCGCAGCCCGCGGGCTACGAGGCGGTGCACAAGTCGATGCTGGCCGGCCTGCTGGGCAACATCGGCTGGAAGATGGAGGACGGCGCGGCCAACCCGTCCACCGGCGCTCGCGGCGGGCCGGCGCAGTCGGAGTACCTGGGCGCGCGCGGCATCAAGTTCCATCGCCACCCGGGAGCCCACCTGAAGAAGCGCCCCGGCCGCTGGATCGTGTGCGCCGAGCTGGTGGAAACCACCCGCCTGTTCGGCCGCGGCATCGCCAACATCGAGCCGCAATGGATCGAGGAGGTGGCCGGCCACCTGCTGCGCAAGCAGCTGCTGGACCCGCACTGGGAACGCAAGGCCGCCGAGGTGATGGCGCTGGAGCGCGCCACCCTGTACGGCCTGGTGATCTACAGCGGCCGCCGCGTGCCGTTCGCACGGGTCGACCAGCAGGGCGCGCGCGAGATCTTCATCCGCGAGGCCCTGGTGGCGGGCCAGTGGGACACGCGACTGCCGTTCCTGGCCGCCAACCAGAAGCTGGTGCGCCAGGTGCAGGAGCTGGAGCACAAGTCGCGGCGGCAGGACGTGCTGGTGGACGAGGAGCTGATCTACGCGTTCTACGACCAGCAACTGCCATCCGAGGTCTACAACGGCCACACCTTCGAGGGCTGGTATCGCACGCAGAGCCGCGCCAACCCCAACCTGCTGCGGCTGACCCGCGAGGAGCTGATGCGGCACGAGGCTGCGGGCATCACCACCGACGCCTTCCCCAAGGTGATCCGGCTGGGCGGCGTGGATTGCGCGGCGGCCTACCTGCACGAACCGGGCGATGCGCGCGACGGCCTAACGGTGACGGTGCCGCTGTTCGTGCTGAACCAGGTGAGCGAGGAGCGCGCCGAGTGGCTGGTGCCCGGCATGCTGAAGGACAAGCTGCAGGCCCTGCTGAAAAGCCTGCCGCAGAAGCCCCGCTCGCGTTTCGTGCCGCTGCCGGAGTCGGCGGCCAAGCTGGCGACCGAACTGACCGCACCCGAACGCTGGGCGGCGGGCTCGCTGCTGGAGGCGCTGCTGAAGCTGGTGCGCGAGCGGACCTCGCTGGACGTGCGTCGAACCGACTTCAAGCTGGACATGGTGCCGGCCCACCTGTTCATGAACTTCCGTGTGGTGGACGAGCATGGCCGCCAGCTCGGCATGGGCCGCAACCTCGGCGCGCTGAAGGCGGAGTGGGGTGCGCAGGCGCGCGGGGCGTTCCAGACGCTGGCGGGCCTGAAGGCACGGCCCGCGGCAACCGGGCAGCCGACTTCTCCGCCCACGGGCCCGGGAGGGCAGGGCGCAGGCGGCGCAGAAGCGTCCAAGGGCGCCCGCTCCCATGCCCCTGTGCGGGAGGCCAGGGACGCCGGCCCGGGCGTGGACGCCACGCAGCGGTACACCAGCTGGTCCTTCGGCGAACTGCCGGAGCTGATGGAAGTGCGCAAGGGGTCGACTTCCCTCATCGGTTTTCCCGCGCTGATCGACCAGGGCGACGCCGTCACCATCGAGGTCTTCGACGAGCCCGAGGTCGCCGCCGCCAGGCACCGCATCGGCCTGCGTCGCCTGTTCGCCCTGCAGATCAGGGACGCCCTGAAGTACCTGGAGAAGAACATTCCCGACCTGCAGAAGATGGCGGTGGCCTACATGCCGCTGGGCACCCAGGAGGAGCTGCGCCAGCAGATCGTCGACGTGGCGCTGGACCGCGCCTTCCTGCTCGACCCCCTGCCCGCCGACGAGCCGGCCTTCCGGCGGCGCGTGGAGGAAGGGCGTGGCCGCCTCACCCTGATCGCCAACGAAGTGGCGCGGCTCGCGGGCACCATCCTGGCGGAGTACGCGGCTGCCGCACGCAAGATCAAGGACACCAAGGGCCATCCGGACGCCAGCGCCGATGCGACACAGCAGCTGCAGCGGCTGCTGCCCAAGCGCTTCCTGCTCGACACGCCCTGGCCGGCGCTGCAGCACTTCCCGCGCTACCTCAAGGCCATCGTGCTGCGCCTGGACAAGCTGCGGGCCGACCCGGCCCGCGACACCGCCCGCATGGGCGACGTGAAGCCGCAGGAGCAGCGCTACTGGCGCCTGGTGGCCGAGCGCAAGGGCCATGTGGACGACCGCATGCAGGACTTCCGCTGGCTGCTGGAGGAGTTGCGCGTGAGCCTGTTCGCCCAGGAACTGCGGACGCCGCAGCCGGTGAGCGTGAAGCGCATCGAGAAGGTCTGGGCGCAGGTGAACAGCTGATGGACGCACCACGCCGCCACCCGCTGCTGACGATGGCCAACCTCGTGGCCCAGCTCGCCTTCGGCCTGCTGGGGATGACGATCTGCCTGCCCTCCATGCCGGACTGGACCGGCGAGTTCCAGGCCAGCCAGGCCGCGGTGCAGCTCACCTTCAGCGGCTTCGTCGCCGCCTATGGCGGCATGCAGCTGGTGTACGGGCCCTTGTCGGACCGCATAGGCCGCAAGCCGGTCCTGCTGATCGGGCTGTCGGTCGCCCTGGTGGGCCTGCTGGTGGCCGCCGCGGCCCCGAATCTTGCGACGCTCACCCTGGGCCGCGTGCTGCAGGGGGCCGGCAGCGCGGCCGGCATGGTGACCGGCCGTGCACTGGTGCAGGACCTGTTCGATGGCAGCGAGCGCACCCGCGTGATGGCCTTCATCGGCATGGCCATGGGCGTGGTGCCGCCGCTCTCGACGCTGCTGGGCGGCCAGCTGCACGTGCACGTCGGCTGGCAGGCCAACTTCGTGCTGATGGCCGTCCTGGCGCTGGTCCTGATGGTCGCGGCCTGGCGTGGCCTGCCGGACCGCCCTGCGAGCCAGGCTACCGCGCCGGGCGGCGGCCTGCGGCAGCTGGTCGGCGGCTACCTCCAACTGGTGCGCCAGCCGGCCTTCGTGCTGTACGTGGCCATGCTCGCGTCCACCACAGCGACCTTCTACACCTTCCTGGGCGGGACCCCGCTGGTGCTCAAGGGCTATGGCGTCGCGCCCGAGCACCTGGGCTGGTACATCGGCGTGATCCCGATCGCCTACGTGTTCGGGAACATGCTGACCATGCGGCTGGCCCAGCGGCGCGGCGACGCGTACATCGTCGCCCGCGGCCAGGCGCTCACCCTCGCCGGGCTGCTGATCGTCGTGGCGCTCGGCCTGGCCGACGTGCGCCACCCCCTCGCGCTGGCGCTGCCCCTTCTGCTGCTGGGCGTGGGCCACGGGCTGATGGTCCCGCCCACTCTGATCGGCACGGTCGGCCTGGTGCCGGCATTGGCGGGATCGGCCGCCGCCATGGCCGGCGTGATGCAGCAGCTGCTCGGCGCGCTGGGCGGCTTCGTGGTGAGCCTGGTCCCCAACGAGGGCCAGACCGACCTGGGCCTGATCATGCTGGGTTGGGCGGTGATGGGCCTGGCGGCGCAGCTGGTGCTGTACGGCCGGGTGCTGAAGCGGCGCTGAGCCGGCGCCGCGGCGGCGGCATCCATCGGCAATCGACTACGCGCCGCGCACGGCGGCGTCGCTAGCATGGTCCGGAACCTGCATCCACCGGAAGCTATCGTGAACGAGAACCTGCTGCAGCGCTGGAAGCGCTACGACGACGAGCGCCCCAACTTCGCCGGCGAGCACTGGCTGGTGCTCGCGGGCGGCATCGCCCTGTGGCTGGCCACGCGCCGCCATCCTTCCTTCGCGGTGCGGCTGGCCGGCTCCGTGCTCGGCACCCTTGCCGTCGCCCGCGCCGCCACCGGGCGCGAGGTGCCGCCGAAGATGCTGCGCTACCTGCCGTACGCGGACCGGCACTGAAGCGCGAGCAAGCGCGGCCTTCCGACGGGCCGCGGCGGGATCAGGCTTCCGGCTTCACCCCTTCGGCCGCGGGCTCGCCGTCTTTCCCAGCGGGTCTTCCGCCGGCATCAGCACGCCCATCAGGTCCGACGTCGTGGGCAGGATCAGGTCGGCGCCGTGCTCGCGCAGTTCGCGTTCGGTGCCGAAGCCACACAGCACGCCGACCGTCTGGGCGCCCGCGGCGACTCCCGTGCGGATGTCGATGGTGGTGTCGCCGATCATCAGGCACTCCTCGGGCCGCACGTCCATGGCTTCGGCGGCGAACAGCAGCGGCTCCGGGTGCGGCTTCATTCGCCGCGTGGTCTGGGCGCCGATCACCTCCGTGAAATGCCGGCGCACGCCGTAGTGCTCGAGGAAGCGGGCCACGCGGGGCGCGCCGCCGGTGGAGATCGTGCACATGGGGTAGTGGGAGGCCAGCGCCACGATCATCTGCTGCACGCCGGCGACCATCTCGTGCGGCAGTTCATCGGCCGCCTCCGGATTGCGCGTGTGGGCCGGATCGACGCCGCGGGCCCGGATCGCCTGCAGCCGGGCGCGCAGGCGGGTGAGCGGCACGTCCAGCCCGAGCTCGTCCAGCCGGGCGTAGGCGCCATGCACCGGCGTTTCCAGCGCCATCACGGCCTGGCGCGCCAGCCGTTCGGCGCGCCGACCGCTGACCAGCGGGATGGCGTCGATCAGCCCGGCGAGGCGGGCGACGATGTGGTCGTCCGTGTCGGCCAGAGTGCCGTCGACGTCGAAGCAGAGGGCGCGAATGCGCGAGAGGTCCAGCTGCATGGCGCGAACTTAGCGCGGGCCGCCTGGGCGGTGGGTCGGACGGGACTGCAAGCTGCCGTATCCGCGCAACCCGCGGACCGGCTGCGCCAGGGTTAGCGCCCCGGCTGGGCTCGCACCTCGCAGGGCCACAGCCGGGTGACGCCGCCGTCGGCCGGCAGCAGGTCCTGCAGCGGGCGGCAGCGGCCGTCGACACACCAGTCGTAGTCGGCCGTGAAGGGCGAGCGCGTCAGGCGCAGCTCTTCCAGCGAAGGGGTGGAAGGGCGGTACACGTACCACCCGTCGCGCAACACCGCGCCAGCCGGGGGCTCCATGCCGGCGCCCGAGCCGCGGATGCGGGCGTCGAGGGCGAGCAGGCGCAGGCCTTGTGCGGTGCGCTGGATGGCGTAGTCCTCCTCCCAGCGCGTCTTCTCGATGGAATGGGTCCAGGCCAGCGTGAACCGGGTGGCCGGCACCTGGACCGGGGCCGCCGTGGCGGCCGCGAGCGCCAGGCAGACGCCTGCGAGCCCAGCGGCCATCAAGCGGCGGTGCTGCTGCCCATGGGGCGCGCGCGATGGGCGCGGGCGCGCCAGACATGCCAGGCCAGGATCAGCCCGGTGAGCACCAGGCCCACCTGGTCGGTCCAAGGCGCGGCCGCCACCAGGAAGCAGGCCGAGCCGATGCAGGCGGCCCGCTCCAGCCAGTTCAGGGGCGCGAACAGGTAACCGATGGCGCCGGCGCCCCACAGGCCGATGGCGACCAGGGCCTTGAACACGATCCAGGCGACGGCCAGCGGTCCGCCGTCGCCCTGCAGCATCAACGCCGGGTCGTACACCGCCATGTAGGGAACGATGAAACCGGCGATGGCGACCCGCACCGCGTTCAGCCCGATCTTCAGGCCGGTTTCGCGCGCGATGGGGGCCGCGGCGAAGGCGGCCAGGGCCACCGGCGGCGTGAGGTCCGCCATGATGCCGAAGTAGAAGACGAACATGTGCGAGACGATCAGCGGCACGCCCAGCTTGAGCAGCACCGGCGCGGCCAGCGAGCTGGTGATGATGTAGTTGGGGATGGTGGGGATGCCCATGCCCAGCACCAGGCAGGTGAACATGGTCAGCACCAGCGCCAGCATCAGGCTCTTCTCGCCCAGGCCGATGACGTAGCCACCCATCTCGGCGGCCACGCCGGTGAGGTTGATGATGCCGATGATCACGCCCACCAGCGCGCAGGCGATCGCCACCGGCAGCGCATGCTGGGCGCCGTCGGCCAGCGCCCGCAGCGCCAGCTTCCGCGCATCCTGCCCGGTCCGGCGCGCGTAGGTGCCCGCAACCAGCAGGGCCGTGAGGACGAAGAAGGTGCCGACGCCGAACTGGAAGAAGCCGCCGCAGGCGATGGCCAGCAGCACCCAGAACAGCACCCGTAGCCCGTTGTTGCGCACCCCGGTGAGCACGGCCGCGCCGAAGATGAGGATGACCGTCAGGCCCAGGCCGACGGTGCCCGAGAACAGCGGCGTGTAGCCCGAGAACAGCAGCCCCACCAGGCCGATGAGCGGCAGCAGCAGGTACCAGCGCAGCTTCACGGCGGCCCAGGGGTCGGGGCAGTCCTCCTTGGCCAGGCCCAGCAGCGACTTGCGCCCGGCCTCCAGGTGCACCATCCAGAAGGCGGTGATGAAGTACAGCAGGGCCGGGATGAGCGCCGCCTTGCAGACTTCGATGTAGGGGATGTTCAGCGTCTCGGCCATGATGAACGCGACCGCGCCCATGACCGGCGGCATGATCTGCCCGCCCATGCTGGAAGTGGCTTCCACGCCCCCGGCGAAGGCGCTGGAGTAGCCGAAGCGCTTCATCAGCGGGATGGTGAACTGCCCGGTGGTCACCACGTTGGCGACGCCGGAGCCGTTGATGGTGCCCATCAAGCCCGACGAGATCACCGCCACCTTGGCGGGGCCGCCGCGCGTGTGGCCCACGGTGCCGAGCGCGAAGTCGGTGAACAGGGCGATCATCCCGGCCTGCTCGAGGAAGGCCCCGAACAGGATGAACAGGAAGATGTACGTGGACGACACGTAGGTGGGCGTGCCGTAGATGCCCTCGGTGCCGAACGAGAGCGTGCTGACGATCTGGTCCAGCCCGAAGCCGCGGTGCACCAGCGCGCCCGGGAGGTATTCGCCGAAAGCGCCGTAGGCCAGGAAGATCGCGCAGATCAGCGGCAGCGCCCAGCCCATCATGCGGCGCGCCGCCTCGAACACCAGCACCAGCGTGACCACGCCCACCACCCAGTCCCAGCGGTTGAGCTCGCCCGCGCGCAGGGTGAGGTCGGCCTCGAAGATCCAGTGGTAGAAGCTGGCGACGAAGCCCACCAGACCGAGTGCCCAGCCCAGCGGGCGCCAGCCGCCCGCCCCGGCGCGCCAGCCGGGATGCAGCACGAACACCATCAGCAGCACGAAGCCGACGTGGATCGCCCGCACCACCTGGCTGGACAGCGGGCTGAATGCCGCCGTGACGATCTGGAAGGAGGAGAAGAGCAGCGCGATCCAGAAGATCGCGCCGCGCAGGCCTTGCGGCTGTTCGTCAGCGGCGGACATCGGCGCGGCGGCTCCTTACTTGACCAGGCCGACTTCGCGGTAGTAGCGCTCGGCGCCCGGGTGCAGCGGCACCGGCATGCCCTTGACCGCGTTCTCGCGCTTGATCGCCTTGGCGGCGTTGTGGGCCGCGTGCAGGGTGTCGAGGTTGTCGTAGAGCGCCTTGGCCATCTGGTAGGCGAGGTCATCGGACACGCCCGAATGGGTGACCAGGAAGTTCGGGATGGCGGCCGTCGGGACGTCCGCCGTCTGGCCCGTGTAGGTGTTGGCGGGGATGGTGGCCGGCTGGTAGGCGGCATCGCCGACCTTGGCGACCACGTCCGCCGGCACCGGCACCACGACGATCTGCTGCGAGGACGCCAGGTCGCGGATGGAGGCCACGCCCAGGCCGGCCGACTGCAGCGTGGCGTCGAGCTGGCGGTTCTTGATCAGTTCCACCGACTCGCCGAAGGGCAGGTACTCGACCTTGGCCAGGTCCTTGTAGTCGATGCCGGCGGCCTTGAAGATGGCGCGCGCGTTCAGTTCGGTGCCGGATTTGGCGGCGCCCACCGACACCCGCTTGCCCTTCAGGTCGGCCAGGGACTTGATGCCGGAGTCGGCGCTGGCGACGATCTGGATGTAGTTGTTGTAGGTGGCCGAGAGGCCGCGCAGCTTGGTCAGCGGCGTGTTGAAGCCGGCTTCGGCGTTGCCCTTGTAGGCGTCGGACAGCGCGTCGGCGAGGGTGAAGGCCAGCTCGCCGCGGCCGGCCTGCAGCAGGTTGAGGTTCTCGGCCGAGGCCTTGGTCACCTGCGCCGTCGCCTTGGCGTTCGGGATGGCCTTGGCGTAGATCTGCGAGAGCGCCACGCCCAGGGGGTAGTAGACGCCGCTCTGGCCGCCCGTGAGCACGTTGACGAACTTCTGCTGCTGGGCCAGGCCTGCGCCGGCGGCGAGCGCCGCCACGAGACCGAAGGCCACGGCGATTCGGCGGGACATCCGCATGAAATATTCTCCTTGGATTGCTGGTTGAGTCGCGCATCCGCGTGCGCGGATGCTGCTTCGATGGTACGCACGGATGGGTCCGTTCCCGGCCGGGACGACCCCGGAATTTCCCTTGGGTCAGTTCGAATGCGGCAGGGCGTCCGACCGGCCTCGCCGCGTCACTTCGTCCCGAAGATCCGGTCGCCCGCGTCGCCCAGGCCCGGCAGGATGTAGCCGTGCTCGTTGAGCTGGCGATCGATGGCCGCGGTGTAGATCGGCACGTCGGGGTGGGCGCGCTGCATGGCCTGCACGCCCTCGGGGCAGGTCAGCAGGCAGACGAACTTGATCGACTTGGGCTTGAGCTCCTTGAGCCGCTCCACCGCCGCGATGGCGGAGTTGCCGGTGGCCAGCATGGGGTCGACCACGACCACGTCGCGCTCGTGCATGTCCTGCGGCATCTTGAAGTAGTACTCGACGGCGACCAGCGTCTTGGGGTCACGGTACAGGCCTATGTGGCCCACGCGGGCACCGGGCACCACGTTGAGCATGCCGTCCAGGATGCCGCTGCCGGCGCGCAGGATGGAGACGAACACCAGCTTCTTGCCGTCGATGACCTTGCCGGTCATCTTCTCCAGCGGGGTCTCGATCTCGATGTCCTGCATCGGCATGTCGCGCGTGACCTCGTAGGCCATCAGCGTGGCCAGTTCGCCCAGCAGCCGCCGGAAGCTGTTGGTGCTGGCCTCCTTCTTGCGCATCAGGGTGAGCTTGTGCTGGACGAGCGGGTGGTCGACGAGGTGGACGTGGGACATGGTGATGAGGGAACAGGGATGCTGGAATATAGCGACGCCGATGCAGGGCGACGGGCGCTTAGGACGCAGCCCCGCCGTTGCGGCGGAAGACGAAAGCCCTAGAACACCGTCCCGTCGCTGTGCACCTGCAGCGGCGGCCGGCCGTCGCGGGCGCGCTGGGCCAGCTCGCGGCCGGCGGCCCAGGTGCCGCCTTCGAGCACCGCGGCCAGCGGCAATTCGTCTTCGGACAGGGACAGCTCCGAGCGCACCAGCCCCGCCAGTTCGTCGATCAGGGCCACGGTCAGCGCGCGCCACTCGACGATGATCTCGTCGCCCGGGTGCCAGACCGTGTTCGCCGCCTCGGGCTCGCGCAGCTGCAGCACGCCGCTGTCGATCAGCAGGCCGCCGTTGCGGTATTCGGGCAGGGCCGTGAGCCGCTCGATGCCTCGCACCTGCACCCCGGCCCAGGTGAAGGGCTCCAGCAGCGAGTAGGTGATCCACTGGGTGAGCTTGTGGAACGGCACCCAGCCGTCGGAATCGGCGTCGCCGCGGACGGCGGCGTGCCGCCAGACGTCGCCGAGCGGCACGCCGCCGATGCTGGTGCCCAGCGGCCAGATGCCCGACAGCGACACCAGCAGCTGCGACAGGATGTCGTGCGCATCGACGTCGGCCGAATGAGGGATGCCGCCCTCGGCGCCGATCAGCCAGTCGAAGATGCCGGAGGGTCGGCCCGGATCGCCGAAGACCTCGGGCTGCTCCTGCAGCGCCTCGCCCAGCCGGCGCAGCAGCACGGCGCGGCCCTGCAGCCCGACCAGCGGATTGGCTTCGCTGGCCTGCAGCACCTCCGCCAGGCGATCGGTCACCAGCGAGCGCAGGCCCTCGGCATCGGCCTGCAGCGGGTGCAGCCTGTCGCTGGAGAACATGCCGGCCGTGAAGGCATGGAAGCTGGCCACGGCCAGCCCTTCGGAGCGGGTATAGGTCTGGCCGCTGGCCGCATCCACGTACTTCCAGTCGCTGCCGGCGCCGGCGTCCAGCAGCACGCTGACCACGGTGAGGTCGATCATGGCGCGGGCTCGCGCCGACAGTGGGGCGTCGCCCAGCCTTTGCTCCAGCAGGTGGCGGCGGTCGACGCCGCCGGCCTCGAAGTGGCGCCAGCGGCTGTGCAGCGGCACCTGCAGCTTCGGGTAGTGGCGGCGGGTGGCCGCGGCGACCTCGGCAGCGGCGGCGCGCATGCGCCCGTCGTCGACCGTGAACCAGGCCGAGTGGCCGACGCGGGCCCGGTCCAGCAGCTGGCCGCAGCGCTCGCGCACGGCGACGGTGGACCGCAGGATGCTGGCCGCGACCTCGCCCTGCGAGAACTCGCGCACGAATTCGTTCTGCTGGCTCATGCGAGGTTCCTCCCGCGAGTGGCCTTCAGCTGCTGCGCGTCCGGCACCGCGCCGGGGGTGAAGTAGCCGGCGGCCATCTTGGCGTCCATCTCGACGCGGGCGTCGGCCGGGATCAGCTCGTCCGGGATGTTCACGCGTTCCCCCACCTCGATGCCCGATCCGGTGATGGCGTCGAACTTCATGTTGCTCATGGAGACCAGCCGGTGGATGCGGCGCACCCCCAGCCAGTGCAGCACGTCCGGCATCAGCTCCTGGAAACGCATGTCCTGCACCCCGGCCACGCATTCGGTGCGGGCGAAGTACTGGTCGGCCGTGTCGCCGCCGAGCTGCCGCTTGCGTGCGTTGTAGACCAGGAACTTGGTGACCTCGCCCAGCGCGCGGCCCTCCTTGCGCGAGTAGGCGATCAGGCCAACGCCGCCGCGCCCGCCGGCTTCCTTCGGCTGGGCGCCGCGGATGCATTCCTCGATCGCGTGCGTCAGGTAGGGGCGGCAGGTGCAGATGTCGGAGCCGAACACGTCCGAGCCGTTGCACTCGTCGTGCACCCGCGCGGTCAGCTCGACCGCGGGATCGGCCAGGTCGCGCGGGTTGCCGAAGATGTAGACCGTCTGGCCGCCGATGGGCGGCAGGAAGACGTCCAGGTCGCCGCGGGTCACCAGCTCGGGATACATGCCGCCGGTTTCCTCGAACAGCACGCGCCGCAGGTCGGCCTCGGTGACGCCGAAGCGACGCGCGACGCCGGGGAGGTGCCAGACCGGTTCGATGGCGGCCTTGGTGACCATGGCGGCGCCGCTCGCCAGCAGCAACTGGCCGTCGGGCTGGAGGCGGCCCTTCTGCACCGCCTCGATGACCTCCGGCAGGATCACGTGCGCCTTGGTGACGGCGATGGTCGGGCGGATGTCCAGCCCCAGGCCGATCTCCTCGGCGAACACCTCCGCGACCTGCGCGCCCCAGGGGTCCAGGCTGACGATGCGGTCCGGGTCGCTCCACTGCGGGTAGGGGCCGATCGCGTCAGTGGGGGCGGTGTTGGTCAGGTCGGCCCGATGTCCGCGCGACAGCGCCCCGGCCGCGACGGCCAGCGCTCGATAGACGCTGTAGGAGCCGCTATGGGTGCCGATCACGTTGCGGTGCGCCCGCGAGCTCGTGGTCCCCACCACGGGGCCGCGCTCGGCCGGGTTGGCGGCGCCCCAGCGGATCGGCGGGGCCCCGCTGCCGGCCGCGTGCGAGGTCAGGCGGATGTGGCGCGGCGCAAGTTGCTCTGAAGCCATGGCGGTTCCGGGCAAAAGGACACTTTAGCTCGCGCGCGGCTGGAGCGGGACGGTTGGCGGCGAGGGGGCTCGCCGGGATGCAACGCTGCAATGGGTGCTGCCGGGCTGGACCGGCGGCCGGGGCAGGGCGTCAGTGCCGCCGCGGCTGGACCTCGGCGGCCTGCACCCGCTCGCGGCGCAGGCGCTCGGTCTCGCGCGAGTAGGTCGGCATGAAGTGGCGGTTGAACATAGATC
>Ga0196972_1000591_pt1 | contig 16300 bp, 19 predicted proteins | sample S1v_2013CmetaG_FD_148618 | JGI IMG/M metagenome (GOLD analysis project Ga0196972, IMG submission 148618) | Soil microbial communities from Anza Borrego desert, Southern California, United States - S1+v_20-13C | ecosystem: Environmental > Terrestrial > Soil > Desert | place: USA: California...
TAGTTACACACACAGGAGATTCAAATGCAATCGAACGCTATCCTCCAGTACTTGAGCAAGCACGGCCAGCAGGTTGATTACGAGATCGCCGAAGCGATGAAGCTTCCCCTCTCTGACGTCCGGGCATCGCTTACAGCTTTGTCTAAACTGGGTGAAATCTCACGCTGCAACGTCACCCGATTCATTGGAGGAAAACCGGTTGAGGGCATGCTATGTCGTATCTCCGGGACCATTCCACCCAAGGCTCCGGGCAGAAAACCGGGCGCATAACGCCTTAGCGGTTTGTGTTGTACTAAGCTTGCTTAGCGGCTAAGCAAGCAAACACGTCAGATGAAACGGCTCAGGGATAGTCCTGGGCCGTTTTTTCTTTCTATGGCCGTTATTAGTGGCTCTGATGCCAATTCCCATGTCATCTAAGAGTGGTTTCAAAGGTCTTGAAACTCGTCAGATAGTCTTTATTTATTTCTGCAGTCAGGTTTTACGGAGGTAATGCATGGAATCTGTACTGCTTAAAGCCAGAACACCCCAAACTTTCTACACGAGATTCGAAAGTGCCGTTTCTGCTGTGCTGACTTTTATCATCACGGTAGTGATCATCATCGCCGTTTACCGGCTGACTGAAGAAGTTTTCAATGGGCTCATTCTGGGCGCATTCAACCCGCTCGATCATAAAATCTTTCAGAGCGTGTTCGGCGAGATCATGACTGTGCTGATTGCATTGGAGTTTAATCACACGTTGCGTTACGTAGTAACGCGCCAGCAGAGCATCATCCAGGTCAAAACCGTTTTACTCATTGCCCTGCTTGCGTTGACAAGGAAATTCATCATTCTTGATCTGCATGAAATCACATCCGGGCAGCTGATCGGCTTGGCTGCAGTGACGTTGGCGTTGGGTGTGAGTTATTGGCTTATGCGCGAACGGGATGATCGCTTGTTGAGATTGAGCCATAATGAAGAGCAAGCGGAATTGATAGATTAAAGTGTTAATCAAGAGGATGTTGTTGCGTGCGGTTCCGCATAGTTCCACCAAGTATGGGGCTAAACAATGTAGTAACTTCACTCATTGCGAGGAATGTGAGATGGCTACTGCTAACCCCAATATTACGGAAAGGCGTCAAATCGCTGATCGTCGAACGCTCGACAAAGCCACCAGCAGGACCATGAATGCCATGGACTGGCTTGCCATAGTGCTGTTGATTGTAGGCGGAATCAACTGGGGCCTGATTGGCTTGTTCGGAGTAGATTTGGTGATCGCATTATTCGGAGAAACCCGAGTTACGGGGCTGGTTTATACGCTTGTTGGTCTGGCGGCCTTATGGTCGATTTATACTTGCACCAAACTCGCGGATAAAACGTGATACCTAAGCCGGCCAATAGCTCGGCTTTACGAAAAGCTTCTAGTCGCCAGGTTTAGAGCTTCCCAAGTGAATTGGAAGGCTCGCCCGATTTGATGCTCAACCAGGCAGTCTCCTCATTGAGATCATAAAAGGTTCTCACGGCTTGTTGCTGTCAGGCAGGTAGACCAAAGATTCATGTGGCGACCTGGGAGAGTTTGGAAGGGCTGTAGGTCCAGGCAAATTCTGAGACCTGCGCTTTTTTCATTTTAGGCAACCATTCGGCGCCCACCCGCTGGGGGGTAAAGCTCCAGATGCCTTTGACGTGGGTATTATTGTTGAGCACGAAATAGCAGCTATGCTTGACCAGGGAGGCAAGAATCTCGCGACAACTGGGATTTGTTGGTGCCATACCCAACTCAGAGGGATTGGAGGCAGGATCAGTCACCTAAGCCTTCAACGGATAACGGCCTTCTACCTTGTATTCCTGGGCTCCATGTGAGAGATCGCTGGAATATAGCGTGAAGGCAACAATGGGAATATTCGGGATCAAGAGTGAGTCATGCGTAGCCACAAACTCAGGGATCAGAGAGCGTACAGCGGGCTTGCAGCGCGCCAGCGTCACGTGTGGTTTGTAGGGTTTGGTTTCAGTCTTGATCCCTAGATCAGTTATTCTTTTGCCTACCGAAGCGTGAAGGCCGACCAGTTCAGGGCTGCTCTGAACACCTGCCCAGATCACAGCGGCACCACCAGGCATCTTGAAATGACCCATATTTTCAATAGTGACAGTGAAAGTCTGATGCTCAACGGTTCGCAGCGCGTTATCGACAGCTTCAATCTCTGCGTCGCCAATGAAATGCAGCGTGACATGCATCTGGTCCGGTGGAATCAGCCGGATGCCGGGTAAAGGGGGCGGCTGGCTTCTCGTCAGCCGTTTTGTAACAACCCGCGGGAAATCAAGCGCTACGAATAACCTCGGCATACCTTACAGACGAATGAAGCAGTCAATAGCGCTGCTTTCTTTGCTTCAGTAGATAGTACCCGAGTCCTACCACGGCAGATGCAATGGCCACTTTTTTGATGGCGCCGGCGCGGTTGTACTTGAGTTCAGACTTCCAGCCCATCTCGGCAAAGATGTTCGGAATATGGCCGTGCATGAGGTCATCACCCAGGCCTTCCAACATGTTGATGCGATCCGCCAACAGCAACATGAGCCAGTGTCGCATGTCGTTTTCGCTATATTTGAATGCAGACCTGCGGATCATACCGCTCAATCCGGAAGGTGGGACGCTGGTGCCGAAAACAGGCGTTAGTCCTGGACGTTCATTGGAGTGCAATACTTCCTGACTGATGGCTTGCTGGTCGGGCTCGTGCCAATGCAGGCCCTCTAACCGGGGAGGCGTTCTTTCCTTGGGATAGGCCGGTCGGTTTTCGTGATCGAGGTCGGCGCCCCAGCCTTGGATATGGGCGTGGCCGTTATGCTTGCCGACAGTTGTCTGTTGCGGTGTATCCATTTTCAATCTCCTTCTGGTCAATGGGTGGCTTTAGTGGACTGCTCGCGGCGGTATGAGGACAGTCTTGATGCAGTTATCCAGCTTGTTGGCAAAGATATGGTAGGCATCGGCAACCTCTTCCAATGGAAGGCGATGCGTGATGATTTGTTTAGGCTCAATTCTGCCGGCCTGGATATGTTCGATAAGCCGGGGAAGATGACGCTTCACACTAGCCTGGTTCATGCGCAGCGTAAGCCCCTTGTTGATGGCATTACCAATAGGTACGGCGTTGAAAGTGGGCCCATATACGCCCACGATAGAAACGACTCCACCCTTGCGTACTGAATTGATACACCAATGCAGTGCCGTGGCGGCACCCGCCTGCAGTTTCATTTTTGCACCTGTCAGGGTTTGCATGAAGTCACCCATGGCTTCACCGCCGACAGCATCGATACACACGTCAGCGCCGAGCCAGTCTGTCATTTTCTTGATATGGATCGCCATGTCCCTGACGTCCTTGAAGTTGACGATTTCACATTGGGCAAAATTCCTGACGAACTCCAGCCGGTAATCGATGTGGTCGACCACAATCACCCGGCCAGCACCTAGTATCCACGCACTCTTCGCCGCCATGATCCCAACTGGCCCGGCGCCGAAAATGACGACCGTATCGCCTTCCTTGATCTCTCCCATTTCCGCTGCCTGATAGCCTGTGGGGAATACATCCGTAAGCAGCACGGCATCGTCCAGATCCATATTGGTCGGGATCACCGTAGGAGCAATATCTGCCATGGGCACGCGCACATATTCCGCTTGGCCGCCGTCGTAACCCCCAGCAGTATGAGAGTAGCCATAGATGCCGCCAACTGCCGTAGCTTCAGGATTGGTGTTATGGCAATTGCCGTAGAGCTCCTTCTGGCAGAAAAAGCAGCTTCCGCAGAAGATATTGAACGGCACTAGCACATGGTCGCCTACCTTGAGCTTCTCCACGCTCGGTCCGACCTCTTCGACAATGCCGACGAATTCATGGCCAAAGGTAGAACCCACGCGGGTATCAGGCACCATGCCATGGTAAAGGTGGAGGTCCGACCCACAGATGCAGGAACGTGTTACACGTACGATTGCATCGTTGGGATGTTCAATTTGAGGCTCCGGCTTCTGGGTGACGCGGATGCGATAGGGCCCTCGGTAATCCATTGCCAGCATGTCAGTCTCCTTCCGTTCGATTGTGCTTTTGCCAATGAGAAATGCGTTTAACGTGAGTTCACCTTAGCGTTTTTTTAGGACCTGCTTTGTTGGCTCGGGCACTTTAGAAGCCCTTGGAGGCGACTGGTAAATAGGTGAGGTAACGTACAGACCCTAATAGGCTGGAGAGGGAGTCTTATACACAAGTATTAAGCTGCGAAGGGCTTGGTAACCCGATATTCGTTCCCCTATTTAGGGGATCCAGCGATCAAAAACTATGGAGGAAGATTATGTCGATTGTAGAAAAATCTATTGAAGTGAATGTGCCTTGCAGCGCTGCCTACAACCAATGGACACAGTTCGAAGACTTTCCGAAATTCATGGAGGGCGTCGAAGAGGTTACGCAACTTGATGATACCCGTCTGCATTGGCGTGCGGAAATCGCGGGCGTCGACAAGGAATGGGATGCCGAAATCACAGAGCAAATTCCTGATGAGCGAATCGCTTGGCGCAGCACTTCAGGCGCCGTGAATTCTGGCGTTGTGACATTTGATGAGATCTCGGACAACTCTACGCTCGTCACAGTACAGATGCAGTATGAGCCTGAAGGCGCTGTAGAGAATGTGGGGGACGCCATGGGTGTACTTGGCAGGAGAGTAGAAGGGGACCTTGAACGCTTCAAGGAATTCTTAGAATCACGCGGCCATGAAACCGGCGCATGGAGAGGTTCCGTCGAATCAGGCCGGCGCACAAGTTAATTCCGTTAATCAACTTTTACAAACTGGAGGAGATTAAAATGACATTTCTAGCATGGATTATTATCGGTGGTATCCTCGGCTGGCTGGCAAGCCTTGTGATGAGAACAGACGCGCAACAAGGTCTGCTCCTCAACATTGTGGTCGGTATCGTTGGAGCCCTGCTTGGCGGATGGTTGCTGGCCCCGTTGCTGGGCACTGGCACCATCAATCAGAATGACTTTAGTATTGGCTCGCTCCTCGTATCGTTCCTGGGCGCTGTCATCTTGCTGGCCATCGTAAATCTGGTCCGCCGCAAATCAGTACGGTAATTTTCACTATGAATAAAAAGGGGCCTCTGGCCCCTTTTTATTGCTCAGTTCACACGCACTTTTTCGATAATGAATCCGCTTGCAGGTAGTGTCGGAACCTTTGACAAACTGATCGTGAAATCCTGCTTGGGAACGTTATAGCTGATCTCTTGGGTTAAAAACCGCAGAAAGACTTTCATGAGCTCGATGGTGATGATTTCTCCCGGGCAGCGATGATGAGTTTGGTAATCCCCACCGCCTTGAGGAATGAAGTCATAAAGGCCCCCATTGTATCCGCTGAATCTTTGAGGATTGAATGACGCCGGGTTTTCCCACAATCGGGTATCGTGGTTGGTACCGTATAAATCGAGAATGACACGCCGGCCCTTGGGAAACGCATAGCCCTTCCATTGAAAATCCTTGCGCACTCTCGCCACGAGCTGAGGAAAAAACGGGTAGAACCGCCGTACCTCCTGCACAAACATCCGCAGGCATTCGTCATCCTTTTCAATTTGCGTTTTGTGCTCCGGGAACTGATGTAAGGCCAGGGCGGAAAAAATCATGAAGCGTGCAATAGCAACCGTAGGCCGCAGAATATTCAGCAGCTCCACAGCGGCTATTTTTTCAGGTAGCAAATCACCCCGAAGATCGCGATGCAAAGCCACCGCATGGAGTGCACTATGCTCGGGCACTGCAAGCGTCCCGCTGCGCACGCCTTGAATCAGCCTGACAATCCATTGCTCGGATCGTTTGCGCGCGAGCCTGCCATCCCAATGGGCAAGTCCTACCCTGCCCCCGCTTTCTATCATGGCGCCTATGTCGTAAGACCTTTGTTTGGCCTCGATATCATCAAGTGGAACGCTGGCCCAGCGGCATACAGCTCGGCAAAGGATGAGCTGCAGCTCGGGAAAGAGGATGAGCCGGCTCGTATACGACCAGGTCCTGGCGGTGTCGACCAGTTCCTGATGGGTGATTTCTCGCAAGGCTTTGATGTGGTTGGGCGACATCAATTGCTGCACAAAGAGATGTTTGCGATGGCGATGCGCTTCGTCGTCCAGGCTCTGAACGCCACCTACACCTAACAGGGTTTTCTGGACACGCTTGGGCATGGCGCCATGCCTCTGAAACTTCTCATTGTCATAAAAAAGGCGGGCAGCTTCTTCCCCCATCATGAAAACAGTCTTCTGCAGCAGCAGTCGGCCTTCATACACATCGGTTTCCAACTTGCGGCAGGTATTCTGAATGAGCTCATATCCCTGCGTGAGCAGGCGTAAAGTGCTATCGAATTCGGGTGCTTGAGGTAACTTCATCGAGCTACTCTAGCGAGCAAATGAATTGGGATTAATGCGTTAACCCACACTCTGAAGGATAAGCGTTGACATGTAAATGAGAATCATTATCATCTGTAACTTCTACAGGAGCATATAGATGAATGCTTTCACTCGACAGGAAATTAAGGCATTAAAACCCATAGCAGGAGCGCGCTGGACCAGTTCATGGGATGGGACTTCTCCTCGGGCTTATCAATATCAACCTGTCATTGATGCCACTTCGAGCAGAATCGTGGCTTACCAAGCTGTGAGAACAAGCTCCGCCGCAGATTCGGCTCTGGATGAAATTGAGCTTTGCATCGAAGAGAGCCCGGCGGCTAGGCCCTTGCTGCTGACGCTGAGCATGCAGGACTATCTAGTGGAGGAATATGACCATTGGAAAACGCTAGTAAAAATTTTGCAGCAGCATTTATGGAGAGATCGCGATGTGATTGTTCATCTGAAGGATACCCATGAAGAAAGCTGGGGCGTGATGCAGATGTATAGGAGATTGCAGAAGGCAGGCATCCTTACCATGGTGGATGCGGGAGTGCGATGGGATCTGGCCTCCATGAATATTCTAGTTGATGCGCATATCATGCGATTCAACGCAGCCCAGTTGCTAGAACCGGTGGAACAATTACTAGAATTCGCCCGGAGCTTGGGCATACAGACTCTTGCCGGCATTTGCAATAAAGCTCAGTCAGAATGGGCGACAAGACAGGGCATTGATTGGCTACAGGTGGAGCAAGCCAAACTTGAATTGGTTTGAGCTCCCGCACTCACGCAAACGCTATTCAGCCGTTCAGTGAATGTCCTCGGACTGCATATTAGCCATGGAACGGCATGAGTCCGCACAGATTTGGCAAATCTCTGCACACTCCTGAAGGATATCAAGGTCGTTTTCCCCGGCTGCATTCTCGCAAATGGCGGCACAGTCATCGCAGATCCTGGAGCATAACTCACAAGTCTCCAGATGATACGGAGAGCCGCGGCTCATGAGTTTTGCGTCCAGTGAACAGATCTCGGCGCAATCCAGGCATGTGCTGATGCACTGGGCCATGCCGGGCTGCTCCATGCCGATACATTCTACTGCACATTGTTCGCACAGTTGCGCACAGTCCAGGCAGTTTTGAATGCAATCCTGCAGGGACTGCATGAGTTGAGGATTAGATAGTCCTGAGGATGTCTGTAGCATGATTGCCTCCTTCGGTAGTGGGCATAAAAGCTGGTGATCCCGTCGCCGGGACGGGCGGCCGAAGCTTGAAGTCTAACCACCAAAGGTCATGCTCTAAATGCGTTAAGCAACATAATCTCAAAGTAGAAAAGAGGATCCGATAATGCGTGCCCCCTGGGCGCTGTTGTTTGCCACTGTAGCCAGGCGTGCGATGGTGCGGGCAAGTTTGTCGCCACCATGACTTGAAGGCTCAATCGGATTGGCATAGTCCCGCGGTTGGTTGATGATTTGGCGCAACTCGATGACCTGCAGATGCCGTTCTACCGCAGTTTGTATGATGACATCATTGAATGCGGCCAATGCTGTGGCGGCCCGTTGCTGATATTGCTTGTCCGCAAAGTTGCCGTTGTAAATGGTGCAGATAGTGAGCAGCCTCTTGCCAGTCCGGCAAGCGTCAATCACCTGCTGATAGCGGGTTTTGAACTTGCTCACTGCCTCCCCCAGCATGTCCAGAACTTGAGATGTGGAACGCGCAGGCATATCCAGTATGGCCGATTGCCTGAGCGCATCATTCCCTCCAACACTTAACACCAGATGCGAAGCATCCAACGGTAATCTTGCGAGTTGTGAAGGGATATGCTCAGTGGTCGCTCCATCCTGTGCCAATAGCGTGGCCTTCCAGCCAGCAGGTAAATGGCGACGCACCTGGGCAATGACATCGGGCCCGCCACCCGTGTAGCTGCCATTGTCAAAGATCGAATCACCCAGCAAAATCAGATGCGGCATAAGTTTTGGGAGCTTGACACTTGCAGCCAACGCAAAGGATTGTCCAAGAAAAAGCCGACGTGAACGATCCATCATGGCCAGTTAGAGGATGAAAATAATTCGACCCTACATGACCTGGCGGGTTCATCACGGTTGAGAGTATGTTGGCATGTTAAAATGTCGGCAGAGGGTCTGGAAATGATAAAGCGGCATCATTGCCGCTTTCTTATTTATCCTCTCCATTTACTTTTATTGTAATCAAGGATTAACCATGAACATCACTGTAGAACACAATCCCAGCGAAGAAAAACTGAAGCAGCTCGGCGTTGCAAACTGGTCCATTTGGGAAAAGGAAGTCTCCAAATTCCCTCTGGATTTCACCATGACCGAGAGCGCCTATCTGCTCGAAGGCGAAATCCATGTCACGCCACAGGGTGGTGAAAAGGTTGTGATCAAGGCTGGCGATTTTGTCGTGTTCCCCAAGGGCATGAAGTCACAGTGGGAAGTCGTGAAGCCACTACGTAAGCACTACAAGCACAGCTAAGCTGCTTTTGACAGGCTCTGTTACGGAGCCTGTCTGTTATCCCCAACGCTTCCACTCAGCTCCTATGGCATATTAGTTCGCCCAGGCTGAGCCCAGGATCATGGAGCAGAAATTCATGCGTTTGTAATTGGGGTCCTTAAGTGCCAGAACATCTGCCTTGACGTTGCCGAATGTTGTGAACGCTTTGTGTTGTATTCCATCGGCGAAATGATCAATGATGCCTTGCTTGAAGTTGGTCCCGCGTGGATGCTTGGCGCAAACATGGTCTCGCTGCTCATGACTGTAGTCCTCATAGCCGATCCCCAGCACATCCATTTCCACACCGGCAGTTACCAGTGCGATTGTCGGACGCATGTGTTCAGGAATGCCCGGTGTGGTGTGTAGCGCAATGGCTGTCCATACCTCTTCAATATCCCGTTCCTCGATGCCATAGCCTCGCATGAAGTCACGTGCCGCATTGGCACCATCAACCTCGAAACGAAGATGCGTGCTCGAATAACGCTCGGTCAATCCCAGATCATGGAACATGGCGCCGAGATACAACAACTCGGGGTCATACTGAACTTCATCACGCATGCCTGCGAGGGCTCCCCATAAGAAAACGCGGCGACTGTGGTTATAAAGCAGGTCGTCTTCGGTGTCTCTAACGAGCTGAGTGGCATTGCGCGCAATCGTGCTGTCTGGTACCTGAACTCCGGCAATGATTTCGGACATAATATTGCTCCTGATCGTTGAAACTTATTGCATGAATTTCTACATAAGCCATGTTGTAGTAAATAGAGGGCGTAGCGGTTTTATTAAACTTAAATAAAGTCGCACCGCTCGTACGAATTTCAACATGTGCCCAGCAGCGGAACAATCAGATCCAGGCAATGGATAAGGACAACAATACGTCGTTTCGGGACACCTCTGTGCTAAAGGCTGAAAAGGGAGAAATCCCTACTTTCTCTGTCAGGCCTCGTATGACGCTCGCTGTCGGAAAGAGGCCCTGTACTGTGCTGGTGTTACCCCAAGCCGATCGATAAAGACAAGCCGCATGCGATCTGCTGTGCCAAAGCCGCATTCAAAGGCAATAGTCTTGAGCGGCATGCTGCTTCTTTCCAGCAGCATGCGGGCGGCGTCAATGCGTGCACGATTCAGAAACTCATGCGGCGTGACACCTGCTTCACGTTGGAAATAACGGGATAAATTGCGTGCACTCATGCCTACGAGAGCAGCGAGCGACTGCAGGGTATGCCGGCTGCCGATATGTGCCATGACATAGTCTTGAATACGTGCTGCCGGCGACACAGGATCAGCGGGCGTGGTGAGATAGGGGCTGAATTGGGATTGACCACCTTGCCGCTGTGCTACCACGACCAGACGTTTTGCCACAGAAACGGCCACTTCTGGTCCATGCCTCTGCCCGACGAGCGCCAACGCGAGATCTATCCCCGCCGTGACTCCCGCTGAAGTAACGAGCCTGCCGTCGCGAACATAGATGGCATCGGGCTCGACTAGAGCTTTTGGGAAAAGTGCGGCCAGCTTGTTCACGTTTTGCCAATGTGTAGTAACGCGTCGTCCGTTGAGGAGTCCCGCATGGCCAAGCGTGAATGCGCCAGTGCATATGGAACCGTATAGGCCTGCATGCTGTGCAGTTTCGTTTATCCATTCAATCAGGCCCGCAGCAGGGCTGGCATCCGGCAACTCCGGTCCACCTGCAATCAGCACAATGTCGAAGTTGCCACGTACTTCTTCGAACGCCAAGTCTGGCACGATTTGCATCTTATTGGATGCTCTTAAGGGAGTGCGATTCATTGAGACGAGCGAGGTCTCGTATCGGTCTTCCTCTGCTATATAGGCATTAGCCTCGTTGAATACGTCCACCGGCCCTGCAACGTCCAGCGCTTGAACACCTTCTTGAATCACGATCGCGACAGTTTTCACGGTCATTCCATTTATGTCGTAGCCACTTAGCCGGAAGTCATTGTAAACAATAAGTCTCTCAAGCTTGGGGAGATGAGGGCATGCTGTAACAGAGCAAGGATGTTGTTATTCGCTGATGTCAGCACGGACAATAAGATGGTGGAGATGAGGAGGATCGAACTCCCGACCTTCGCATTGCGAACGCGACGCTCTCCCAGCTGTGCTACATCCCCACGTGTACCGGATGGCGGAGTGATTTATACTTGGCCCCAATCAGGATAAAAGCCTATCACAATGAATAAATACATAAAAAGATTAATCTGGATTGCGGTCGCGATACTGGGGGCGGGTGCAATCGGCGGTATTGCCATCCATCGCGGGGAAAGCATCAATGCGCTGTGGTTTATTACGGCGGCCATCTGTGTCTATGCCTTGGCATATCGGTTTTATTCAGCCTGGATTGCGGCCCGTGTCCTGATGCTCGACCATACGCGGGCAACGCCTGCCGAGACCATGGAAAACGGCCGCGACTTCGTGCCGACCAACAAATGGATCGTCTTCGGCCATCACTTTGCAGCTATTGCAGGCCCCGGGCCATTGGTAGGACCGACATTGGCCGCACAATTCGGCTACTTGCCGGGCACATTATGGATACTCATCGGTGCAGTGCTGGGTGGCTGTGTGCAGGATATGGTCATCCTCTTCCTGTCCACTCGGCGCAACGCCAAGAGTCTGGGGCAAATGGCGCGGGATGAACTCGGCCCCGTCGGCGGCGCCGCGGCCCTAATGGGAACATTCGCCATTATGATCATCCTGATCGCCGTTCTTGGGCTGGTGGTGGTCAATGCCATGAAACACAGTCCATGGGCGACCTCAACCGTGGCAGCCACGATTCCCATCGCCATGATCGTCGGGCTTTACATGCGCAATTTCCGCCCCGGCCAGGTGCTCGAAGCATCTGCGCTGGGTGTTATCCTGCTGTTGCTGGCTGTGGTGGGCGGCGGCTGGATTGACCATAACGCAACACTGCGTGAGCTGTTCGACCATGATGGGCTAACACTGGCCTGGTGGATCATTGCCTATGGCTTTGCTGCAGCCATTTTACCCGTATGGCTGCTGTTGGCTCCGCGCGACTATCTTTCCACCTTCATGAAACTCGGCACCATCGTGCTGCTGGCGATTGCGATCATCATGCTGCAGCCTGAGGTGAAAATGCCAGCGTTGACGCAATTTACCGATGGTACGGGACCCATCTTCGGCGGCAAGCTGTTCCCATTTGTCTTCATCACCATCGCCTGCGGCGCAGTGTCCGGTTTCCATGCCCTCATCGCTTCCGGCACTACACCCAAGCTAATTGCTAACGAACGTGATATTCGCATGATTGGTTATGGCGGCATGCTGCTAGAATCCTTTGTCGCGATCATGGCGATGGTAGCCGCAACGGTGCTGGACCCGGGCGTGTTTTTTGCCATCAACAGCCCCGCAGGGATTGTCGGCAAAGAAGCAGCTACGGCAGTTGCCACCATTTCCTCCTGGGGATTCCCCGTTACCGTCGAGCAGATGGAAATGCTAGCAAAGCAGATGGGTGAAGCAGCATTGTTTGCCCGCACCGGCGGCGCACCTTCGTTGGCGGTCGGCATGGCCAGCATCTTCGGCAGTGCTTTCGGGCAGAGCCTGCTCGCCATGTGGTACCACTTTGCCATCATGTTCGAGGCCGTATTCATTCTTACCACGCTGGATGCAGGCACCCGCGTCGGACGTTTCATGCTGCAGGATACCCTCGGCAATTTCTGGCCCAGAATCGGACGAACATCCTGGTATCCGTCCGTACTGCTGACCAGTGCGCTGGTGGTCGCCGGCTGGGGGTATTTTCTCTATATCGGGGTCATTGATCCCAATGGCGGCGTCAATATCTTGTGGCCGCTATTTGGTATTGCCAACCAGATGCTGGCTGCCATTGCTTTGTGTATCGCAACGGGCATCATGGCTAAGAGCGGCCGGCTCAAGTACATCTGGGTGACGGCAGTGCCACTGGTGTGGCTGGTGCTGATCACTACGACAGCTGCCTTTGAGAAGATCATGAGCCCCGACATCCGTGTAGGCTTCTTTGCTGCAGCATACGACATGTCAGCCAAACTTGCAGCAGGTCTGCTGCCGCCGGAAAAGGCTGCAGTCGCACCGCAACTCATATTCAATCAGCAGCTTGATGCCTGGCTTACGTTGTTCTTTGTCGTGGTGTTATGGGTAGTCGTTATCGATATGTTGCGCACCTGCTACCGTCATGTTGTTGGTAAACCGGTGTTGCCACTTACAGAGTCGGCTCATATCCCTAGCCGTCTGGTGGAAGATTGGGTAAGAGATTAACGGTGTTTGAAAAGCTCAAAACTTGCTGGCGCTTTATCCGCAGACTGTCGGGCGACGACGCCTACGAGCGTTATCTGCAGCAGTATGTCGAGCATGGCCACGAGGAGCCGCCGCTCAGCAAGGAGGCGTTTTTCAAGCAATGGCAGGACAACAAGTGGAAAGGTGTGAAGCGCTGCTGCTAGTCAGCTTTTGAAGTGAGCTTGCAGTGCCGAGATCATGTAGCCGTGATCCAGCACACCTGCACTTTCGCGAATGCTGTGCATGGCCCACATGGGCGAGCCGACATCCACGCAGGGAATACCCAACTTGGCTGCAAGGATGGGCCCAATCGTGCTGCCGCATCCCAGATCAGTGCGATGCACGTATTGCTGGAACGGCACGCGTGCTTCGTTGCATATGTCGATAAAGCGCGCAGCGGTTTCTGCAGTGGTGCTGTAGCGCTGGTTGGCATTGGACTTGATGACGGGGCCGCCGTTCATCATGACTTTATGCTGGGGCTCGTAAGCATTCGGGAAATTCGGATGGTAGGCATGTGCCATGTCTGCGCTGATGAAGAAACTGCGCGCATAGATGCGACGTCTTGTTTCTCCATCTGTTTCGATGCGCTCCAGTACGTCAGAGATAAAACTGCCTCCCGCGCCTGCAGGACTCCCGCTGCCTACTTCTTCATGATCGAATAAGGCGCAAACGCAGGTTGCTTGAGGTGCCTCGGTTTTCAGGAGCGCAGTCAAGGCTGCATGGCTGGAGGCAAGATTATCCAGCTGGCTATTGGCGATGAATTCCTGCTCCGCTCCCCAGAAAGTGCCCTTCTGCGTGTCGTAAGCATTGAATTCGTAAGTGAGAATTTGGTCGGGAGCGACTTGCAGCGCATCGCAGATGAGGGTGATAAAACGATCATGCGCTTCTGCTGAGTCCTTTGCAAAACCGAAGATCAGCGGGAGCTCGGTTTGCTTGTTGAGCTTGAGGCCATTCTCGTTCACCTCGCGGTTCATGTGAATGGCGAGATTGGGAAGCCGTACAAGCGGCCCATCGAATCGGACCAAATGTGATTTAAGCCCTTCACCCTGCCGTGTATAAACGCATCCAGCCAGACTGAGATCACGGTCGGTAAAAGTAGCCAGTATCGGTCCGCCGTAGACTTCTACCCCCAGCCGGGCCAAGCCATCGCTGCTGTGTGCCGCCTTCGGTTTTAGACGCAAACCCGGCGAATCGGTATGTGCTCCCACGATACGAAATCCGGTTTCCGTGAACGGCTTTTGGCCAACGATAAAAGCGATTAGGGATGCATCCGTGCGGGTCAAGAAATAGCGGCCACCGGCTTGCAGTTGCCATCGATCAGCCTCAAGTAGCTGTGTGTAGCCGTTTCGCTGCAATTGCTCAACAGCAGTGGCCACGGCGTGCCATGGACTGGGACTGGCGTCGATGAAGTCCAGCAATGCCTGGGCCTGGGTGGCAGCAGCTTGTCGAATAGGGCTGGTCTTTTGCACGCTGTCGCTCAAGCTTGTTTCGCGGATTTCGACGACCTGAAGTACAGCCAAACGCCTGTCAGTACCATGGGCAGGCTGAGCCATTGTCCCATGCTCATATTGAACGCGAGCAAGCCCAGGAAATTGTCAGGCTCTCGCGTGAATTCAACCAGGAACCTGAAGCTGCCATAACCGATCAGGAACAACGCCGAAACGGCACCTACCGGGCGCGGTTTACTGGAATACCACCATAGGATGATGAAAAGAACTATGCCTTCCAACCCCAGCTCATAGAGTTGGGAGGGATGGCGCGCCTGGTTATCCACTTGTGGGAAAACCATCGCCCAAGGCACATCGGCGGCTCTTCCCCACAGCTCACCATTGATGAAATTGCCCAGCCGTCCCGCACCCAGGCCCAGTGGGACCAGCGGCGCAACAAAGTCCATGACGCTGAGCCACGGTTTGTTGATCTTGCGAGCAAAGAACACCATCGCGATGAGCACGCCGAGGAAACCGCCGTGGAAGGACATTCCGCCCTGCCATAAGGCAAGACTTTCAAGCGGATGGCTCAGGTAGTAAGCGGGCTGGTAAAACATCACATAGCCCAAACGCCCCCCTAAAATGACGCCAATGGCGCCATAAAAAAGCGCATCATCCATATAGCTAGGCTTCCAGCCTTGGTATGGCTGGGAGGTGGCGCGCAACTTGCCGAGCCAAAGAACGCTCAGGAAGGCGATCAGATACATGAGCCCATACCAATGGACACTCAATGGGCCGATGGAGATGGCAACAGGGTCGAACTGTGGGTGTACAAGCATGATGATGGTAGGTGTTGGTTGTTAGTATCCAAATTAACTCGCTGAAATCATGCGAGAACGAGGCCGGATGCGCTAAAATTAGCTGATTATACGTTACCTGACTTCCTGAGGTCTGCAATGCCCGAATATCGTTCACGCACTACTACCCACGGCCGCAACATGGCTGGTGCCCGTGCGCTTTGGCGTGCCACCGGCATGAAGGATGAGGATTTTTCCAAACCTATCATTGCCATCTCCAATTCCTTCACACAATTTGTGCCCGGCCATGTGCATCTGAAGGACCTTGGCCAATTGGTGGCGCGTGAGATCGAACGCGCCGGCGGTGTCGCCAAGGAATTCAACACGATTGCCGTGGACGACGGCATTGCCATGGGTCACGGCGGCATGCTGTACTCCTTGCCAAGTCGCGACCTGATTGCAGACAGTGTGGAGTACATGGTCAATGCGCACTGTGCAGATGCACTGGTGTGCATCTCAAACTGCGACAAGATCACCCCTGGCATGCTAATGGCGGCGCTACGCCTCAATATTCCCACTGTGTTTGTATCCGGCGGACCAATGGAAGCGGGCAAGGTCAACTGGAATGGCCAGGTACGTAAGCTGGACCTGGTCGATGCCATGGTTGAGGCTGCCGACAGCCGTGTCAGCGATGCGGATGTAGCAGAAGTTGAACGCTCGGCTTGCCCCACCTGTGGTTCCTGCTCCGGCATGTTCACGGCCAATTCGATGAACTGTTTGACTGAGGCGCTGGGCCTTTCCTTGCCCGGTAATGGCAGCACCCTGGCCACGCATGCTGCGCGTAAGGAGCTTTTCCTGCGCGCAGGTCGGATTATCGTAGAGAACACCAAGCGTTATTACGAACAGAACGACACATCCGTACTGCCGCGCTCCATC
>Ga0196972_1000592_pt1 | contig 16274 bp, 17 predicted proteins | sample S1v_2013CmetaG_FD_148618 | JGI IMG/M metagenome (GOLD analysis project Ga0196972, IMG submission 148618) | Soil microbial communities from Anza Borrego desert, Southern California, United States - S1+v_20-13C | ecosystem: Environmental > Terrestrial > Soil > Desert | place: USA: California...
CAAAAAGCGCTTCAAGTTCTTGGGGAATGGCAAGGTCAAGCGTACCCATTCGCACCTGCGCCATATCCTCACCAAGAAGACCACCAAGCAAAAGCGCAATCTGCGCGGCACGGTGCTCGTTTCCCCAACAGATATCAAGCGCATTCGCGCGATGATGCCAACGGCTTAAGGAGAGAGACATGCCAAGAGTCAAACGTGGTGTTATAGCACGCGCGCGTCACAAGAAGGTTCTTGACCTGGCCAAGGGTTACCGCGGCCGTCGCAAGAACGTCTACCGTATCGCCAAGCAGGCGGTGATGAAGGCAGGCCAATACGCCTACCGTGACCGCCGTCAGAGGAAGCGTCAGTTCCGCGCTCTGTGGATTGCCCGTATCAATGCCGGTGCTCGTGAATTCGGCCTGACCTACAGCCGTTTCATGAACGGTCTGAAAAAGTCCGCCGTTGAGGTTGATCGCAAGGTACTGGCTGATCTGGCAGTGTTCGATAAGGCAGCTTTTGCCAAGTATGCAGAAATGGCAAAGGCCAGCCTCTCAGCTTAAGCGGCGAGCTTGAAAAGGGAGGCCTTTGGCCTCCTTTTTTTATGGTACTTTTCACTTATGTCAAAACTCGAAGAAATCATCCCCGAAGCCCAGCGTGAGTTCGCCGCGTGCAGTTCTGTCACCGAGCTGGAGCAGGTCAAGGCGCGCTTTCTTGGCAAAACCGGACCCATTACCGAAGCGCTGAAAAGTTTGGGCAAGCTCTCGAATGAGGAACGTCCTGCTGCAGGAGCTGCCATCAATACTGTCAAGCAGGCGGTTGAGGCTGCGCTGAAAGAACGACGGGATGCCATTCTTCAAGCGGAGCAGGTAAAGCAGCTGGCCAACGAATCGCTGGACGTCACACTTCCTGCGCGCAGCCAAGGCAAGGGCGGACTGCACCCGGTTTCACTGACACTGGCTCGCCTTACCGAACTGTTCCGCTCCATCGGTTTTGAAGTGGCCGACGGCCCGGAAATCGAATCCGATTTCTACAATTTCACTGCGCTCAACATCCCTGAAGATCACCCGGCGCGCGCCATGCACGACACGTTTTATATCGATGACAAGCACGTGCTGCGCACGCATACCTCACCCGTGCAGATTCACTATATGGAAGATGCCTTGAAGGCGAATGGCGCGCCGCCATTCAAGATCATCGCCCCCGGCCGCGTCTACCGCGTGGATTCTGATGCGACCCATTCGCCGATGTTCCATCAGGTTGAAGGCCTGTGGGTGGATGAAAATATCAGCTTCGCCAATCTTAAAGGCGTGGTGCAGGATTTCCTGCAGCGCTTCTTCGAGCGTGATGATCTCCAGGTGCGGTTCCGTCCTTCCTTTTTCCCTTTCACCGAGCCTTCTGCCGAAATGGACATGAGCTGGAATGGCGGCTGGCTGGAAATTGGCGGCTGCGGCATGGTCCACCCAGAAGTGTTCCGCCATGTGAATATCGATAGCGAGAAATACCGCGGTTTTGCTTTTGGTCTGGGCGTCGAGCGCCTGGCCATGCTGCGTTATGGCGTCAATGACCTCAGACTGTTCTTCCAGAACGATCTGCGTTTTCTCAAGCAGTTCGGTTAAGGAGCCCTGAGATGCAATTCACAGAAAAATGGCTCCGTAGCTTCGTCAACCCGCAAATTGACAGCGAGGCATTGGCCCATGCTTTGACCATGGCCGGGCTTGAGGTGGAGGCCAAATGGCCGGTAGCCGAAGCATTCTCCAGCGTTGTTGTTGCCGAAATACTAAGTGCCGAGAAACATCCTGATGCCGACCGCCTGCAGGTTTGCAGGGTGGATGCCGGCACAGGTGTGCCCCTGCAGATTGTCTGCGGTGCGGCCAATGCAAGAGCAGGTCTCAAGGTCGCCTGCGCGCTGGTTGGCGCCAAACTGCCGGGCTTCGATATCAAGCTGGCCAAGGTGCGCGGCGTTGAGTCTTCGGGCATGCTGTGCTCTGCCAAGGAGCTGGGCATTTCCGAGGAAGGCGGAGGCATTATCGAGTTGTCCGCAGATTCCCCCGTAGGCAAGGATTTGCGCGAATACCTGGAGTTGGACGACCAGGTCATGATTCTCAAGCTCACGCCCAATCGCAGCGATTGCCTGAGCATTATCGGCATTGCGCGGGATGTGGCGGCGATCACCGGCGCTGAGCCTTGTATTCCAAAAATTATTCCTGTGGCTGAGGCAGCGCAGGATCAGATCAAGGTGTCAGTGCAGGCACCGCAGGCTTGTCCTCGTTATACCGGCCGCATGATTACCAACGTGCGCGCCACAGCAGCGACGCCGGACTGGATGGTGCGGCGTCTGGAACGCTGCGGTCTGCGCAGCATCAGCGCCATAGTGGATATCACCAATTACGTGCTGCTGGAGATGGGCCAGCCGCTGCATGCCTTCGACGCCAACAAGCTCAAGGGCGACATCCAGGTGCGCATGGCAAAACCTGGCGAACAGATCACACTGCTCAACGAACAAACCGTGGAGCTGCAATCCGACATGCTGGTGATTGCAGATGACCATGCCGCAGTTGCCTTGGCCGGCGTCATGGGCGGCGATGAGACTTCGGTCAATGATTTCACCGTTAATATTTTCCTGGAAAGTGCTTTTTTCAGTCCATCCGTGATCGCAGGCAAGGCACGGCGCCTGGGCTTTAGCTCTGATTCTTCCTATCGTTTCGAGCGTGGCGTTGATTACGGCAACACCCGGCTTGCATTAGAGCGGGCAACAAACCTGATTCTGGAGATCTGCGGTGGCGAAGCAGGGCCGGTCACTGAAGTCGTGACGCAGTTGCCGGAACGCAAACCCGTGCGCATGCGCATGGATCGCCTGACCGCTGTGCTGGGGATATCACTCGATGCAGCCCAGGTAGCCAAGCTGTTCGACCAGCTCGACTTCGCTTATCAGCAATCTCAGGGCGTGTTTGAGATAACCCCACCTAGCTATCGCTTTGATATCCGCATAGAGGAAGACCTGATCGAGGAAGTGGCGCGGCTGCATGGTTATGACAACATCCCCGCGCTCGTACCGCATGCCGAGCTGCGCATGCTGCCATTGCCTGAGCAGAAGCCTGACCGCAGCTGGCTGCGCAATGTGCTGATTGCGCGTGACTATCAGGAAGTGGTGACCTACAGTTTTGTCGATGCTTCGTGGGAGCGCGATCTGCTGGGCAACGCCGACGCCATCCCTTTGCAGAACCCGATTGCAAGCGACATGAGCGTGATGCGATCAGGCCTGTGGGGGGGGCTGCTGGATACGTTGACCTACAACCTCAACCGCAAGCAGGAACGCGTGCGCATCTTCGAAATCGGCGCCGCGTATTTGCGGGACGGCAAGGCTTACAGGGAAGAGACCCGGATTTCCGGGCTCGCTTATGGTGCAGTTGCGCCCGAGCAGTGGGCACAGACTGCGCGCGAAATCGACTTCTACGATGTGAAGGCGGAAGTGGATGCCCTGACGCAGAACCGCGCAGAATATGCGCCTGCGCAGCATCCAGCCCTGCATCCAGGGCAAACGGCACGCGTTATGCTTGCAGGCAAGGCAATAGGGTGGTTAGGCAAGCTGCATCCAAAATGGCAACAGCATTACGAACTCCCCAGGGGTGCCATTCTGTTCGAGCTGGATGCAGAACCATTGCTGAACCGCACATTGCCGCAGTATCAGGAATTGCCGAAGTTCCCGCCGGTGCGTCGGGATCTTGCTGTAGTCCTTGATGAGAACGTCCCTGTTCAGGCGATTCTGGATACTGTGCGCAATGCAAAAATTCCTCTGCTCCATAGCGTGGCACTCTTCGATATCTACAAGGGAAAAGGCATAGCCGAAGGCAAAAAAAGCCTTGCTTTTCTTGTGCTTATGCAAGATACTCAAAAAACTTTAACGGACACAGAAGCCGACGAAGTCATAGCCAAAGTACTTGATCTAATGGTGCGCCAGCACGGCGCAGAGTTAAGAACTTAATAATAAGTAGGATATGTAATGACACTCACGAAAGCCGATTTAGCCGATCTTTTGTTTGAACAAGTCGGCCTAAACAAACGCGAGGCCAAGGATATGGTCGAGGCGTTTTTCGAGGAGATCCGAACTGCATTGGAAAACGGGGACAGTGTAAAACTTTCGGGCTTTGGCAATTTTGAATTACGCCAAAAATCAGAGCGCCCAGGGCGCAATCCGAAAACCGGTGAAGAAATTCCTATCACCGCCCGCAGGGTCGTCACCTTCCATGCGAGCCAAAAGCTCAAAAGCAAGGTAGAGGAGGCTTATGCTGGAGCACGGAGCTAACTCCCCCTTACCGCCGATTCCGGCAAAGCGTTACTTCACCATTGGCGAAGTCAGTGAGCTGTGCGGCGTAAAACCGCACGTGCTGCGCTATTGGGAACAGGAGTTCACGCAGCTCAAGCCGGTCAAGCGCCGCGGCAACCGACGCTACTACCAGCATCATGAAGTGCTTCTGATCCGCCGTATCCGCGAGTTGCTCTACGAGCAGGGCTTTACCATCAGCGGTGCACGCAATCGTCTTGAGGATGCCGACGTCAAGCAGGAATTCACCACCCAGCCCCAGATCGCAGCTTCAAGTGCACCAGCCAGCCATTCAACAATGCCTGATGTTGATGTCATGGCCTTGCGCAGTGAGCTTCGCGAAGTCATCTCTCTTTTGACTCCCCGCCCGTAAGCGGGCATCGTCTTCCCCAATCTTTTCCGTTATAATTGCCGCCTTGCTGCGATCCAAGCGCAGCAACGGTTCGGGGCGTAGCGCAGCCTGGTAGCGTACTTGCATGGGGTGCAAGTGGTCGGAGGTTCAAATCCTCTCGCCCCGACCAGTATCATTCAATCCCATAGGCCTGAAATAGCTTCTCTGGCAGAACTCTTCCTAATTACCAACTGGATTTATGAGTTCAACCTTATCAGTCTTGCGTAGCATATATACCTCTTGCGATGCCCTGGCTCCTGAGCGTGACGCATATAACGATAAAACATTAGGCATCATCTGTTATTCCAGGGAGTCCGTTACTAGCAACGATCTACATTCAAGGGACTTACCATTGATGCAGGTCAATACGCCAGTGTTGAGTGGAAGCGATGGGGCATGTGAAGTCTGGTTAAGTAATGCCGTTCTCACGACAGGTTCGAGAGAAGGGCTTCACTACAGGTACAGTCAAGACCTGCTTTTTGGAGTTGTAGAGCTTGATGAAACCAATTTCCCGGCATCAGCATCCGGAGCACCCCTGCAACAGGCAACCGAAGCCGCTTATAAGCAGATACTCACTCTACTCAGCGACCTGAACTACCCGTTTATCTACAGATTCTGGAATTACATGGCTGATATCAATGGCATCAGTCATGGGCTGGAACGATACCGTCAGTTCAATTCAGGGCGCCAGGATGCATTCCTGGCCTGTGGGCGTGAGGTTATGGGTGGCTTGCCAGCAGCCTGCGCACTTGGGACAGGCCAGGGACCGTTGAAGATTGCCTTCCTGGCTGGCCGCGTAGAAGCGAACGCGATCGAAAATCCACGGCAAACCAGCGCTTATCAATACCCACAGGAATACGGCCCGCGCAGCCCTGCGTTTTCACGGGCGAATTTATTATGCTTAGCCGAGCAAGAGATTTTATTCCTTTCGGGTACCGCCAGTATTGTTGGGCACGAGACCATGCATCAAGGAGACGTGGTTGCACAGACGCGGGAAGCCATGGCTAACCTGCAGGCACTGGTGGCTGAAGCTGATAATTTCAGCAAAAAAAAGTTTGGACTGACTGATGTGTCCTACCGGGTCTATGTGCGTAATGCGGAAGATGTTTCGTCCATACAAAACGAGATGAGCCGCATTGCCGGTCCAGAATTCACAGCGATTTTCTTGCGGGCCGACATTTGCCGGCAGGATTTGCTGCTGGAAATCGAAGCCACCTTGGATCATCCCATTTGAAGTTCTGGAAGCCCATCAACTCCGGCCGTGATTTTCTGCTGGGGATATATGATTACCTGTTGTTGTATCTTGGGCTAACCTGGTTAGGTCTTTTATGCCTGGGCTGGACGATCATCACGTTTGTCCTTTACCCGATATTGCCGCAGAGGCATGCCCGTCGCTTGGGCCGCTTTGCCATTATGGCTGGCTTCAGGATATACCTTCGTAGCCTCGCATTATCGCAACGCTGCTCATTCGATCTGTCAGCGCTTGATGCCTTGCGTAACCAGGCCCCGATGATAATCGCCCCCAATCACCCCAGCCTGTTGGATGCGGTGATGGTGATTTCACGCCTGCCTAATGTTGCCTGCGTCATGAAAGCCGAGCTCATGGGCAATATGTTTCTCGGGGCAGGGTCGCGTTTCGCCAGCTATATCCGCAATGAGCCAGTGCGCAGGATGATGTGGCTCGCAGCCGAAGATTTGAAGAGAGGGGGTCATTTGTTGATATTCCCTGAGGGTACCCGCACTACTGGCCGCGCAATCAACCCGATCAAGGGCTGCGTAGGGCTTATTGCCCAGCAAGCGGGCGTGCCTGTGCAGACGGTATTGATAGAAACCAATACACCCTATTTGAGCAAAGGCTGGCCGTTATTCCGCAAGCCCGTAATGCCAATTCATTACCGGATACGTCTGGGCCGTCGTTTCGATCCCCCGCAAAACGGGCACCATTTTATTGCTGAACTGGAAGAATACTTTACGCAGGAATTGAGCCCTGCATGAACGGCTCAAGCGTATCCGTTTCCTCGACCCATCTCGTCCTTATCCCCAGCTATAACCCAGGTAACCGGGTGTATGAAACGGTACGGTCTGCGCGGCAGTACTGGAATCCGGTTTGGGTAGTGATTGACGGGAGTACCGACGATTCGGAAGGCTATCTGCATGCAATGGCAGCCGAGGACGATGGTTTGAGAATTATCCAGCTGCCCGTTAACCAGGGTAAGGGCGCGGCTGTGCTGCACGGGATTGAACTGGCAGAGCAACTTGGTTACACACACGTGCTGACTATGGATTCGGACGGTCAGCACCCGTCTGAACTCATTCCGCAGTTCATGAGTAAATCCTCCAAACTGCCGGAGGCCATGATACTCGGCATGCCGGTTTTTGATGCCAGTGCACCAAGTATCCGCGTCAAGGGCAGGAAGATATCCAACTGGTGGGCGAATCTTGAGACCTTATGGGCAGGCATCGGCGATTCCCTGTTCGGGTTTCGTGTATACCCGATTGCCCCATTACGCGAGATCATGGGCAGCCAGGCCTGGATGCGGCGTTTCGACTTTGATCCGGAAGCAGTGGTGCGTCTATGCTGGTATGGCGTCAGACCCATCAACTTGCCAGCGCCGGTGCAGTACTTCGACGCGGATGAGGATGGCGTTTCGCACTTCAACTACGTGCGAGACAACATATTGCTCACATGGATGCACATCCGGCTGTGTTTTGGATTCCTGCTGCGCTTGCCCATGCTGATCTTCCGACGCATGCAAGAGCGGAGCTAGGCGAAACGTCGGGAGTTAAATCATTGCACCATTGATGGAAATGATCTGCCCGGAAATATAAGCTGCCTGCTCAGAAGCCAAAAAACCAATCAGGTCAGCAACTTCAGTCGGCGTACCCGCGCGTTTCATGGGCACCATGCGCGCGATCTCTTCTGCAGGAAAAGAGCTCTCGCTCATGGAGGTCTCGATGATTCCTGGCGCCACCGCATTCACGGTTATGCCACGGCTGGCCACTTCCTGTGCCAACGCCTTGGTCGCAGAATTCAAAGCCCCCTTGGCCGCTGAATAATTAACCTGACCGCGATTGCCGGTAATTGCAGAAATCGAAGATACATTGATAATGCGGCCCCAGCGGCTGCGTATCATCGGCATCATGAGCGGGTGGGTCACATTGAAAAAGCCGTTGACCGACACATCAATCACACTACGCCATTGCTCAGCTGTCATGCCGGGGAAAACCGCATCATCATGAATGCCCGCATTGTTGACCACTATCTGAATAGGCTCATCTTCGACTAAAGGCAGCAACACGGCTTCGACGGCAGCTCTATCGGTCACATCGAAACACAATGCCTCGGCACTACCCCCCGCAGCATTGATCTCTTCACTCAGTGCCTGTGCGGTTTGCAGACCGCGATTAGCGTGTATGTAAACATGGCAGCCATCGGCTGAGAGACGGCGGCATATAGCGGCGCCGATACCGCCGCTACCGCCTGTGACCAATGCTTTTTTCATTGTATTCCTTGATTTATAGATGCTTAGGTCAGCAGTTCTGCATTGATGATGACTGCTGCACGCCCTTCAAGCAGTAAATTCCCGGCGGCGATGAGACTGAATTCATAAAGAATATTATTCTCGCTGCGCGTGATGCAAATGGCTGTCACTTCCAAGTCCGCTGCGATATCGTCCAGCCGTGCCACATGGAGTTGTGTACCTCGCACACTGACGAGATAACCAGCCCGCGGAGCGTTATCATTGGCGGCCAGCAGGGCACCGTGCACTGCCATTGCCTGCGCTGCATACTCAATGCCGCAAGCAGCACCAAGTCGGCCGTGGGCGCGCAAGGGGTTGTTGTCATTGCGGTGGCTGTTGGCCCGGCAGCTTATGCTGACTTCATCCCACGCCTCCACACGGTCAAGCAAGCACATGCTGCCCTGATGTGGGATATGGTCTGCTATCCAGGCATGGTCGAGTACAGGTTTCAGCATGGGGCGATAGCCACAGCCAATCGGGTACTGCCCAGATACTCGAGCACAACCTTGCCTGGCTGCTTGAGCGCAAGCATATGCAATAAAGGCAGGCCCCGTGCGGCCGGGATTGATAACCTTAACGCTTCCAATACCGTATCTTCTAGCTGGTCAGCTTCCGCATCGGTCATCGAAACCGTGATTTTGGCAATGGAGTGCGCCCCCTGTTCGGGGGACAATACTAGTGCAATGCCAAGGGCATCATATATCTTGCGCACGCTATGCAAAGGCTCGGGGTAGCCGGTATCACACGCGACCAGTACACATCGGGTGTTGTCTACCGCAACTTGCGTTAATGCTTCCAGCAGACCGGCACCAAAGCTGCCATCGTATGCGCATAACGCTGATGAAGGAGCCATGGCCCCGGTGGCAATGCTGCAATAACCAGAGGCCGCGTTGTGCACAGAATTATGAAAACGCGTAGGCGAAATCTCACGATCTTCTGATGCCAGCATTTCGTTGATGGCATGGCAGTTTTGGCCATCACCCCCGGAAGAAGTAAATACGCTTGGCAAACTTGCGGCTTCGAGCTTGGCGGCAGAAATGGCTTCCAGCATGGTCGCCAGAGACAGCCTGGTGATGTCGCTGCTGCGTCTGCGTTCGGCAGCAGGTAGTAGTTCTGGTACCGCGAAGGTGGTCTTTTGCGGTTGATAAAGTGCTTTCCCGGCCAATACTTCACGGCTCGATGCCCATCCATCAAATCCGGGGCCTCTCAAACCAACACCTTCGACGTAGGTACTGATCTCGCGGTGGGTTGACGTCGTCATTCTGCTGCCCGTCCGAATATCAGGCTGCAGTTGGTGCCACCGAAGCCGAAGGAGTTACTGAGTACATAAGTGATTGGTCGCTCTTCATTCTGGAGCAAATAATTCACGCCCAGCGCTGGGTCAACCTCATGCGTATTCAACCCGCCGGGCAATAAGTTATTCTGCAGTGCAAGTGCGCATATCACTGCTTCAATTCCACCAGCCGCGCCTAACGTATGGCCAGTTGCTCCCTTCGTTGAACTGCACGGCGTATAGCTGCCGAACACGGCATTGATTGCCTTGCTCTCAGCAGAATCATTGGTTTGCGTAGCGGTTCCGTGCAGGTTGATGTAATCGATATCTGCAGCTTCCAGGCCCGCCATTTTCAATGCGCTTTCCATCGCCATCTTTGCGCCTAATCCTTCCGGATGCGGCGAAGACATATGATAGGCATCACTGGATTCGCCAATACCCAGCAGGAGAACAGCATTTTCACCTAGGTTTACAGGTACGCGCTCTAGCAAGGCAAAAGCCGCCGCTTCGCCAATGGAAATACCATCTCGTTCTGCGTCATAGGGACGACATGCCTGTTGCGACAACAAGCCCAAGGAATTGAATCCGTATAAGGTCGTCAGGCATAAGCTGTCTACGCCCCCGACGATTGCGGCGTCAATCAGGCCAGTCTCTATCATGCGTCGTGCCGAGCCAAACACTTTGGCACTCGATGAGCAGGCGGATGAAATGGCAACGGCAGGGCCTGATAAGTCGAAATACGAGCGTGTGAAATCTGCAACTGAAAAGGTGTTTTGCGTCTTGGCGTAAACGAAATCGTCCGGCAATGCACCAGTGACAGGATCGCGCCTACGGTAGGCAAGCTCGGTCTGCAAGATGCCGGAAGTGCTGGTACCCATCAATACACCGACACGGTCCGCGCCATATTTGGTTACTGCAGCACGTACTGCATCTGCAAACCCGTCCTGCTCCATGCCAAGCTGCGCGAGCCTGTTGTTACGGCAATCGAATTCAGCCAGCTCGCGCTGGATCAGTACCGAGTCTACCCCGGGGACTTCACCGGTATAGGTGGGCAAGTCCACGGTCTCAAAAGTGCATGGCGCCAGGCCGGAGCGTTGTTGGCGTATGGCATCCAGCGTAGCATCCAGGCCGCGTCCGATGCAGCTGGTCATGGTGTAGTGGGAGAGTAATAACGGCTTCAAGAATGCCCTGCTTGACGTAAGGTTACAAAACGCAGCCCGGATTCCCTCGCTGATTCAATGATCTCAGGCAGCACAGCGATAATAACCGGAATGCCCTCGGCTGTCCGTGCGGTATGGCCGTCGTGCGTCAGCAGGATGGCACCAGGCCGCAGCCCTTTTAACAGGCGGTTTTTGACTTTGCCGACGTCGCTGGTGCGGGTATCGAAACCACGCACGGACCAACTCGCAAGCTGCAGGCCCAGCTTGTGCAGAACGTAGTCGAGAAACACATTGCGCAAGCCCGCTGGCGCGCGGAAAAATTGCGGCGCTTGTCCGGTGATGTTCGTGATGGCCTCCTGCGCGGCCTTGATTTCGCGGCTCAAACCGCGCGGCCCCAGCAGCGAAAAATTATGCCAATGACGATGGCTGTGGTTCTCGATGGCATGACCCCTGGCAACAATGTCGCGGCATAGCTCGGGATGGCGCTGGGCCTGGTTGCCTATACAAAAGAATGTGACCCTTACTTCGTGTTTATCCAAAATATCCAGCACCTGCGGCGTGACCTCAGGGTCCGGGCCATCATCGATGGTCAGCGCAATCTCATGATTCTCCGCTGATTTATGTGGCAGTTTGTTCCAGTTTTCCCCTAGCCAGGTACTTCTCGGCCACAAACCCGTGCCGATCAATAGCGCCTGGCTGAGCAGTATCGCGGCCAGGGACCAGTGCCAATGCTGGGGCTGGAGTTGTAGGGCCAACAGCAGGGCTGCATGCACGGCAATCGTGATGCGCACCAGCACCGGGATTCGCCAGGGTTTGCGGCTTGTCTCATCCATTATTTGTCACTTTCGGCCGCGCAAAAACTGCGGAAAAGACCAACGCGAGGATGACGCCTGGAGCCACTGTCATGCCCATCGCCTGCAACACCGGTACCGTGGAAAAAGCCAGCAGGCCGAAGCCAATCACTGTGGCGATATTGGCGAACAGCAACGAGGCATACGTATGCGGTTCTATGGGGCCGGGTTTGGGCGGATCAAAAAACAGCGTGTAGTTGGAGCCGATGGCAACCACCAGCAATAGGCCGATGAGGTGCAGGATGATGAGCTGCTTTCCGGCCAGTGCAAGCCCGGCGGTTACGATCACCACCGCCGCCGCCAGCGGGATGATCATATGCAAAACACGTGCAGGTGAGCGCAGCACAAACAGCAGCAGTCCAATGATGGCAGCAAGTCCGGCCAGAGAAAGCCCAATCGCTTCATTCAGATAGCCGGAATAAAGCTTGTTGGATTCGGTTTTCAAATCAACAAATAGCGTTCCTGGCAGGCCGCTGATGGCTTCTCGCACACTGGCTGAATCTATGCTGCCGCTTGCTGGCGCCGCGAGGGGCAGCAGTGCACTCCATTTGTTGGAGGACTGTACCAGCAGTGCGTCCGTCGCCATCGCCATGGAAGTCCCGCGCAGGTCGGAGGGATCGAGTAATCGTTGTGTTCGGGCGTTTTCCGCATCTGTCAGGAAGGGTTCCAACCGCTCGGCTTTTACCGGCAGGCCTGCAACAGCCTGCTGCAAGCGGACCTTCAGTTCATCAGTTGCAGGCAAACTGGATTGGCGGGATTTCTGGGTGGCCAAACTCGGAAGGTAGCGACTGGGGCTTTCAAACCCCATTAGTTTTCCCTGTTCCACCAGCGGCTGCAAGGCAGCAGAGACGTTCTCCGTAGTATTCAATACGGCCTCCCGGTCTTTGGCGGATACCACAACCACATAGCGCACATCAGGCGCGCCCATCTCCGCGCGCAAGCGTGCATCGAGTACCTGGCTTTCGGCGGAGATGGGACTGAGCGATGCAAGCTCATGGTTCCATAAAGTAGTGCGATGCATATATAGAATTCCGCATGCCGATATCAGCACTATTACGACGACGCCCTTGAAGGCGGGTGCACGCCGGGCTAGCTGCGAAAGGCGGAGTCCAATGCCCTCCACATCACGTATATGAAAGCCAGCGGGCAACAGGTGCGGCAGCACAAATCTCGTCATGGCGGATGCGGCAATCAATCCTGTGATGGAATACAAGCCTAGCTGGGCCAGTCCGGGGAAGCCCGACAGCAGCAGGGCAGCAAAGCCGAATACCGATGTCAGCACGCCGAGCCGTACGGTCGGCCAGTATTGCCCAATCCAGTTTTTACGCCCGGTTTCACCCTTGCCTGACTGCATGAACAAGTAGATGGAGTAATCCACAGCCTCGCCGATGAGGGCGGTGCCGAAACCCAACGTGATTCCGTGTACCACGCCAAATCCCAGGCTTACCGAGGCTACGCCTGCGAGTATTCCCGTGAGCACCGGCAGAAATCCTAGCGCCAGTGCCGAGAATGAGCGGTAAAGCAGCAACAGCAGCCCGGCAATGATGATGGAGCTAATGACAAAAATGAGCCTGACCTGACGTTTGATGGAGTCGCGTGCTTCCACCGAGAAAACGCCCGGGCCGGACATGACCAGCCTGGGTTTGGTCTCTTCACGCATATTTTCCGTCGCGGAATCAAATGATGATTGGATCGCATCCATCGCTTGCTGCTGGGCATCAGTATCTGACCCGGCGGCTTTCGTTTGTGCCAGCAGCAGGGCAGTCTTGCCGTCACGCGAAGTCCACACGCCATCGAGCAATTGCGGCTGCCGGTCAGTGCCCAATTGCTCCAGTAGCTGCAGCATCTCACCTGTCGGGTCTTTGGGCAGCAATGATTTCGCCAGCAACCCCGCAGGCGAGGCGAGCATGTCAATGCTTTCGCTAATGGCATCATTGAGACCGGCAACAGTGAAGCGTTCAGGTGTGACAGCAGGGCTCAGCAGATAACGGTTATTGAACAGGAATTCGCGGTCGCGCTCGAGGTTGATCGGCTCACCGTTATTCACACTGACAAAGGCAGGGTTGCCTCTCAGCTGCTGTGCGATTTCCTTTGATAATGCCGCATGTTTCTGCGGGTCTGCGCCTTCGATGCCAACCAGAATAAGCCGAGACACCAGCCCATCCTTGAGCTGATCCATGAGTAATTGTTGCTCTGCTGTGGGCGTGCTGGGCAGGAATGCAGAAAGATCGGTCGTGAAATGGCTGCGGCTGATGATAATGCCGCAGGCGAGCACGAATGCGAGCCAGGTAAAAACGGCGAAACGGGCTGGTTTCTGCATCAGCCGAGGCGCCTCACTCGGTGTCAATGTTTTGGATGGTCATGAGCGAGCTGTCGCCATCGGCCTGGCTGACCGCTATGGTGCGCAGCTCGTCATTCGCGCCCGAGATATTGATCTCATTCACTATCTTGCGCACCTTGGCGTCCGTTGGCGTCAACAGCAGTTTCCAATCGTCAGCACTGCCTTGCAGGCTGAGAGTGTAAGCGCGTTCCAATGCTGTGCGGTCGCCTGCCAGCGTGCCGCGGATACTATCGATGAAAGCGGCAATTTCAGGATAGCTCTGCAATCGCAGGCTGCGTTTTTTGCCGTTGCGTTCCAGTGTCAGGGTGTTGCCGTCAAGAATCATGCTTTCCGGCTTTGGCTTCAGCGTGTGCTTCTCGAAAAAGTCTGGCGCCTTGTATAGCAGTTCGCCGGATGATTCCACAGGCGCATCGAGCATGGCGATGGTTTTCGTCTCGACGAAGGTTGCCTGTGCCATTTTTGTCTGCGCCAGCATCTGCATGAGTTGGTCGATTGTCAGTTCCGGCGCTTCGTCGGCTTGCAGGGGTGTCATTGCCAACAGGCCCGCCAGCAGGCAAGCGTATCTGTAGAGTTTAAGCATCGCGGTTTTCCAAGTGGCCATCACTCTCTGCCGAGGCCCAGAAGTCGAAGAAATTGAACCAGTTGTATGGCTCTGCCTTGCAATGCTGGTTGAGCAGGGCGGCATAGCGCTCGATGGCTTCCTGTATCACCTCGGCGCGCTTGCCGGTGGGAATATTCCTGAAATCAGCCAGCGGCTCAAAATAGATGCGGTAGCGATTCTTGCCCAGATAAACCCCCAGCATGAACATCACGGGGCGCTTCAACAGTGCCGCCATGCGAAACGGCCCATTGGGGAAATCTGCCGGCGAGCCCAGAAAATCCAGTCGCGTCATCTTGTCCTCACCCAGCGTACGATCGCCCAGCATGCCTACCATCGTGCCGCTCTCCAGCGTCTCGTGTACCTTGAGCATGGAGTCGATATGCCCAAGGCCGATGATGTCCATGCCCGCTTCCGGGTTGATGGCATTGAGCACGGCGTTGACTTTCTGCGCGTTATCTTCGTGCATGGTCATCGCCACGCGCAAGCCGGGAACCTGGCGTCCGATGGCCCGCAATACCTCAAAGCTGCCGATATGCGCGCCCATGAGGAAAAGTCCCGTATCCTCCGCGAGCTGTTTCTGTATAGCTTCCTTGCCGATGATCTCAATATCGAATAGATCGAATCGCCTGTTGATCAGGTAGATGCGGTCAAGGATGACAGAGGAAAAATAGAAAAAGTGCCGGTACATATCCCGCACGGTAGCCGGGCGTTTGAGCGCATGGCTGAGGTATTTGCGCGAAGCGCGGCGGCTCACAGGCGCGAACAGCAGAAAATAAGCGGCTATCGGATAGAGCAGCAGGCGGCCCACAGGGCGGCCCATGCGCAGTGAAATCCAGGTCATGAGGCGTATTGTCAGCATATTGCTGCGCTCCGGCATGCGCATCCAGGAAGTCGTGTCCGGTAACTTTTCCGCTGGCGTGCTCATGCGCTAATCCGCACTTCCCGTACCCGGCATAACGCTGCCCGCCACAATCCTGCGTTCGCCGCAAAGTACTTCAAATTTGATGACACCGCTCTCCTGCACCTCGTGCTCGATTATCACCGATTCACCCGGCTTGAGCGGACTCAGGAATTTGACTGAATTGATATGGCAGGCTGCCAGCGACATGCCCTCGGCTGCACAGATGGCGTGCAGGGCCTCGTCCAGCAAAACCACACCCGGCACAATCGGCGTGCCGGGAAAATGTCCGGCAAATGCAGGGTGACCGATGGGAATGTTTAACGGGGTTTGCGTCATATTCGAGTTCAAGCGGAATCAGTGCTGACTTCCGGCCGGGTTTTAGTCTGGCTGCTGCCGTTGAACAGCGCCTTGAGCGCCGCACGCGTCAGTTTGCCGGTGCTGTTGCGCGGTAATTTGTCCAGAAAAAGCAATGGCCTCGGCAAAAACACCGGGTCGATGCGTGCTCGCAGCGCAGCCAGCAAGTCGTTCGCTGTAAGATCGGGAGCCACTACGCAGGCACTCAGGCGTGTCACATGGCCCAGCGCATCCTGCTCGTCATTGTCGTCTTCAGGCACGAAAAAAGCGCCATCCAGTACGCCGGGAATCGAGTTCAGATGATGGTTGAGGCTCACAAGTGAGTTGCGCTTGCCCGCAATATTGATCAGGTCGGTCATGCGGCCATACAGCAGGAAATGCGTGGCGCTGGTCACTTCAATAATATCGTTGAGCGGCGCGGGTATTTCCACATGCCCGCCGCTTGCCCAGATGCGTTCGTTCTGTGGTGCAAGCTTCACATCGGGGAACAGCAGCCATTCCATCTCCTCAGCCGTACGACGCGATGCGATCTGACCCGTCTCTGTGCTGCCGTAGATTTCGATGAGCGGTGATTGGAAACG
>Ga0196972_1000593_pt1 | contig 16269 bp, 11 predicted proteins | sample S1v_2013CmetaG_FD_148618 | JGI IMG/M metagenome (GOLD analysis project Ga0196972, IMG submission 148618) | Soil microbial communities from Anza Borrego desert, Southern California, United States - S1+v_20-13C | ecosystem: Environmental > Terrestrial > Soil > Desert | place: USA: California...
GCCCCACCCCCACCCTCCTGCTCGCCAGTCCCCCTTGTGACTTTCGTCGCCGGGCAACAGGTTTGGGCTGATGCCCATAAACCTGTTTTATATTTTAACAAGATAAAGGTACAATCGCCGGAAAGTGAAACAAGGGGAAAAACACAAGACTTAAAAGTTTTTTCCTCGCGGAAAAACGGGGAAAAAACATATCTGATGTTTATTTCAGGGTTGTCTTTGGTACGAGCTGCTTAGCTGACAAGGTGATAAAAATGATTGGGCAAAAGTTACCATTAATCTGACAGGCTAACATCGATCAACGAACAACCGTCTCTGACATCGATCAACGATCAACGTCTTTAACGACCTCTTGAAGGTTACGCGTTATATGTTCTGAGCAACTCTGCCACCAATGCCGTCCATCCCGTTTGATGACTAGCACCGAGTCCGCGCCCTGTATCACCATGAAAGTATTCATAGAACAGCATCAATTGCTGGTTTGACTCTTTCCTGTAGAACCAATTGTAATCTGCAAAAACCGGCCTGTCTCCATTTTCATCCATTGCAAAAAGACTAATGACTCTCCTGGTTAGTTCATCAGCCACATCACAAAGGTTCATTCGGTTACCCGAGCCTGTGGGACACTCTACCATCAAATGATCGCCATAAAATTCTCCGTATCGTCTAATTGACTGGATGATGAGAAAATTGATTGGCATCCATACGGGACCGCGCCAATTTGAATTTCCGCCAAACAGGTCAGAGGTTGAATCACCCGGGTCGTACCGTATGCTATACGTGATTCCTTCAACCGTGACGGAATAGGGATGCTTCTCATGATATTTTGATAAGGCCCTGATGCCGCCATCTGATAAAAATTCATTTTCATCAAGCAATTTTTCCAATAATAACACCAGGCGGTCCTGCCGCACCAGCGAAAGCAATATTTCTTCTCCATCGCCCCGTTCTTCATTTGGCCAGAACTTTTCATTTTTCTTCCGGTAATTCTCGAACCAGGTGGTGCGTTTCCTGAAATCAGAGAGCCGTTCAAGTACTGATTTACTGATTGTACTTACTGCATAAAGCGGGGCAAGGCCTACTATTGAGCGTATTCGAAGGGGTTGGGGATCGGAACCCGTGACGCATAATACATCATAGAAAAAACTATCTTCCTTATTCCAGAGCGTGTGCTCATTGAGTGATTCTGCAATCAAAACGAAATGTTCGAAGAATTTTGTTGCGGTATCTTCAAAAGAGGGATCTTCCATCGCAATTTCCAGGGCGATGTCCATCATATCAAGTGCGTAGGTACCCATCCAGCTGGTACCATCCGCCTGCTCCAGTTGCATTTCGCCTGGAAAATGAAAACTACGATTGAATACACCAATATTGTCCAGTCCCAGGAACCCTCCTTCAAAAATGTTGTTGCCTTTTCTATCCTTTCGGTTGATCCACCAGGTAAAATTGATGAGTAGTTTCTGAAATATTTTTTTCAAAAAATTAATATCCCCTTTTCCTGTTTTCCTCTTTTCAATATGGTAAACCTGCATGGCGGCCCAGGCTTGCACGGGTGGATTCACATCGCTGAAATTCCATTCGTAAGCGGGAAGCTGCCCATCAGGACGCATGTACCATTCACGCATGATGAGTAAAAGCTGATGCTTGGCAAAGGTGGGGTCAACTGCTGCCATGGAAATGGATTGAAATCCCTGGTCCCATGCCGCATACCAGGGATACTCCCATTTGTCAGGCATTGAAATGATGTCCTGGTTTTTCAGATGCTTCCAATCGCTGTTTCTACCGCTCATTTTACTGGAACTTACAGGAGTTATTCCATCATCTTCTGTCAGCCATCTCTCCACGTCAAAATGATAGTATTGTTTGCTCCATAGTAATCCTGCAAGCGCCTGTCGCTGCACATTAGCCAGCTCGGGGTTTAAACCCCCGGGTAAAATTGCCTTGTAAAACTCATCCGCTTCCAGCTTTCGATGAGTGAAAATGTTTTCAAACCCTTTTGAGAAGGGAGAGCGATGCGGCTTGCTACTAAGGCGGCAATAGATGGTGATTGTTTCTAAAGGTTGAATAGTTCGTCTATAAACCGGTGCAAACTTCGTCCCTGTTCTCCTTTCACGAAGAGCTGCTACATTCTCATGCCTGATTATTGCATCGTGAAAAGCATCCTTCACAAAGATTGACTGGTTGGCAATCCCGGTAACGATACTCGTGTTAGTTTCATTCTCAGTAAAAAGGGCATCATCAGGTTTCTGGAAATAGAAATAATAATCGCCCAGGCGGTAATGCTGTGCAATTACGGAAGTCTTATTAATATAATTAATTGATGGCTTCTTCTTCATTCCTCCATATGCCCAACGATTATAGAACCATATTTGAGGCAGTACGGTAATAGTTTCAGCGACGGCTGCCCTGTTGGTGATATTTATTCTTATGGCAATGTCGCGTTCATTATGCTTTGCATATGTGAGGTGTACGTCAAAATATTCATCGTTATCAAAAATTCCGGTATCGAGTATCTCGTATTCCGGCTCATGCCGTGAGCGTTTCCTATTCTCTTCTCTTAGTAAATCATAAGGAAATTCGTTTTGTGGATACTTGTAGAGATATTCCATGTAATAATGGCTCGGAAGATTATCGAGGTAGTAATACAGTTCTTTCACATCCTCGCCATGGTTGCCCTGGGTATTACCGAGGCCAAACAGACGTTCCTTTAAAAGTTTATCCTTTCCATTCCAGAAAGCAATGGAAAAGCAGAGATTTTGAAAATAATCTGAAATGCCGGCTAATCCATCTTCGCCCCACCTGTATGTACGGCAATGAGCGTGTTCAAATGGAAAATAATGCCAGGCATCACCGTATTCACTGTAATCTTCCCGCACGGTTCCCCATTGCCTTTCACTCAGATAAGGGCCCCATTGTTCTAATGGTATTGTCTTTTTAGCATTAACTGCTAATCTTCTGTGCTCAGCTGTCATCTTAATTTTTCATCCAGGCATGTTTGCAACGATCATTGATATTTACTTACCAGGTTAAGCAGGATCTTTTTATCGCCATCATTAATTATCCTGGAAGTATCATTAGCAAGGAAATGGATTTTGAATGACTGGATGGCTGCCTCGGGTTTACGAACGTCATACCCGATGATCCTTAGCGCCTGCATGGGATTAAAATCAACGGGCAATTCCACCCCCGTAGTGTCATACCAATGTCCAAAGCCATTCTCGGCAAGCTTTTGCCATGGAAAATATTTGTTGGGATCTACTTTTCGGCCGGGTGCAATATCAGCATGCCCGATAAAATTGGCATCGGGAATGTTGTGCGCTTTTTTGAGCCTACCCAGAAGCTCTATCAGGCTTTGTATCTGTGGTTCTGAAAACGGTTCGAAGCCATCATTGTCAAGCTCAATACCAATGCTCGAAGAATTGATGTCAGTATTATTCCCCCACCTGCTGGCTCCACCATGCCATGCGCGCAGGTAATCATTCAACATGTGATGCACGGTGCCATCTTCACAAATCACGTAATGGGCACTCACCTGCGTGCGCTTCATTGTAAAAGTGCGCAGCGTTTGTTCACAACTTTTTTGAGCAGTATGATGGATTACAACAAAATTGGGCTTCCGCATATTGAAATTTACGGTGCCGATAAATTCAGGACCGGGAACAGAATCGTGTAAGGGGTAGGTCCTGAGAATTCTCGCGTATTCCTTCGCCTGTTTTTTGTACTCTTTATTTGATTGACGATACGGCGAACGCGCACAACCAATACTAACGACCAAAAGAATAAACAGGAGAGTGAAATTTCCCATCAGGCTTGCTTTTTGCTGCAATTGTAAAGTTAAGGATCGCTGGTTCATTACCATTGATTATCCAATAGAACAAAACCCGGATTTTTCAATTATAAAATAAATACCATGGCAGCCCTCTCTGGAAAAAAGGTAGCAATACTCACTGAAAATGGCTTTGAAGAAGTGGAGCTCACCAGCCCGAAAAAAGCATTGGAAGAAGCGGGGGCTGAAGTACATATTGTTTCACCCCGGAAAGAAAAGGTAAAAGGCTGGGACCATGATCACTGGTCAATTGACCTGGAGGTGGATGTGCCTTTGGATAAGGCAAGTGCAGAGGATTATGATGCATTGATGATACCAGGCGGGGTTATCAATCCCGATCAAATGCGCGCAAACAGAGCATGTGTGGAATTTGCGCAACATTTCCTGGAAAATGGCAAACCGGTGGCAGCCATTTGTCATGGCCCACAACTATTGATTGAAACAGGAAGACTGGAGGGCAGGAATATGACCTCGTACCCTTCCATTAAAACTGATCTAATGAATGCAGGTGCATTATGGACTGACAAAGAAGTGGTAGTTGACAATGGGCTTGTAACGAGCAGAAGCCCCCGTGACCTGGAAGCTTTCAATAAGAAATTAATAGAAGAAGTAAGGGAAGGAGTACATTCTCCCCAAACAAATACCCCTTCACCGGCGCATTAATTCAGGAGTTGCTTTTTATATTAAACCGCCCCATGGGTGGTTTTTTTTTGTAATAATGGCTTGAATATTGAACCTTTTAGGAAAAAAAGCATGCAAACCACAACACTCAAATTAAGTGCACCCTGGTCACATGTAAAGGAATTATTAAAAGAAAACAATATTGAGCTTACTGATGAGGATCTAGATTACAAGGAAGGCCGGGATGACGAGCTACTCGAAAGATTATCCAAAAAAATGAATAAGGACAAGGAAGCGGTGAAAGATTATATCGAAAGCATTTCATCTAACAAAGGAATTGCATCATAACTAAGGTATTCGTTTTTTATCACTGGCCCACACCCAGTGCTTCTTCTTGCACACGCTGCAGGGAACTTCTTCAACCGGCTCCAGTTCAGTTGTGAATCCGCAAAAGACGCAGGAATAAATACCTTTCTTCTTTATTTCAATTGTTTGAAGCTCGAGCGTTTTGGGCAGGATCGGCAATCCGAAACGCACGTCTTCGTCAGGGTAAAAGAAAACGCTCAGTTCGCCGTTTGTTTCCACAATTGCCTGCTGCACCTGCCCCAGTTGCGATACGCCCCTCACTCTTAGTTCTGCAAAAAACTCATCCTGGCCCAGTGGCTCCTTTGAAAAATTGCTAATGGCAAACCTCCCATCTTCTACAAGACATACGGGTTTACCTTCTACAAGTGATTCAATTTTGGGATGTTTCCCTACAAGATGGGTGATGAGGATATACAGTGAAACTACGATGGCAAATACGATCATGGAGGGTAGCACTCCAACGTCTTTGTAAAACATGGGATCACCGGCTGCGGAGCCCAGCCCGATGATAATGACGAGCTCAAAAACGGAAAGCTGCTTCACGCCTCTTTTACCAAGAATGGCAAGACTCACCAGGATGACGGTAAACATCACCAGTGATCGCAGGGCAACTTCAGTCAGAAAACTCCAGTTTTCACTGCCAAGAAGGAATTCTTTCCAGGAAAAGCTTTTTGTTTGAAGGAAATGCATGTTACATGTTTCTGCGGTATTGCCCGCCCACTTCATAGAGCGCCTGGGTGATCTGACCCAATGAACAATACCTTACAGTTTCCATCAATTCAGCAAATAGGTTGCCATTATTGATGGCCGTTTCCTTTAGCCGGCTTAACATTTCCAGGGATTTCGCTTCATTTCTTCGCCAGAAAGCTTTGAGATTTTCAATCTGCTGTTCCTTTTCTTCCTTCGTACTCCTGATCACTTCATTTGGAATTGTAGTCGGGCTGCCTTTCTTATTAAGGAATGTGTTCACACCAATTAATGGAAGCTCTCCTGTGTGTTTCTGGTGTTCATAAAAAAGGCTTTCTTCCTGTATCTTATTACGCTGGTACATTCTCTCCATTGCACCTAGTACACCACCGCGTTCAGTAAGCCTGTCAAACTCTGACAACACGGCTTCTTCCACCAGGTTGGTTAATTCCTCAATAGCAAAGCTTCCCTGGGTGAAATTTTCAGTTTTCGCCGACCCAAGTTCCCGGTTTATGATCAATTGGATTGCCATTGCTCTTCGAACGCTTTCTTCAGTAGGAGTAGTAATAGCTTCATCGTATGCATTTGTGTGCAACGAGTTGCAGTTATCATAAATGGCATAGAGGGCCTGGAGAGTAGTGCGGATGTCATTAAAATCAATCTCCTGGGCATGCAGGCTCCTTCCGGAAGTTTGAATATGGTATTTCAACATCTGGCTGCGTTTATTAGCCTTGTACTTATACTTCATGGCCTTTGCCCATATCCTTCTCGCTACTCTTCCAATCACGCTATATTCGGGGTCCATTCCATTACTGAAGAAGAATGAAAGATTAGGTGCGAAATCATCAATGCTCATTCCACGGCTCAGGTAATACTCAACATAGGTGAAACCATTTGCGAGAGTGAAGGCAAGCTGGGTGATAGGGTTTGCGCCAGCTTCAGCTATATGATAGCCGCTGATGGAAACGCTGTAAAAGTTTCTAACCTTTTGTTGTATAAAATACTCCTGCACATCGCCCATGAGCTTCAATGCGAATTCTGTTGAAAAAATGCAGGTATTCTGCGCCTGGTCCTCCTTTAAAATATCAGCCTGCACGGTACCCCGCACCTGCGTTAGGGCATTGGCCTTGATGTTCTCATACACCTCAGCGGGCAACACATCCTTGCCTGACAAACCCAGTAAGCGAAGTCCCAGGCCATTGTTACCGGAAGGCAGTTTTCCCTGTAATTCTCCTTTGTGGGGAATGACCGGCTTACCATCCAGGCCAATGTACTTTGGCAACTCATCCACATTATATTTGGATTCGATGAGTTGATTTACTTTTTCATTCAAACCATTCTCAAGAATGTATTTCTCGCACTGCTGATCAATGGCGGCATTAAGAAAAAAGGCAAGTATCATTGGAGCCGGGCCATTGATGGTCATGCTCACGGATGTCTTGGGATCACACAGATCGAACCCACTATACAATTTCTTGGCATCATCCACAGTGGCAATACTCACGCCGCTATTACCTACTTTCCCGTAAATATCAGGGCGGTAATCAGGATCCTCTCCATACAAAGTCACACTGTCAAATGCGGTGGAAAGTCTTTTTGCGGGTTGCTCTACGGAAACGTAATGAAATCTGCGATTGGTTCTCTCCGGCCCACCCTCACCAGCAAACATGCGCGTGGGATCTTCTCCTTCGCGCTTGAGCGGGAATACGCCTGCCGTAAAGGGAAAGTGACCGGGCAGGTTTTCCTGGGCCTGCCAGCGAAGGATGTCGCCCCAGTCGTTATATTTCGGAAGTACCAGCTTGGGTATCCTGGTGCCGCTGAGACTTGTGGTTGTCATGGGAAGCCGTATCTGCTTTTCCCGTACGGTGTACTCGTAAAAATCCTTAGCGTATTCTTTTACCTTTTCTTTCCAGTTTGTAATCAACTTCCGGCTTACGGGAGTAAGCTGTTCAGTGAAAAAATCTATCTGATGCTGTAAAACCTTTTCCGTTTCTGAAACATCTTTCCCGCTTTCTTTTAAAGTGGTAAGTGCGCCCTGGAGTTGATAAATTTTTGACGCAATGGCAGATTGCTCCTGAACAAGTTGATCATAATTGCGATTGCTTTCGGAGATCTCTGATAGATAGCGAACCCTGTTGGCAGGTATCACAGCCTGCGACACCTTGGCTGTTTCAGAGAAACCGAATTCGCCAAAACCAACACCCGTTTTTTGAGTAAGTTTTTTGACCAGCTGGATGAAAAGCCTGTTGACTCCTTCATCATTAAACTTACTCGCCATGGTACCTATGATGGGCAGGTCATCATCTTTTGCCGACCATAATCCATGGTTTCGCTTGTAAGCCTTACGCACATCAGCCAGCGCGTCAAGAGCACCTGGTTTATCAAATTTGTTGATGCACACCAGGTCAGCGTAGTCAAGCATGTTTATTTTCTCGAGTTGTGAAGCCGCTCCATATTCAGGAGTCATTACGTAAAGACTCACGTCGCAATGGTCTAGTATTGATGCATCGCTCTGCCCCACACCTGCTGATTCCAGAATGACGAGGTCAAATGCATTTGCCTTACAGATATCAATTGCATCCTGCACGTGTGAGCTAAGTGCGGTATTGTCATCCCTCGTGGCAAGGCTGCGCATGTATGCCCGTGGGTGGGAAATGGAGTTCATGCGGATGCGGTCACCCAGCAGTGCGCCACCCGTCTTTTTCTTTGAAGGATCTACTGAAATTACAGCGATTGTTTTATCATTGAAATTGTGGAGGAACCTACGTACAATTTCATCCGTCACTGATGATTTTCCTGCTCCCCCGGTACCGGTTATACCTAAAACAGGAACGCTATTTTTATCATGAGGGGCCTGTTTTTTATCATCGATGCCTGCTTCGGCAAAAGTGATTGCTCTTGCTATGCGGCGTATATCTTTAGCCTCATTCAAAGGAAGCTGGCCATTCCATTTTTTGGACGCGGACCAGTATTTACCCGTGGTGATGGCAGTGTTCTCATCGGCGGCACATTGATTGATCACGTCAACAATCATTCCTTCCAAACCCAGTTTTCGCCCATCGTCAGGAGAATAGATGCGGCTGATACCATAGGCATGCAATTCTTCAATTTCATGGGGAAGAATGGTGCCGCCACCGCCGCCAAAGATTTTGATATGGCCACATCCATTTTCTTCAAGAAGGTCTTTCATGTACTTGAAAAACTCAACATGCCCGCCCTGGTAGCTGGTGATTGCAATGCCCTGCACATCTTCTTCAATGGCAGCTTCCACTATTTCTTTTACGGAACGATTGTGCCCGAGGTGAATAATTTCAGCGCCTTTACTTTGGAGTATCCTTCTCATGATGTTGATGGCGGCATCATGTCCATCAAAAAGACTGGCTGCTGTAACGATACGGATCTTATTATTCTTGTTTTTGGCCATAATAGCAAACGTTGCGAATAGCAAAAGTAACAAAAAGGGAGAGAGTTAGGGGTTAGGGGTTAGGGGTTTGAAAACGGCCTTTATGCAGAATTACCCCGGCTTCATGAAAGCCTGGTTACAATCTATAGTTAGTACCCTTTTTACCTGTGGCTACTAATTCTGGAAGAGCCGGGGTAATCTACGATTTAATGACTCCTTCAAAACTCCCAACCCCTAACCCTTAACCACTAACCCAAATGCCTAACCTTCGACTATTTTGTTACTTTTGCTGGCCTTATGCCAAATCCCTGCCTCATTATCGTCTTTAATCACCGCTTTGACAGGAATATACCGGTTTTGGATAAAATCTATGCTCCCCGGTTCTCTAATATATTCTACCTCGTTCCTTTTTATGATGGGAATGATCCACGCGTGATCCCGGTGTATGAAAGTTCGTATTTCTTTCAATCATATTTCGCGCAGGGCTTTCATCGATTTCACAGAAAGGAATTTACTCATTACATTTTTACAGGGGATGACTGCCTGCTAAATCCTTCGCTGAACGAGGAGAATTTTCTTGAATTAATGGGACTCGATGAAGGTTCAGAGATGATACCCGAGTTCATGCAGTTTCACAAATTGAAAGAAGGTGGCTGGTGGCATACCAAAAAAGCGGTCGATTTTTTTACTAACCGGCCCGGAGCCCAGGTAAAAGACGAATTGCCTTCACGTGAAGAAGCGATCAGGTTGTTCAAACGCCATGGCCTTGAGATACAACCCCTGACCAGGAAAAACATCTTCGGCAGGAAAAAGGTTGACTTCCTCAATAAGTGGCAATCGTTCCTTTACAAACAATTCCATCTCCAGGTAAAATGGAAAAAATACCGGAAGAATGGAAAGATAGAGTTGCCGTATCCTTCTGTAGGCTCTTATTCAGATTGCTTCATCGTAACTGATAAAACGATTAAGCAATTTTGTCATTATTGTGGAGTACTTGCATCGATCGGCCTTTTCGTGGAAATTGCCATACCAACCGCGCTCGTACTTTCCGCTGAAAAAATAACTATAGAGGAGAACCTAAAACTAAAGGGTAAAGCCCTCTGGAAAAATGAAGAAGTGGCGCAACTTGAAAACCAGCATGGACGTTCACTCGCAAATCTTTTGGATCAATTTCCCGGCGGGCAGTTGTACTATCATCCTGTCAAACTTTCAAAATGGAAAAACGACCTATGAAAAAATTCATTGTAATTACCAGTATATTCAAACCCACTGAAGCGATAGCTGCTTTTGCCCGGCTTAAAGATTACCAGCTGGTAGTGGTTGGGGATAAGAAAACGCCAGCTGATTGGAACTATGAAAACTGTGTTTACCTGGATGTAGAGCAACAAATAAGCCTGGCTCCCGGCCTGGCAAATGCGATTCCTTTTAATCATTATGGAAGAAAGATGCTCGGCTATCTCTATGCAATAAAGCAGGGGGCCGAAATTATCATTGATACGGATGATGACAACATACCTAATTCGGATTGGGATTTCCCGGCTTTTGAAGGCAGGTATCTCACTTCTGACATGGATTTGGGATGGGTGAATATCTATCATCATTTCAGCGACCAGCACATCTGGCCAAGAGGGCTGCCCTTAAGGAATATCAGGGATGGCAGGGAAAAACTGAGTTGGCAGCGGGAACCGGTTCAACAGCGCGTGGGCATCTGGCAGGGATTAGCCGATGAGGATCCTGACGTGGATGCGATTTATCGATTGACTTCAGACACACCCTGCATATTTAAAAAGAAGGACCCGGTAGTGCTGGAAAAAGGAACGGTTTGTCCTTTCAATTCTCAAAATACAGCCATCCACAAACAATTTTTCCCGCTATTATTCCTGCCATCCTTCGTTACATTCAGGTTCACGGATATCCTCAGGGGTATCATTGCTCAACCTATTCTGTGGCAACATGATTGCTTTTTGGGTTTTACCAGCGCAACTGTGATTCAAAAAAGGAATGTGCATGATTATTTCAAAGATTTTGAAAGCGAAGTTCCGATGTACCTGCATACCGAGAAATCGCTTACGGCTGTGACCAATTCCATCAGCAAGGGAGCTGTTGCCGAAAACCTTTATAATGCATATGAGGCACTGCTAAAAATTAACGTTGTAGAAGAAAGGGAAATGAAGGTGCTAAAGGAATGGCTGAAACTATTTTGATACATTTGCCTCATGCAGGCATTGATCGATTCTATAAGAAATCTTTACACGCAATGGAAAGGCTCAGCGCCTGATTCCATTGATGTGCTGCCCATATCAGGCAGTGAGCGAAGATACTTCAGGCTCCATGGTAAAGATGGCAGCGTGATAGGCACCTACGGAGCCAATATCAAGGAAAACGAATCATTCATTTATTTTTCCAAAAATTTTTCAGAGAAGAAACTTGCAGTACCACAAATTTTCGCGGTGAGTGATGACCGCATGTATTACCTGCAACAGGATTTTGGCGAAATTTCGCTTTTGAGCAGGCTGGAAGCAGAAGGCTTTTCTGACAATGTTTACAATCTTTTTCGTGAAAGCTTAAAGGCGTTGGCTGCATTGCAAATTCAGGGTGATAAGAACCTGGATTATAATAAGTGTCTCACCAATAAAGAATTTGGTAAGGAGGCCATCATGGCTGACCTGCTTTATTTCAAATATTATTTTCTTGACGCTCTTCGCAAGCCTTATGATAAACAAAAACTGATCAGGGATTTCGAGGCGTTAAGCAATTACCTTACTCATACGGAATATAAATATTTCATGTTTCGCGATTTTCAAAGCAGGAACATTTTTGTTGAAAAAGACGACTCGGTTCACTTCATCGATTACCAGGGAGGAATGAAAGGGGCCCCTCAGTATGATGTAGCGAGTATGCTTTGGCAGGCAAGAGCCAATCTACCTGATAACTGGAAAGAGAAACTGCTAAATGATTATATGCAGGAGTTTGAAAAATTGACGGGGAGTCCGCTTGATAAACTCATCTTCAAAAGCCAGTATAATGGATATGTTTTGATAAGGCTTTTGCAGGTACTTGGTGCATATGGATTCAGAGGTTTGTTTGAACGTAAGGCGCAGTTCCTTACGGCTATCCCTCTCGGTCTTCGCAACCTAAAGGAATTTTTTAAGCACCAGAGTCTCGGCATTGCCGTGCCGGAGTTCAGGAAGGTGCTTGACCTTTGCGTATCAGAAGAGGTAGTACAGCAGTTCACGCCCACCCAGGCAACCGAGGAAACTCCATTAGTGGTGAAAATCTGCAGTTTCTCCTATAAGAAAGGCTGCCCGGCTGATGAGACGCCTAATGGAGGAGGATTTGTTTTTGATTGCCGCGGCATTCTGAATCCTGGTAGAATTGAAGAATACAAGACGCAGCACGGCCGCGATAAATCAGTAAAAGATTATTTGGAGCAACAAACGCGGATGCTGAATTATCTCAATAGTGTTTTTGATATAGTTGACATGACGGTAGAGGAATACATAAAACGTGGATTCCAGAGCCTGATGGTGAGCTTTGGTTGCACCGGAGGCCAGCATCGTAGCGTGTATGCCGCTGATGCATTGGCGCGCCACCTGCGTAACAAGTTCAAAGTAAAAATAGATTTACGCCACATGGTGCAGGATGAGAAAAACTGGACGAATACAATTGAAGAAGCCGCGGCTAAAATCAGCAACGAGGCAAAGGCATAATCGACAATCCTTGAAATGAAAGCAATGATCTTCAGCGCGGGACTGGGTACGCGTTTCAAACCATGGACTGATTCACATCCCAAGTCCCTCGCAATTGTAAATGGGAAAAGTTTACTCCAGAGAAATGTAGAGTATCTTCAACAATATGGAATTCATGATGTGATCGTGAATATTCACCATTTTCCACAACAATTAACTGATGCTATAAAGAATAATATGGGTTGGGGAAGTAACATCACCATTAGCAATGAATCAGGGGAACTGTTGGAGACTGGCGGAGGACTACTCAAAGCAAAATCACTTTTTACTCCCGGGGAACGCTTCGTAACCTGTAACGCTGATATCCTCACAGATCTCAACATAAATAAACTACTCGAATTTCATTCGCAACATTCGCCGCTTGTGTCATTTGGGGTAACTGGCAGGAAAACTTCCCGCTACTTCCTGTTTGATGAAGGGAATAATCTTTGCGGCTGGAGAAATACTGTTTCCGGGGAGGAAAAAATTGTGCGTGCTTCAGATGTACTTGTGCCAAAAGCCTACAGCTGTGTAGTAATATTTGAGTATGATATATTTGATTTAATACCATTTACCGGAAAGTTTTCGCTTACAGATGTTTATTTACATCTCGCCAAAACTCACAAAATAATGGGCTATGATCATTCGGGTGATAAATTTGTTGACGTAGGAAAGCCGGAAAGCGTACAAAAGGCCGAAGCGCTATTCATATAATATCAACTATTTGCTGTGGGATTTTATATTAATTTACAGTATACCCTTGTGGTATGTGAAAAAATTTTGCATATGAAAAAGTTTATTGCGTTCATCGTAGGTTTTATCAGCGTCATCTCAGTATCTGCACAATCAAAATATGATGCGCAGGAAGCCTTTAACCCGCAGTTTTATCCCTACCCTGGCAATGAATTTCGGAGTGCCGGTGGTGAACCGGGGCCAAAATACTGGCAGAACAGGTCAGACTACAAGATCAATTGCACGCTTGATACGACTACACATACGGTAAGCGGCCAGGTAGAAATAACTTATACGAACAACAGTCTTGATGACCTGAATTTTTTATGGCTTCAGCTGGATCAGAATATTTATAAAAAAGGCTCGCGTGGTTCCGCCACCACTACCGAGACGGGAGGAAGATGGGCAAATACAAAATTCACGGAAGGATATATTATCAGGTCAGTTGCGGTTGAATCCGGAACCAGGAAATATTCGCCCAAACAAATAATCACTGATACGAGGATGCAGGTCTGGCTGGAAGAACCTGTCAGGCCTTCAGGTGGAAAAGCAAAGATCACGGTGGCATTTTCATTTGAGGTTCCGGAATACGGAACTGACCGAATGGGAAGACTCAGCACGAAGAATGGATGGGTGTATGAGATTGCTCAATGGTTCCCTCGCATGTGCGTGTATGATGATATCCAGGGATGGAACGTGTTGCCTTATGTGGGGGCAGGTGAGTTTTACCTCGAATATGGTGATATTGATTTCACCGTGACTGCGCCTGCAAATATGATTGTCGTGGGTTCGGGTGAATTATTGAATCCGCAGGAAGTTTTTTCACCTGAAGAAAACCGAAAATATGCAGATGCGAAGAAAAGTGATAAAACAGTGATAATCCGTGGTGAAAAAGATATCTCAAATAATAAAAAGAAAGGCAATTCCACATGGAGGTTCAGGATTCAGAATACACGCGATGCCGCATGGGCAGCATCCACCGCCTTCATACTGGACGCGGCCAGAATCAATCTTCCAGGCGGTAAAACCGCATTAGCCATGAGCGCCTATCCTGCAGAAAGTGCAACTGATAAGAAGGGAAATGACTGGCGCCGTTCTACGGAAATGGTAAAAGGCTCTATAGAACATTATTCTTCCAAGTGGTATCCTTATCCATATCCTGCTGCGGTAAATGTGGCGGGAGTAGTGGGAGGAATGGAGTACCCCGGAATTGTTTTCTGTAGCTATGGTGCAAAAGGAAGCGGACTTTGGGGCGTCACTGATCATGAATTTGGTCATACCTGGTTTCCAATGATCGTAGGCAGCAATGAAAGAAAATATGCCTGGATGGATGAAGGTTTCAATACGTTCATCAATTCACTTTCTACTGCTGCATTTAATAAAGGAGAGTTTGAAGGAGGAGGAATGGGCGCTGATGTGTCATCGCCATTTTTTGTGAAGTACCTCTTTGGCGATAAAATGGATGGATTATACAATACGCCTGAAGTGATTCAGCAGGAGAACCTCGGTGCAGCGGCTTATTTCAAGCCAGCGGTCATGTTGGCAACGCTTAGGGAAGTGGTGCTTGGGGAGGAGCGTTTTGATGCGGCATTCCGCGAATACATCAACCGGTGGGCATTTAAGCATCCAACGCCCTGGGATTTCTTTCATACCATGGAGAACGTAGCCGGAGAGGATCTAAGCTGGTTCTGGAGAGGATGGGTGCTTGACACCTGGAAGATAGACCAATCAGTAAAGGGAGTAAAGTATGTGAAGAATGTGCCGGCAAACGGAGCGGATGTAACCATTGAGAACCTTGAAAAGATGCCGATGCCGGTCTCTGTTCTGATCAAGGAGCAAAATGGGAAAGAACATCGCATTGACCTGCCTGTAGAGATCTGGCAACGAGGGCCAACCTGGACCTTTGGAGTGCCTACCACCAGCGAGATCACTGAAATTTCGCTCGACCCTGACAAAAAAATGCCTGACATCAATAGGGATAACAATAGGTGGAAGAAGGCCTTTTGATTGTCAAAGGCGGGTGATCTCGGAGAAAGAAAAGAGGGTTGGTGAAATTCTATCTGACATTGTCTGAACTTTAACGTGGCTAAAAAAGTTCATCGTGCTATTAAAATGGGAAGTGTGGCTGCAGCCGGAATTTTGCCGGTGGCCATTGCTATTTTTCTCAGAATTCAATTGGAATCGACCCTGACAAAAAGATACCCTATACTTTAGGTATAAGAAAGCCCTTTGGACGTCAAAGGCGGAAGATTTCGGAGAAAGAAAGATCGCATTGGTCAAACTCTATGCTACTTTGCCTGAGCTTTAACATGGCTTAAAAAAGATCATCGTGCTATGAAAATGTGAAGTGTGGCTGCAGTCGGAATTTTGCCGGAGACCAATGCTATTTTTCTCAGAATTTCATGAGAAAAAAAGCGGTAAAAAAGTTTTTTTTCTCATGGTTTTGGTTTGATGGCAAAGGAGATTTGTGTTTTGATCGATCATCTGAAGCTTCAAATGTTGAGAGAGAAAAATTAGCTGAACAACCGGTAGCCGGGTAGAGGGAGGGATCAGACCTGAAAAAATTGACGCTGGAAGCGTCCAGGCTGATTATTGCCAGAGGCAAAAAAAACGGAAGGTTGGAAGGCGGGGGAGGGAGGGCCCCGCGGGCGGGGAAAACGGAACCATAAATTCGTGCCGCCGACCTCACTTCCACCTCAAAAATTCTCAATTTAATACAACAGAAAAATATTTAAATGTTTACCTAATCATTTCTTCACCCACCTCCTGAAATTCGCCGACCTCCCCCATTATTCTCCCGGGAAATATTCGAAAAAATCGGTACACCCTACCCATCCTTTTACTTTAATTTTCAAGCTAATATTACCAATCATCATTCATCCTGTACACTCACCCTTTGAAATACACAC
>Ga0196972_1000594_pt1 | contig 16265 bp, 13 predicted proteins | sample S1v_2013CmetaG_FD_148618 | JGI IMG/M metagenome (GOLD analysis project Ga0196972, IMG submission 148618) | Soil microbial communities from Anza Borrego desert, Southern California, United States - S1+v_20-13C | ecosystem: Environmental > Terrestrial > Soil > Desert | place: USA: California...
TTCGACGGCGAATTGACTGTGCGCCAGAAGCTGGTCATCTACTCGACCGGCAAGGTCTCCGGCAAGGTCCGCTACGGCAAGGTCGTCATCGAAGAGGGCGGCCAGCTCGCCGGCGACATCCAGGTCGGCACCGCTGCCGCAGCCAGCAAGGGCCTGTCCGTCGCCAAGGTTGGCTGATCGATACTGAACAAAAATGAAATGGGGGCGCCCGCCGGCGTTCCGCTCACCCGGATATCGCGAAGGCGTATCCGGGTTTTTTGTTTGACGGTGCATGGCGTGCGACAATAGCGCCTTTCGCCTGCTGCAACACCATCATGACCACGACGCACCCGGAATACATCCTCACCCTGTCCTGCCCTGACCACCGCGGCATCGTCCATCGCGTGTCCGGCTTCCTTGCCGAGCACGGCTGCAACATCATCGACTCGGCGCAGTTCGGCGATGCGCAATCGAAGCTGTTCTTCATGCGTGTCCACTTCGCGGCGGAAGATCCGGCGGTGAGCGACGGACAACTGCGTGCGGATTTCGACATCGTGGCAAAGGAATTGCGCATGGATGCGCAGCTGCACGACGCGCACAAGAAACCGCGCATCATGCTCATGGTGTCGAAGATCGGCCACTGCCTGAACGACCTGCTGTTCCGCTACAAGAGCGGCCTGCTCCCCGTCGAAATCCCGGCCATCGTTTCGAACCACACGGATTTCTACCAGCTCTCGGCAAGCTACAACATTCCTTTCCACCACCTGCCGCTGGCGACCGGTGCGTCGGCCGAGGCCAAGCGACTGCAGGAAGAGCGCATCCTGGAAATCGTCAGGTCCAATGACATCGACCTCGTGGTGCTGGCGCGCTACATGCAGATCCTGTCGCCGCAGATGTGCGATGCGCTGAAGGGCCGGGCGATCAACATCCACCATTCCTTCCTGCCGAGCTTCAAGGGAGCAAAGCCGTACTACCAGGCGCATGACCGCGGCGTGAAGCTGATCGGCGCCACTGCGCATTTCGTCACGAGCGACCTGGATGAGGGCCCGATCATCGAACAGGACGTCGAGCGGGTCGACCATTCGATGGAGCCGGACACGCTGACGGCCATCGGCCGCGATGTGGAGTGTGTGGTGCTGGCGCGCGCGGTGAAGTGGTTCGTCGAGCACCGCATCCTTCTGAATGGGCACAAGACGGTCGTCTTCAAGTAGGCCGGCTTTGGATGCATGCTGGGTTTCGCTTCGCTCTACCCAGCCTACGATTCTCTATAAAGGTGGGTAGAGCGCAGCGAACCCCACCATGCAAACAACGAATCGCAGGGTCGGCGGAGCGAATCGAAACCCGCAACGCGCATTCGCTATGCCTGCGCCAACACCCGCTTGAGCCACACGCCGATATCCGCGATCTCTTCCTCGCACACCGAGTGCGGCATCGCGTATTCATGCCATTCCACCCTGTACCCCAGCGCCTGCAGGAAGTCGCGCGACATCTCGGCCCGGTCGAACGGGATGATGGGGTCGCTCTTGCCGTGGGCAAGGAAGATCGGGGTGTCGTGGTTGGCGGAGTGTCGCTCCGTCGAGAGCTTGTGATGGATGGGCAGGTAGCCTGAGAGGCCGAGCAGGCCGGCGAGCTTTTCCTGATGGCGCAGGCCGGTCTGCAGCGTCATCGCGCAGCCCTGCGAGAAGCCGGCGAGGATGATGCGGGAAGCCGGAATGCCGCGCGCCTTTTCGCGCGCGATCAGTTCCTCCACGAGTAGCTGCGACTTGCGCAGGCCGGCTTCGTCCTCGCGGTTGGCGATGTCCGTTCCGAGGATGTCGTACCACGCTCGCATCACGTAACCGTAGTTGATGGTCACGGGCATGGTCGGCGCGTGCGGGAACACGAAGCGGATCGCGGGGCAGCCGGTGAGATCGAGCTCGCGCACGATGGGCACGAAGTCGCTGCCGTCAGCGCCGAGTCCGTGCAGCCAGATGACCGCAACTGTCGGGTTCGGGCCGGTTTCGATCTCGATGGATTCCAGGCTGGGCGTCGTCATGTCATTTCTGGCCATGTCATTTCTGACATATCGCCGACTTGGGGCGGAATGCCTTGCATACCGCTTCATTGGTCTCGACGTACGGGCCGCCGATCAGGTCGATGCAATACGGCACCGCGGCAAAGATGCCGGGAACCACCTGCTTGCCGTCGGCATCCTTCAGGCCTTCCAGCGTCTCCTTGATGGATTTCGGCTGGCCCGGAAGGTTCATGATGAGGGCGGCGCGGTCCGCGGTTTCGCGGATGACGGCAACCTGGCGCGAGAGGATGGCGGTCGGCACGAACTTCAGACTGATCTGGCGCATCTGCTCGCCGAAGCCCGGCATTTCCTTCGTTCCCACCGCCAGCGTCGCTTCCGGCGTGACGTCGCGCCGCGCCGGTCCGGTGCCGCCGGTGGTCAGGACAAGGTCGCATCCGACGTCGTCCACCAGTTCCACCAAAGCTTGTTCGATCAGCGCGCGCTCGTCGGGGATCAGGCGCGTTTCCATTCGCCACGGGCTTGACAGTGCCGCCGTGAACCAGTCGCGCAGGGCGGGAATGCCCTGGTCTTCATACACGCCGCTGGATGCCCGGTCGGAAATCGACACCAGGCCGATCAGCAGTTCGTCGGAGTTATTCTTCGTCGGCATCGTCGTGCTGTACGTCTTCCGCCGCAGCACCTTTGGACTGCTGCTGCAGCTGTTTGAGGATCTGGAAAATCTCGCGGTAGGCCTTGGGCGGCTTGCTTTCCGCCTGCTCCTTGCGGGCGTTGCGGATCAGCGTGCGCAGCTGCTGCACGTCGGTTGCGGGGAAATCGGCCTTCAGCTCGGTCAGCGCCTTGTCGTCGGCCAGCAGCTTCTCGCGGCGGCGTTCCAGTGCGTGCATGGCGGCAGTCTCTGCCTTGGAGGCGCCTTTCCAGCTGTCGATCACTGTCTGAATGGCGGCGATCTCGTCCTCCTCCAGCGTGCGCATCTTCTTGCCGACGTATTGCATCTGCCGGCGCCGGCCTTCATGGTCCTTGATCTTCTGGCATTCCAGGATCGCATCGCGCACATCCTCCGGCATCGGCACGCGCATCACGCGGTCCTTCGGCTGCGAAACCAGTTCTTCGCCCAGTTCCTGCAGGGCGGTCATTTCGCGTTTGAGCTGGGACTTGGAGGGGCGGTCGTACTTTTGTTCGAATTCGTCGGAGCGGAAGCCGACGCCGCCGCTGCCGCGGTTGGGATTAACCATGATGAATCAAAGCCATTCTGTAAACGACTGCTATGATAACCGTTTTAGCCACTTCCAAAAGAACAAGCTCATGAGCAATCCCGTATTTACCTATAGCCAGGACCAGCTGAAACAGATCGCGCAGGACGTCCTGCGTTTCGCCAGGGAAAAAGGCGCGTCGGACGCCTCCGTGGAGATCAGCGAAGGCAACGGCCTGGCGGTAACGGTGCGCAAGGGCAAGATCGAGACCATCGAGCAGAACAAGGACAAGGGCATCGGCGTGACGGTGTACCTTGGCGAGGAACGCCATATCCGGCGCGGCAATGCCAGCACCTCGGATTTTTCGAAGAAATCGCTGCAGGACACGGTCGAAGCGGCGTATAACATCGCGCGCTTCACGGCCGAGGATGATTGCGCCGGCTTACCGGATGCGGATACGCTGGAAATGTCGCCGCGCGACCTGGAACTCTGCTATCCGTGGCTGATTTCCACGGAAGAGGCAGTCGACATCGCGACACGCTGCGAAGCCGCCGCATTCGCGATCGACAAGCGCGTGACCAACAGCGAAGGCGCGAGCGTCTACGCGCAGCAATCCCATTTCGTGTCGGCCAACAGCCGTGGCTTCATGGGCGGCTATCCATATTCACGCCACACTGTCTCGGTCGCCCCGATCGCCGGCAAGGGCTCGAACATGCAGCGTGACGACTGGTATTCATCGACGCGCGACCCGAAGAAGCTTGCGCGTCCGGAAGATATTGGCCGTTACGCTGCCGAACGCGCGCTGGCCCGCCTCAACGCGCGCAAGCTCGATACCCGCAAGTGCCCCGTACTGTTCGAGGCGCCGCTCGCGGCAGGCCTGCTGGGGGCCTTCGTGCAGGCGGTGTCCGGCGGAGCGCTGTACCGCAAGTCCACCTTCCTGCTCGACTCGCTCGGCAAGCAGGTGTTTGCGCCCCATATCCAGATCGTGGAAGACCCGCACGTCATCGGCGCCGTTGGTTCCGCGCCCTTCGATGAAGAGGGCGTGAAAACCGCCCGGCGCGATGTGGTGAGAGATGGCGTAGTGCAGGGCTACTTCCTGTCTACGTACTCCGCACGCAAGCTGGGCATGAAGACCTCCGGCAATGCAGGCGGGTCGCACAACCTGTCGCTGGTATCTTCGCTCACGCAGCAGGACGACAACTTCAAGGCGATGCTGAAGAAGCTCGATACCGGCTTGCTGGTCACCGAGCTGATGGGACAGGGCGTGAACTACGTCACCGGCGACTATTCGCGCGGTGCATCGGGCTACTGGGTGGAGAAGGGCGTGATCCAGTATCCGGTGGAGGAGATCACGATTGCCGGCAACATGAAGGATATGTTCCAGCAGATCGTCGCGATCGGTGCGGATACGCTGATTCGCGGCACCAAGGAGACCGGTTCGATCCTGATCGAGAGTATGACGGTCGCAGGCAGTTAAGTCGGGACTGAAAAGCGAACGGGCCGGGAGGCGATGCACTCCCGGCCCGTTTTTCATTTGCAGAGCTGCTCGAATATCTCAGGAATACATCGCCAGGCCGGCATGGCTTCCAGCATCTTCGCGCGCGGGACCGCAGTCGGAGCGGATCCTCATTCCCATGGTTCAGTTGACCGGAGACGACTCCGTACGTTTCAGACTGCTTGCCGGGGACGTGTCGACCGGCACCGGTTCAGCAGAGTCGGAAGATGCACTGACGATCGCAGCAACGTTGCTGGTAAAGCTGTCGACCTGTGGCGTGCCGCCGCTCTGCTGCATGCCAGAACTCATGGTGGTTTCCGGATTGCCGTCACCGCTGCCGCATGCGGCAAGCAAGAAGGTGATCGCGATGAGTAGGGAAAGCTTCTTCATGATGCGCTCCTTGTACTGTTGAGGGATGCCGATGCATCAATGCTTGAGCGAACCGGGCAGCGGTGTCTTCAGATAGGGGAAGCTCATATCGAAGAAGCTGCTGTCGACAAAGGCGCCGTCAGTGAACTCGATATCCCCGGAAGGCGCGTCGGTGGGGGCGCAGCCAATATTGAGCCTGCACAGCTTGCCCATCGCGACCCGCAACTCGATGTCGACTACGTCGTCGCCGGGACGGCGTCCGTTCGGAAAACCTGCGTTGTCGCCGCCGAGCACGCCGAGGCGGTGCTGCGCGCCGGCGGGAGCGATCGACGTATTCAGTCGAAGCATTTCCGACGGCGTTCCATTGGCCGGCTTGTTCAATCCCTGAACCCCGGTGAGGAAGGCCGTGACCAGGTCGTTACGCGGGAAATTGGTCGGCGCCTTTACGCCGGCGCTGGAGAATAGTGTCTCCACCAGGGCAGGCAAGGTCGGGTTGGTCACGTAGTCGATGAACTGCGTATCGCCACCCGGTTTGCTGCTGTTGAACTGGTCCTTGTCCTTCAGGCCGATCACCAGTTCATTCACCAGCGGCATGCCGAGCCGCGAGACCTGCGTCCATGCACCGCCTTCCTTGGAAGTACTGCTCGATGCCGGCGTTGGATTGAGTAAACGCCCTTGGCGCAGGCTGGCGGTGGTCCAGCCGCCGATGACGGGTTCGGAGCCGTTCGTGAGACACGACGTCGGGATTTCAAGGGCGAGCGACGTCACGTTCTTGTCGGCGAGGGAGTCGGTGGCCGAGCGTTCCGCGTTGGGATCGAAGGCGGTCGCCGGCGCCTTGTAGTTGATGAGGTCAAAGGTCTCGCCAAGATTGACCACGAATGAGTCCTTGCGCTGGCCGACAAACATCCTGCCGGGCGCGCCGCAGCCGGGGATGTTGATGTGGTAGAGATGCTTCGCCGCGTATGACGCGTAGTCGGAAATCGATTTGTTGCCGATATTGTCGACCGGCTTGTCGAAGCTTGTTCCGCCACCCGAGGCGTTGGCGACGGCGTGCCGCTCACCGGCTACGCGATCGCCGCGGACCATGGTCACGGTATAGGTCTCCCGCTGGTTCAGGCCGTTCGAATTGGGTGCATTGATGTCGGAAGCCCCATTGATGATGAGGGGAATCGATACCTGCTTGCCACCGACATTGAGCTTCGTGTCCTTGTTCTCGTTATTGAAGCGGAACTGGAACGTCAGGTCTTCCTTGGCATCGCCGTTGTTGTCGATATGGATCTCGTACAAGGCATCCGGATCCATCGAGAAATAGTTCGGTCCCCCATAGGCATCCTGTAGCGGGATGTAGTTGGCGATGACGGTCGTGTAGCCGCTCCGGTCCGCCTCATAACTGCGGAACATGTAGAAGTCGGTTGCATCGACTTTGGGTTGGCGGGTAATGAAAGGGGCCTCGCGATGGCTGGATGCCAATGCTGGAAGGGCGGTCAGGCCCATGAGTGTGGTTGCTGCCAGGCCGACGCCCAGCATGCCCTTGTTCACGCGTGTAAACATGACGGTCTCCTGCAAGTTGAATGGAAAAGAATCCGGGACTGCCTGGCTCTATACGCAGGAGGCGCGACACCGGATTCAAAAAGTCCGATCGTTTTGCAGGTCGCCCGAATCGATTTCTTGCGGGCATAAAAAACAGCCCACGGAGGGCTGTTTTTTGAGGGGAGGGGGAGAGGCTTGGAATGCTTATGCTGCCTTGCTCGAGACCGGCATATGCGACTCGGTCTGGTCCAGCACTTCTTCCGGCGCTTCCGCTTCTTCGACGGTCTCGTTGTTCAGATGCTGGTGCATCCTCTCGACATCAAGGTCGCCGGTCCACTTGCCGACCACCACGGTCGCGACGCCATTGCCGATCAGATTAGTCAGGGCGCGGGCTTCCGACATGAAACGGTCGATGCCGAGGATCAGCGCCAGGCCGGCAACTGGGATGCCGCCGACAGCCGACAGTGTGGCAGCGAGCACGATGAAGCCGCTGCCAGTGATTCCGGCTGCACCCTTGGAGGTGAGCAGGAGCACGGCGAGCAGTGTGAGCTGCTGGGTCAGCGTCATCGGGGTGTCGGTGGCCTGCGCGATGAACACGGCTGCCATGGTCAGGTAGATCGAGGTGCCGTCCAGGTTGAACGAGTAACCGGTCGGGATCACCAGGCCGACGACCGACTTCTTCACGCCGAGGTTTTCCAGCTTGGCCATCATGCGCGGCAGCACAGACTCGGACGAGGAGGTGCCGAGCACGATGAGGAGCTCTTCCTTGATGTACTTGATGAACTTCCAGACCGAGAAACCGTGGATCAGGGAGATCAGGCCCAGCACTGCGAAGATGAACACCAGGCAGGTCAGGTAGAAGGTGCCCATCAGCTTGCCGAGGGAGAGCAGGGTGCCGACGCCGTACTTGCCGATAGTGAAGGCCATCGCGCCGAACGCGCCGATCGGTGCCACCTTCATGATGATGCCGACGATGGAGAACAGCACATGCGAGGTCTTTTCGATGAAGTCGAACACCAGCGTGCCGCGGCCGCCGAACTTGTGCAGCGCGAAGCCGAACATGACGGAGAACAGCAGTACCTGCAGGATGTCGCCCTTGGCGAACGCATCGACGACGCTAGTCGGGATGACATTCATCAGGAACTCGGTGGTTGTCTGCATCTTGCCCGGCGCAGTGTATGCCGCGATGCTCTTGGTGTCGAGCGAGGCCGGATCGACATGCATGCCGGAACCCGGCTGCACGATGTTGACGATCACGAGGCCAACCACTAGCGCGATGGTGCTGACGACTTCAAAGTAGAGCAGTGCGAGACCGCCGGTCTTGCCGACCTGCTTCATGTCTTCCATGCCCGCGATACCGACGACCACGGTGCAGAAGATGATCGGAGCGATGATCATCTTGATGAGTTTGATGAAGGCGTCGCCGAGCGGCTTCATTTCCGCGCCAAACGACGGATAGAAATGTCCGAGCAGTACGCCGATGACGATTGCTGTCACCACTTGCACGTACAGCGATTTATAGAAGGGTTTCTTTCCCATGTGTTGCTTCTCCAAAAGGGTTGAGCTGCTCGCGCGTGTATCGGCTTCGACGAAAGCGCGATCGCATAAGGGCACGGCAATGGACATGCATGGCGGACGATTGCCGGGCACGCAGTTGCGCGAAGTGCTCGCATTCTCGGGGCGCACCATACCAGCGACAATTGTGGACATCCACACAAAGTGGGAGCAGGGAAATTTACTTCTTGTTGATCTGGGAAGTTGATTAATTCGGCAAACACGTTTATTTATTCGGGCGCGTTCATCACATACGGCAATCGCGCGCAAGTCTACCGACGCTGCCGACAAAGCGTGCATTACATGCTGCGTCGGCGGAACCTTTGCGCATGTGGTTGAAATCATCTACGTGGCACTACCTACGCACTACCACGAGAGCGCACAATTCGTGTTGATATCCGCACATTCCCGCTCCTAGAATCGCTGATGCCCTTTGGCCGGCCGTGCGCTTGGTTATAAGGCGCACAACGAAGAAATTTTGCGTTCAATCCACTAGGAGACAGAATGGAACGTCGTTCATTCATGAAGAAAGCGGCTGCCGGCGCCGCTGTCGGCGCGGTTGCCGCACCGGCTATTGCGCAGTCGCTGCCGACCATCAACTGGCGTCTGGCATCGAGCTTCCCGAAATCGCTCGACACGATCTACGGCGCAGCAGAGACTTTTTCCAAGCGCGTGGCGGCACTGACGGGTGGCAAGTTCAACATCCGCGTGTTTGCCGGCGGTGAGATCGTTCCGGCTCTGCAGGTGATGGACGCTGTACAGGCAGGTACGGTTGAGATGGGCCACACCGCCTCTTACTACTACTTCGGCAAGGACCCGACCTTTGCATTCGACGGCGTCGTTCCGTTCGGCCTGAACTCGCGTCAGCAGACCGCATGGTGGGACCAGGGCGGCGGCCGCGACCTGACGCGTGAGTTCTATCGCGACTACGGCATCATCAACTTCATGGGCGGCAACACCGGCGCGCAGATGGGCGGCTGGTTCCGCAAGGAAGTGAAGACCGTGCAGGAACTCAACGGCCTGAAGATGCGCATCGGCGGTTTCGCCGGCCGCGTGATGCAACGCCTGGGCCTGGTACCGCAGCAGATCGCCGGTGGCGATATCTATCCGGCGCTGGAGAAGGGCACCATCGATGCGGCCGAGTGGATCGGCCCTTACGACGATGAGAAGCTCGGCTTTTTCAAGGTCGCCCCGTACTACTACACGCCTGGCTGGTGGGAGGCGGGCCTGCAGGTGTCGTTCTACATCGGCATCAAGGAGTGGGAGAAGCTGCCCAAGGAATATCAGGCTGCGGTCGAAGCGGCATCCTATGAAGCGCATGTCGTCATGCAGGCTGAGTACGATGCGAAGAATCCGACCTCGCTCGCTCGCCTGCTGAAGAATGGCGTCAAGCTGCGCCAGTTCTCGAAGGAAATCATGGATGCATGCTCGAAGGCTGCCAACGAGGTGATGGAAGAAGAAGCTTCGAAGAACGCCAAGTTCAAGAAGATCTACGAACCGTGGAAGCGCTTCCGCCAGGACCAGAACCAGTGGGCATCGGTTGCGGAGCTTCCGCTGCAGAACTACATGGTGACGCGCAAGTAATTGCAACGGTTCATGCATTTCTGAAGACCCGTACCCGCGGCGCGCGAGCGCTGCGGGTTTTGCTTTTTTGCTGTTTCTCTTCCTTGATACGGTTGACGATGAACCGACCGTGAAAAGTGATGACTAATTTTTAAGCAATTCAACATTCGCGTGCGGATGTTGCTCAAGAGGCGGCGACGACACGCGATATTTTCCACCCCTAGAGGAGACCACATGGAACGTCGTTCCTTTCTAAAAAAAGCGGCTGTTGGTGCGTCCGTCGGTGCAGTTGCCGCTCCGGCGCTTGCCCAAGCACAGCCGACTTTCAACTGGCGCCTTGCATCCAGCTTCCCGAAATCCCTGGATACCCTGTTCGGTACAGCAGAGGTGTTCACCAAGCGCGTCGCGCAGCTCACCAACGGCAAGCTGAATATCCGCGTCTTCGCCGGCGGCGAGATCGTGCCGCCGCTGCAGGTGGTGGATGCAGTCCAGAACGGGACCGTGGAAATGGGGCACACGGCACCCTACTATTATTTCGGCAAGGACCCGACCTTCGCTTTCGATTGCGCGGTGCCGTTCGGCATGAACTCGCGCCAGCAGACCGCGTGGTTCGACCAAGGTGGCGGACGCGACCTGCTGCGTGAGTTCTACAAGGACTACGGCATCATCAATTTCCTCGGCGGTAATACGGGCGCGCAGATGGGCGGCTGGTTCCGCAAGGAGATCAAGACCCTCAACGATATCAAGGGCCTGAAGATGCGCATCAGTGCCTTCGCCGGCAAGGTGATGCAGCCGCTCGGACTGGTGCCCCAGCAGCTCGCCGGCGCTGACATCTATCCGGCGCTGGAAAAGGGTGCGCTCGATGCGGTCGAATGGACCACGCCCTACGACGACGAGAAGCTCGGCTTCTACAAGGTGGCGCCGTACTATTACGCGCCGGGCTGGTGGGAATCGGGCGCACAGCTTTCCTTCTATGTCGGCATGAAAGAGTGGGAAAAGCTGCCGAAGGACTATCAGTACGCCATCGAGGCGGCTTCCTTCGAAGCACACGTGACCATGCAGGCCGAATACGATGCCAAAAATCCGGCGGCTCTTGCCCGCTTGATCAAGAACGGTGCCAAGCTGCGCTTCTTCTCCAAGGAAATCATGGAAGCCTGTTACAAGGCGGCCGTTTCGACGATGGACGAGGAAGCCTCCAAGAACACCAAGTTCAAGAAGATCTACGACCACTACCGGCGTTTCCAGCGCGACCAGAACCAGTGGTTCTCGGTGGCTGAGGCACCGATGCAGAACTTCATGTCCGGCCGGAAGTAAGACTTTTCGGGGGCAGATCGGCCGCGCAAGGCGGCTGGTTCTTGACCCGGATTAATTTCTTGCCCGGTTCAATCGGCGCCCGGTCGCATCCGGGTGCCGTGCTTGAAATATTTTCAGCAACCCATTTCCCGTGATTGTCCCCCGGCTCCCTTCGAACTGAAGGTGAGCTACGCCTCGCTGCACACTCTGTGCAATGGGTGAACGGATCAAATTTTTTCACCTACGCAATTTTACGCAGAACCTACAATCGATCGCGACATATGGCAGTGCTATATGTGCCGCGTACCGATTCGTATCGTATTTGAAGTTTAATCCGAGGAGACAACATGGAACGTCGTTCCTTCCTGAAGAAAGCAGCAGTAGGCGCAACCGCCGGCGCAATGGCCGCACCTGCGTTGGCGCAGTCCTTGCCCACCCTGAACTGGCGCATGGCATCGAGCTTCCCCAAGACGCTCGATACCGTGTTCGGCGCATCCGAGACATTCTGCAAGCGCGTGGCGCAGCTGACGGGCGGCAAGTTCAACATTCGCCTGTTCGCCGGCGGCGAGATTGTTCCGGCGCTCCAGGTCATGGATGCGGTGCAGAACGGCACGATCGAGATGGGGCACACCGCTTCCTACTACTACTTCGGCAAGGATCCGGCATTCGCATTCGATTGTGCGGTACCGTTCGGCCTCAACTCCCGCCAGCAGACTGCCTGGTTCGACCAGGGCGGCGGCATGGCGCTGATGCGCGAATTCTTCAAGGACTACGGCATCGTCAACTTCCAGGGCGGTAACAGCGGTTCGCAGATGGGTGGCTGGTTCCGCAAGGAGATCAAGAGCGTGGCTGACCTGCAGGGCCTGAAGATGCGTATCGGCGGCTACGGTGGCCGCGTGATGCAGCGCCTCGGCCTGGTGCCGCAGCAGATTGCCGCCGGCGACATCTATCCGTCGCTGGAAAAAGGCACGATTGACGCCGCGGAATGGATCGGCCCGTACGACGATGAAAAGCTAGGCCTATACAAGGTCGCGCCGCACTACTATGCGCCGGGCTGGTGGGAGCCGAGCACACAGTTCTCGTTCTATGTCGGTATCAAGGAATGGGAAAAGCTGCCTAAGGAATACCAGTACGCGATCGAAGCGGCTTCCTACGAAGCGCACGTCACGATGCAGGCAGAGTACGACGCGAAGAATCCGGTGGCGCTGGCACGCCTGCTGCGCAACGGTGTGAAGCTGCACCACTTCTCGAAAGAGATCATGGAAGCCTGCTACAAGGCGGCGAACGAGGTAAACGAGGAAGAAGCGTCCAAGAATCCCAAGTTCAAGAAGATCTACGAGCACTGGAAGCGTTTCCGCCAGGACCAGAACCAGTGGTTCTCCGTGGCCGAAGCAACCATGCAGAACTTCATGATCACCCGCCGCTGATCCTTCCTCGGCAAGAACTGGCAACCCGCATCGCCCCGCGATGCGGGTTTTCTTTTTTGTGTTTCCGGCGGGCTGTTTCTGCCGCATTCTGCCGAACGATGTTCGTCGGTCTTTCTCCACGTTCCGCATGTCGTTTGCCGATTGTCATCGCGCTGACAGTGCGGACAAATTCCACGCCGTATGCTTCACATCGACAAGCAGGATGATTTCATCTACGTAATTCCGCTGGTTTGCGCTCCGAAAGTAAACAGTTGCAACTACGTGGTATTACGTGCATATTTGCTGCGTCGCACGATTGGTATGTATTGCATAGGTGAAATTGCCTATCTACAATCCTCGCGACATACACAAACGTATGGAAAACGGATAGTTCGGCCACAAACCGGACTTTGATGCGCAACCCCAAGGAGACAAAATGGAACGTCGTTCCTTTATTAAAAAGGCATCTGTTGGCGCCGCTGCCGGCGCAATCGCAGCACCGGCCCTAGCCCAGTCCCAGCCAACACTCAACTGGCGTCTTGCTTCCAGCTTCCCGAAATCGCTCGACACAATTTTTGGCGCTGCAGAAACGTTCTCTCAGCGCTTGTCGCAAATCACCAACGGCAAGTTCAATGTGCGTGTGTTCGCCGGCGGCGAAATCGTTCCGGCCCTGCAGGTGATGGATGCAGTCCAGGCGGGTACCGTCGAAATGGGGCACACCGCGTCTTACTACTACTTCGGCAAGGATCCGACCTTCGCCTTCGACTGCGCGGTACCGTTCGGTCTGAACTCGCGCCAGCAGACCGCCTGGATCAACCAGGGCGGCGGCATGGCACTGATGCGTGACTTCTTCAAGGACTATGGCATCGTCAACTTCCTCGGCGGTAATACCGGCTGCCAGATGGGCGGCTGGTTCCGCAAGGAAGTGAAGACCGTACAGGACCTCAACGGCCTGAAGATGCGTATCGGCGGTTTCGCCGGCCGTGTGATGCAGCGCCTGGGTCTGGTGCCGCAACAGATCGCCGGTGGCGACATCTATCCGGCGCTGGAGAAGGGCACGATCGACGCCGCGGAATGGGTCGGTCCGTACGATGACGAGAAGCTCGGCTTCTTCAAGGTTGCTCCGCACTACTATGCACCGGGCTGGTGGGAGGCTGGTCCGCAGCTGTCCTTCTACATGGGCATCAAGGAGTGGGAGAAGCTGCCGAAGGATTACCAGGCCGCTGTCGAGGCCGCTTCAGCCGAAGCGCATATTGTCATGCAGGCCGAGTACGACGCGAAGAACCCGGGTGCGCTGGCCCGCCTGCTCAAGAATGGCGTGAAGCTGCACAGCTTCTCGAAAGAGATCATGGACGCCTGCTACAAGGCGGCGACCGAAGTGATGGATGAGGAAGCTTCCAAGAATGCGAAGTTCAAGAAGATCTACGAGCCGTGGAAGCGTTTCCGCCAGGACCAGAACCAGTGGGCATCCGTGGCTGAGGCACCGCTCCAGAACTACATGATCACGCGTCGTTAATCCCTTCGAACGCATTCAACCCGCAGCGCGCAAGCCCTGCGGGTTTTTTGTTGCCTGTCGAATTGCGAGCTGAGGGAAGGGGCAGTTGCCGCACCGGGCAACAAAAAACCCCGCTGGGCGAACCATGCGGGGTTTGATGTTATTGCGACTGCGGATGATTACTTCTTCTCTTCCGTATCGGTGGAGAAGTTCAGCTGCGGAGCACCGCTATCCTTGTTGTCGCCTTCGGTCGAGAAGTTCAGCTGAGGTGCATCACCGCCCTGATCCGGGGCAGGGATGTCGATCTTCAGCTCGATTTGCTCCTTCATATCGGTTTTCTCGGCGATGGACACAATGTTCGGGAACGCGATGATCAGGCTGACCATGATTACCTGAATCAGCACGAATGGCACCGCGCCCCAGTAAATGTCCGAGGTTGTCACCTCCTTTGGCGCCACTGAGCGCAGGTAGAACAGCGCGAAACCGAACGGCGGGTGCATGAACGAGGTCTGCATGTTCACGCCCAGCAGTACGCCGAACCAGATCAGGTCGATGCCGAGCTTTTCGGCGACCGGACCGACCAGCGGCACCAGGATGAATGCCAGCTCAAAGAAGTCCAGGAAGAACGCCAGGCCAAAGAACAGGATGTTCACGACGATCAGGAAGCCCATCGTGCCGCCCGGCAGCGAGGTCAGCAGGTGTTCCACCCACAGATCGCCGTTGACGGCGCGGAAGGTCAGGCCGAACACGCTGGAGCCGATCAGGATGAACACCACGAAGCACGACAGGCGGGTGGTCGAATCCATGGCCTGCTTCATCAGCGACCAGGACAGGCGGCGGTTCATCATGGCGAGGACCAGGGCGCCGAACGCACCCATGCCGCCGCCTTCGGTCGGGGTTGCAATACCGACGAAGATCGTACCGAGAACCAGGAAGATCAGCGCGAGCGGCGGGATCAGCACGAACACCACCTTTTCGGCCATGCGCGACAGCATGCCCAGCTTGAGCTGGCGGTTGATCACGGCCAGTACGAACGCGCCAATGATGCCGACTGCTGCCGAATAGATGCCGACTTCGTCGCTGGCAGCCTTCGGATGGGTGGAGCTGTAGTAGGCGGCAAATGCATACGAGGCCGCAACTGCCAGACCGATCAGGGCGAGCAGGGAAACGACGCCGCTCTTGCCGTTCGGTTCACGCAGATTGCGTGCTTCCGGGGGCAGGGCCGGCACCGAGTGCGGCTTGAAGATCGACATGGCCAGCACGTAACCCGCATACATGGCGGTCAGCAGCAGACCCGGAACGAAAGCAGCCTTGTACATGTCGCCGACGGAGCGGCCCAACTGGTCGGCCATCACGATAAGCACCAGCGAGGGCGGGATGATCTGCGCCAGCGTACCGGATGCGGCAATTACACCGGATGCGATACGCTTGTCATAGCCGTAACGCAGCATCACGGGCAGCGAGATCAGGCCCATCGAAATCACCGATGCCGCAACCACGCCGGTTGTCGCTGCCAGCAGCGCGCCGACGAAGATCACGGCGTAGGCAACACCGCCGCGAACCGGGCCGAACAACTGGCCGATCGTATCGAGCAGGTCTTCCGCCATCCCCGAGCGCTCGAGGATCAGACCCATGAAGGTGAAGAATGGAATGGCCAGCAGTGTGTCGTTGGCCATGATGCCGAAGATGCGGTTCGGCAAGGCTTGCAGCAGTTCAGGTTTCAGCAACCCGAGTTCAATGCCCAGCAGGCCGAAGAACAGGCCGTTGGCGGCCAGGGCGAATGCCACCGGGAAGCCCGATAGCAGGAATACCACGAGGGCGCCGAACATGATCGGCGCCATGTTCGCAATCAGGAATTGCTCCATTACTCAGTCTCCAGACGATCAGTTGAGGTTGTTCGCGGCTTTGATCGCCTCGATTTCTTCTTCCGGTGTCGCGGCATGCTTTTCGAATTCGCTTGCATCCACTTTGCCTTGCAGGAAGCCGATACGCTTGATCAACTCGGAGATGCCTTGCAGCGTGAGCTGCAGGAAGCCGAACGGGATCAGGATTTTCGCTGGCCAGACGATGAGGCCGCCGGCATTGCTGGAGACTTCCTGATTATGGATGGACTCCCATGCGTACGGCACTGCATAGTAGAGCACCAGCAGCGTCATCGGCAGGAGGAAAAGGAGGAAGCCGAAAACATCGATCCAGACTTGCGTGCGCTTGGAGAAGCGGCCTGCGATCACGTCGATACGCACGTGTTCGTTGCGGCGCAGGGTATAGGAGGTTGCGAGGAGGAAGATCGCGGAGAACAGGTACCACTGGATCTCGAGCCAGGCATTCGAGCTGGTGTGGAAGATATAGCGGACCAGCGCGTTGCCGGTGCAGATCA
>Ga0196972_1000595_pt1 | contig 16260 bp, 15 predicted proteins | sample S1v_2013CmetaG_FD_148618 | JGI IMG/M metagenome (GOLD analysis project Ga0196972, IMG submission 148618) | Soil microbial communities from Anza Borrego desert, Southern California, United States - S1+v_20-13C | ecosystem: Environmental > Terrestrial > Soil > Desert | place: USA: California...
CGATGGAATTTGTAGTTGATGTGATCCAGCGGTTTTTCAACAAAAACCGTGAACAAGCGACACAGATCATGCTCAAAGTACATACGGAAGGCTCAGGGGTATGTGGGGTTTATCCTCATGATATTGCGGAAACCAAGGTCAACCAGGTTGTGGGCTATGCCCGTGAACATCAGCATCCACTGCAATGTGCAATGGAAGAGGTTTGAAGAGTAGTTAAGGAAACTAAGATGATAGCGCAGGAATTGGAAGTATCTTTACATATGGCCTTTATGGACGCTCGTCAAAAGCGCCATGAGCTCATCACGGTTGAGCACTTGCTGCTCGCCATGATTGACAACCCGACAGCGGCCGAAGTCCTGCGTTCCTGCGGTGCCAATCTCGAAACGCTACGCAGCGAACTCAACAATTACATTGAGGAGCACACGCCCACCGTGGGCGGATTGGACGAGGTGGATACCCAGCCTACGCTTGGTTTCCAACGCGTGATACAGCGTGCCATCCTGCATGTCCAGTCTTCGGGCAAGAAGGAAGTCACTGGCGCCAACGTGCTCGTCGCCATCTATGGCGAGAAGGATTCGCACGCCGTTTTCTTCCTGCACCAGCAAGGCATCACCCGCCTGGATGTCGTCAACTTCATCTCGCATGGCGTCGCCAAGATTGCCGATAACGCCAGCAAGCGTGCGGAGACAGAGCAGGAAGCGGAAGCAGATGGCGCACCCGCCGGAGCGCTGGAAAACTTCACGCTGAACCTCAACCAGCAAGTTATTGCGGGCAAGATTGACCCGTTGATCGGCCGCGAGCATGAACTCGAACGTGTCGTGCAGACCTTGTGCCGTCGGCGCAAGAATAACCCCTTGCTGGTCGGTGAAGCAGGTGTAGGCAAGACCGCCATTGCAGAGGGCCTTGCACGCCGTATCGTAGAAAAGAGCGTACCCGAGGTGCTGGCCAATGCCACCATCTACTCCCTCGATATGGGCGCACTGCTGGCGGGCACCAAGTATCGCGGCGATTTCGAGCAGCGGCTCAAAGCCGTGATGAAGAAGCTGTCCGAACAGCGAGATGCAATTCTGTTCATCGACGAAATCCATACGCTGATCGGTGCTGGAGCGGCGAGTGGCGGCACTCTGGACGCCTCCAACTTGTTGAAGCCTGCGCTTTCCAACGGTTCTCTTAAGTGCATTGGTGCCACGACGTATCAGGAATTCCGCGGCATCTTCGAGAAGGACCACGCGCTGTCGCGTCGCTTCCAGAAGATCGATGTTGTTGAGCCAAGCGTTGCTGAAACGGTGGAGATTCTCAAGGGTCTCAAGTCGCGCTTCGAGCTTCACCACAGCGTGAAGTACACGGCTTCTGCCTTGAGCACGGCTGCTGAGCTCTCGGCCAAGTACATCAACGACCGTCACCTGCCCGATAAAGCCATTGATGTCATTGACGAGGCCGGTGCTGCGCAGCGTATCCTGCCCAAATCACGGCAGAAAAAGATCATCAGCAACAAGGAGATCGAGGACATCATCGCCAAGATTGCGCGCATCCCGCCAAAGAATATCTCGACGGATGACCGTAACGCGCTCAAGACGCTGGATCGCGATCTGAAGTCTGTGGTGTTCGGCCAGGATAAAGCGATTGACGCCCTGGCAGCCGCCATCAAGATGGCGCGCTCGGGCCTTGGCAACACGCAGAAACCGATTGGTGCATTCCTGTTCTCAGGCCCAACCGGTGTCGGCAAGACCGAAGTTGCAAGGCAATTGGCTTACACGCTGGGTATCGAGCTTGTGCGCTTTGACATGTCCGAGTACATGGAACGGCATGCTGTTTCGCGTCTCATTGGCGCGCCTCCTGGCTACGTCGGTTTTGAGCAGGGCGGCCTGATGACAGAAGCCATTACCAAGCATCCGTACTGCGTACTGCTGCTGGATGAAATCGAGAAGGCACATCCGGATATTTTCAATATTCTGCTACAGATCATGGATCACGGCACGCTAACGGACAACAACGGCCGCAAGGCAGACTTCCGCAACGTGACTATCATTATGACCACCAATGCAGGCGCTGAGGCGATCTCCAAGACGGGTATTGGCTTCACACTGGGTGCCAAGACTGGCGATGAAATGGCCGAAATCAAGCGGCTGTTCAGTCCTGAGTTCCGCAACCGGCTGGATGCTGTAGTGTCCTTCTCGCCGCTGTCGGAAGAGGTCATCATGCGTGTGGTGGACAAGTTCCTCATGCAGCTCGAAGACCAATTGCATGAGAAGAAGGTGGACATCACCTTCAGCGATGAACTCAAGGCTCACCTCGCCAAGAAGGGATTCGACCCACTCATGGGTGCTCGTCCGATGGCTCGCCTGATTCAGGATACCATCCGGCGTGCGTTGGCAGACGAGCTGTTATTTGGCAAGCTGGCCAATGGCGGCCACGTGCTGGTAGATGTGGACGAGAACGACGAGATCAAGCTGGTGTTTGACTCCCCGGCCACGCCACCCAGCCCGGAACCGACGCTGGAAACGGATCTGGCTTAATCAAGCCTAATCTGTATTAGATAAGAGCGGCCTCAGGGCCGCTTTTATTTTGGCTTTTCCATAATCTGGATGAAGAGGGGCGAAGAAATCAATCCTTCGAGCCAATGACGCAACATTGGATAAGACGATTGAGCGAACCAAGCCTCGTCTGCCAATGCAAACTGGCGGACAAATGGAAAGATGCCGATATCAGCATAAGAGCAGGTATCGCGGCACAGGTAGGGTTTATCGCTGAGCAAGGCTTCCAGCCGGGCCAAAAAAGATTCCCCTTGCGCCCGGTAGACTTCCCGCGGTTGTTCAGGGAAACGAATTGAGTACTTGTACCTGTCAAGCGATTGTTTGAACGGGCCGTCATTCTCCTCGATTAATGTCTCCGCAAGCTGTGCTTTCTGGGAGTTCCCTTGCATCAGCCAGTCGTCAGGATCGTTCTGCGTCAGAGCCCAACGTATGATGTCCAGGCTTTCATCAATCACGGTGCCATCCGCCAGTACCAGTACAGGCACAGTGCCCTTGGGCGAAAGCCTGAGCATTTCCGATGGCTTTGCTTTGAGCGAAACCTCGTGAATTTCCAGCGGCAGACGACTATAGCGTAAAGCCATACGCGCCCGCATGGCATAAGGGCAGCGGCGGAAGGAGTAAAGCAGGGGGATAGCGCTCATCAGCTAAGCACTAGCCAATCGTTTTGCAGATATCGCTCACTAGCCGGGGGCCGCGATAAATCAGCCCGCTATACACCTGGACTAAGTTGGCGCCCGCTTCTATTTTCTCGCGTGCATCTTCACCGCTCATGATGCCGCCAACACCAATGATAGGAATTTCATTCCCCAAATGCTGGGCGAGCTGACGAATGACCAGAGTCGACTTGTTCTTGACGGGCGCACCAGACAAGCCGCCTGCCTCTTCCGCATGCGGCAGCCCGGCCACGGCTTCTCGGGCAAGTGTGGTGTTGGTGGCAATCACGGCATCCATCTGGTATTCCAACAGCAGAGAAGCAATTTCACCTACCTGCTCTGACTCAAGATCGGGCGCAATCTTCAGTGCAATGGGCACATAGCGGCCATGCGCCTGAGCAAGCTGGGCTTGATCTGACTTCAGCGCAGACAACAATCCCGCCAAAGCTTCCCGCTCCTGCAGTTGACGCAGATTCTTGGTATTCGGCGAGGAAATGTTGACGACAACATAACTCGCATAGAGATATACCTTGCGGAGACCGATCAGGTAGTCATCAATAGCGCGTTCGTTTGGCGTATCGAAATTCTTTCCGATATTGATACCGAGGACGCCCTTGTACTGCGAGCGCTTCACGTTCTCGACGAGATTATCCACACCAAGGTTATTGAACCCGAAACGGTTGATAATGCCTTCAGCCACTGGAATACGAAATAACCGTGGTTTGGGGTTACCAGGTTGTGGTCTGGGCGTCACTGTGCCCACTTCAATAAAACCAAAACCCAAGGCGGCAAGCCCGTCTATGTAAGCACCATTCTTATCCAGCCCGGCAGCCAAGCCAACAGGGTTGGGAAATGTCAGACCCATGACCTGCCTAGGCTGACATTGGGGGGGTGCGGGAAACAGCCTTCTGACCGGTATTTGTCCTACCCACTGCAATGATTTCAACGTCAAGTCGTGGGAACGTTCGGGATCAAGCTTGAAGAGGAAGGGCTTGCTGAGCGAATAGATATCCATGGCGAGATTTTACTTTAAATCTTCTGTGAGTCTGATACGTGGTCTCGGGCATGAAAAAGGCCAGATCTTTCGAGCCGGCCTTTCTTTTATGACAATGCTTGAAGGGATTACAAAAGCACTTTCTCGATGCCCCCATGATTCGCCTTCTGCACGTAATCCTCCATCCAGTTCTCACCGAGGATATGCTTGGCCATTTCAACGACGATGTAATCAGCATCCAGACCTGTGTCATCGCCGTAACGTGATAAGCCCTGGAGGCATGATGGGCACGAGGTCAAGATTTTGACTTCCTGCTCCGGCGCACCTGGCGTCAGGCCAAGCTTCTTCATGCCTTTCTCCAGTTCTTCCTGCTTGCGCTGCTTAACCTGCGTCGCAATGTCGGGACGGCCCACAGCGAAAGTACCCGATTCACCGCAGCAACGATCATTCTGGGCGATCTCGTGATCCTGGCCCATCAGCGCATTGGTTACCTTAAGCGGCGCATAGGTTTTCATCGGCGAGTGGCAAGGATCGTGGTACATGTAGCGCACACCTGTTATACCTTCTATTTTGAGACCCTTTTCCATGAGGTATTCGTGAATGTCGAGCAGACGACAGCCCGGGAATATCTTCTCGAATTCATACTTCATGAGCTGGTCCATACAGGTCCCGCAAGACACAATCACCGTCTTGATATCGAGGTAATTGAGCGTGTTGGCGACACGGTGGAACAGAACCCGATTCTCCGCAGTAATTTCGCTGCCCTTGTCGTGGTTACCGCTGGCTGTCTGCGGATAGCCGCAGCATAAATAGCCCGGGGGCAGCACAGTGATCGCACCGGTTTCATAGAGCATGGCCTGGGTGGCAATGCCCACGGTCGAGAACAGGCGTTCCGAACCGCAGCCCGGGAAGTAGAAAACAGCATCCGAATCGTCGGTTGTCTTCTGTGGGTTGCGAATGACTGGGACCATAGTGTCGTCCTCAATCCCCAGCAGCGCACGCGAGGTTCTTCGCGGCAAAGCCTTCGGCATGGGCCGGTTCATGAAATGGACCACCTGTGTCACAACGTTAGGCGTACCCACCGTAGCAGGCGGCTTGCGCTTGAAGTACTTGGTGACCGGCAGCTTGTTGACCAACTTGGACGCAAGCCGCTGGGCACTGAAGCCCATCTGCATCATGCCCAGACGCATCGCCTTGATCGTCGCCGGATCCTTGGCAGTGAGAAAAGCCATACCAGCTGCCGTACCGGGGCTGAAATTACGTTTGCCCTGCTCGCGCAGGAAATTCTTCATGGCAACCGACACGTCGCCGAAGTCGATATCGACCGGGCACGGGTTCTTGCACTTATGGCAGACCGTGCAGTGGTCAGCCACATCGTTGAATTCGTCAAAATGCTTGAGCGATACGCCACGGCGCGTTTGTTCCTCATAGAGGAACGCTTCGATCAGCAGTGAGGTGCCCAGGATCTTGTTACGCGGGCTGTAAAGCAGGTTAGCGCGTGGTACATGCGTCGTACATACGGGCTTGCATTTGCCGCAGCGCAAGCAGTCCTTGATCGAGTCGGCAATCTCACCGATGGCCGATTGCTCCATGATGATGGATTCGGATTCCAACAATGAGAACGATGGCGTATAGGCATTACGCAAATCACCACCCGCCATGAGCTTACCCTTGTTGAAGCGGCCTTCAGGGTCAACTTTCTCCTTGTACTTGGCGAAGGTGGCAATCGAAGCCGGATCCAGGTATTCCATCTTGGTGATACCAATCCCATGCTCGCCCGAAATCACACCGCCCAGGCTGGTCGCCAGCTCCATGATGCGGGCAACTGCATTGTTTGCCTCCTGCAGCATGACGTAATCGTCTGAATTGACAGGAATATTGGTGTGTACATTGCCATCACCGGCATGCATGTGCAGTGCGACGAACACCCGGCCCTTGAGCACGCTCTTGTGGATTTCATCCAAACGTTCTAGAACCTTGGCGTATTCGCGGCCCATGAATATCTGGTGTAGAGGCTGCTTCAGCTCCCGCTTCCAGGAAATCCTGATCTTGTGTGATTGCACCGCGCGGAAGATGTTTTCTGCATTAAGACCGATATAAGTCTCGCCTAACGCCGATAGCGGGGCATCCAGATTGACCAGGATGTTGCTCCAAAGATCTTGCTGCTTGCGAACCAGCTCCAGCGCTTGCTCACGCTTGACGAGCAGCATTTCCGGGTCTACCTGCGTTTCATCATCTTCCAGCAGCGGCAAATCGCCCGACAGGAATTCTTCCAGCGCATGGGCGAGCTTGAGCTTGTTCTTGATCGAAAGCTCAATGTTGATGCGCTCGATGCCGTCAGAGTAGTCACCCAGGCGTGGCAATGGGATCACCACGTCTTCATTGATCTTGAAAGCGTTGGTATGCGCGGCAATGGCAGCAGTGCGAGCACGGTCGAGCCAGAACTTCTTGCGCGCATCGGCCGACACGGCAATGAAGCCTTCACCTCCACGCGCATTCGCTAGGCGAACGATTTTCGACGCGGCCTCACCGACAGCGTTCTCATCATCGCTTGCGATGTCAGCAATAAGCACCATCTTGGGACGTTCGGTGCGATTGGCCTTGGTCGCATAGCCGACTGCCTTCAGGTAGCGCTCGTCCAGATGCTCCAAACCCGCCAACAGAGCGCTTGGATGCGCATCCATATAGTCCTTGATTTCCACGATAGCTGGCACCGCAAGGGCAACCTGGCCGAAAAACTCGAGGCAAATCGTACGCACGTGCTTGGGCATGCAATGCAGGATGAAAGTCGCTGAGGTAATAAGTCCGTCGCAGCCTTCTTTCTGCACGCCCGGCAAACCCGAGAGGAACTTGTCGGTGACGTCCTTTCCCAGGCCTGTCTTGCGGAAATTAGGGCCCGGAATCTCGAGAACCTCGGGTTCGCCCTGCAGGGTTTTGCCATCCGGGGCGTAACGCGTGACACGGAAACGAGCCAGCGGAATATCGTGGATCTTGCCCAGGTTGTGATCCAGTCGTTCGACCTCAAGCCAGGTGGCATCCGGGGTGACCATGCGCCATGAAGCGAGATTATCCAGCGCCGTTCCCCATAGCACAGCCTTCTTACCGCCGGCATTCATGGCGACATTACCGCCTATGCATGAGGCATCGGCGGAGGTCGGGTCAACAGCGAACTCCAGGCCAGCTTCGCTCGCGGCGTCCATGACACGACGGGTTACGACACCTGCCCCGCAACGAATGAGCGGCACTGGATGCGGGACGCCTGGCAGCATCCGTTCTTCAACCGCACTGTAATGATCCAGCTTTTCGGTATTGATGACGGCTGACAGCTTGGTCAACGGAATCGCGCCGCCGGTATAGCCAGTACCACCGCCTCGTGGAATGATAGTAAGCCCTAACTCGATACAGGCGGCGACTATCGGTGCCACCTCTTCTTCGGTATCGGGGTTAATCACAACAAAGGGGTACTCGATGCGCCAATCGGTGGCGTCGGTTACGTGAGAAACGCGCGCCAAGCCGTCGAACTGCACATTGTCCTTGCGGGTGATGCGAGCCAGCTTGGTCATCACCTTGCGGCGCAGGTTCTCGGTATAGCGGAATTCATTCTCGAACTCAGTCACAGCCTGCCGTGCTGCGATGACCAGTTTCAGTACCTTGGCATTGCCGTTGCTGCGCTCTTCGATGGCCTTGATACGATGATGCAGGGCCTCAATCAGAGCCCTGCGGCGCTTCTTGTTGGCCAGCAGGTCATCCTGCAAGTAAGGATTGCGCGAGACGACCCAGATATCACCCAGTACCTCGAACAGCATGCGCGCGGAACGGCCAGTCTTGCGCACGCCCCTGAGTTCCTCCAGGACATGCCAGATCTCCTCGCCCAGGAATCGAATCACGATTTCGCGGTCTGAGTAAGAGGTATAGTTATAGGGTATTTCGCGTAATCTGGCGGTCATGTATGGGTCACGGCTAAATTGGTAAATTGTATCATGCGGGTACTCAGCTATTCAGCCCCAATGCGTGTGTGGATACTGGTTGGGCAAACTAGGACATATCCTAGCGAGGCTGGTTCCCCATGCCGGTCTCCGCGTGACAAAAAGTATGAAAAGCACCACAATCCGGCTTAAAAATAAATTATGAAAAACCTCTTCACCTCATTGGCTTCACGCCGATTCATCATTCCCGCAGTCATTCTGGGCTTGCTGGCAGTTTTGGCCTTTATGCTGACCCAACAAACACAAGCGCCTGAGGTGACCTTCACTACGATTGAAGGCAAGACCATCGAGATGGCCGAGCTCAAGGGGAAAGTAGTACTGGTTAATTTCTGGGCCACGGATTGCCCAGGGTGCATTGCCGAAATGCCCGGGTTGATCAAGACCTATAATGAATATAAACCCAAGGGGTTTGAGGTCATTGCGGTTGCCATGGAGTACGATCCGCCAAGCCAGGTGCTGACCTATACCCAGAAGAACGCACTGCCTTTCCCCGTCATGCATGACAGTTACGGTGAAATCTCCAGAAAGTTCGGGACCGTGCAGCTTACGCCCACCGCCTTCATTCTGGACAAACAAGGGAACATCTTACGCAAGGTCATCGGTGAGCTGAATTTCCATGACCTGCGTCAACTACTTGACGAGAAGTTAGCCCCCACATCAGGAAGCCAAAGCTGATGCTGTGGGTGAAGTCAGGCCACATCATTTTCATGGTGACTTGGTTTGCTGGGCTCTTTTATCTGCCTCGCTTGTTCGTTTATCACGCGATGACCACAGACAGGTCGGGCATCGACCGGTTCAAGATCATGGAGCGGAAACTCTATTACGGCATCATGACCCCCGGCGCCATCCTGACCATTGCGTTTGGATTATGGCTATGGTGGGGCTATGGCATCACGGGCGGTTGGCTGAACGCAAAAATAGCGCTGGTAGGTCTATTGATCATTTACCACCTGTATTGCGGCAAACTGCTTAAGGACTTCAAACATGATCGCAATCGTCATGAGCATGTTTTCTATCGCTGGCTCAATGAGGCGCCTGTCCTTATCCTCATAGCCGTTATATTATTGGTCGAGCTTAAACCTTTCTAACTGATATATGGATATCCTTAATTCGGCGTGGTTTCTCGGCATGCTCAAGAAATCGGGCAGGACCCCGCAGCAACGGCTGTTGGCCATGTTCGGCATTCTTGATGATTGGCTCCATGCGCCTGTGGTGCGTAATGCACTGGAATCGGACCACCTGTATCCGCGTGCAGCCGATGCCTTGGAAGATTTTCTAACACAGGAGGCAAAATCGTTGGGCGCTGCCATGCCGGAGTTACTGGCTCAGCAGCTTTATTTCATTGCATTGACCGCCCTGAAAGAAGAAATTGCCCGGCCTGATTGCGGCAGCATCAAACATGCCCGAGTCGCTGCCAATGCTTTGCTTCAGGCCCAAAAGCAGAGAGATCCCTCGGTCTCTAAACCAGTTGCCTACGGATTAGCCGCCAGCCTTTTCGCCTCCCTCGCCATCGGTAGCCTGATGTTTTCTAGCCATGCATTCGGCACAAGAACACCCTCAGAGGTGGTGGCGGTAAAACCCCAACCTGTGCCGACCTCGGCCGCTCTCATCGCCAGTCCTTCGCAGACAGCAGAGCTGTTTGCTTCGCTTGAACAGATGCGCAAAGGAACATGTCACTTCCCAGAGGCGCTACAACTACCGGATTCCGAAAAGGCGGTTTATCTAGAGAATGTGGTCGGCGGGCAAATTACCGTTAATGTGCAGGAACAAGCGCTAGTGAGGAAACTGATGGGCAAGGTACGCTGTAACTACACACCCATGCTGATGGCGAATTCAATAAGCTGATTTGGCGGTTAATTTACATAGGCCAGCAATGCTGGCCTTTTGTTTTGGCACTGCTTACTTCGAAGCACTCTTCCGGTAGCGAACTCGTCACAGAGACTATACTGAACTGTATATTTTTTGCAGCTTGGGGTAGACTACCAGAAATTTCGAGGATGCCGCATGTCTGCGTTACGGGAAAAAATCCTGACAGTTGCCACTACCCTGTTCCATACCCGGGGCATCAATTCCACTGGGGTGGATACAATCGTGGCTACCGCCGGCACCACCAAGATGACTTTGTATAAGTACTTCCGAACCAAGGAAGATCTTATTCTGGAAGTCCTGAAAAGAGGCCATCAGGATTTCCATGACTGGCTGAGTGACAAGCTGGCAAAAAACACACGTCAGCCTGCCGAGAAGCTGCAGAAGCTATTCGATTTCATTGAGGAATGGGTTACGGCTCCTGAGTTTCAGGGCATGGCTTTCATCAAGGCATCTGCAGAATTCCCCAATGAAGAAAGCGCAATACACCAGCTGTCAGCCGAACAAGCACGTCAATTCAGGAATTATGTGGCAGAGTTGGCACGTGAAGCGGGTGTCAAGGATGCCGATGGGCTGGCGTTGCAATTATCCTTGCTTGCCGAAGGCACCATACAGGCTGAACAGATGAAGCGGGGATCAGGTGCTGTCACTTATGCCAAGAAAGCCGCCAAAATCCTCATTGAGAGCGCACTAAAGTCTTAGGTTTTACTGTTCTTGTAAGCTGATTCGACCTGGTGCCTGTATCGTTCGTACACCGCATTACGCTTTATCTTCAAGGTCGGAGTCAACAAATCGTTCTCCATCGTCCATGGCTCCTCGATAAGCATTACCCTGCGGATACGGGCATACCGCGGCAAATGCTTGATCTGCTCATTCGCCTTGCGTAATAAAACCTGCTCATCACCTTCCCTTGCGACTGCGAGCAACATAAGGAAAGGCTTACCTTCCCCAACCACCATCACCTGTTCAAACGTCCCGTCTTTCATGACTGCCTGTTCGATGTCTTCGGGTGCGATTTTTTCCCCATTCGAGAGCACGAGAATGTTTTTGCTGCGCCCCCGGATATAGATGCGTTTTTCACGAATCTCGACGACATCCCCTGTATTGAGCCATCCTTCGGCGTCAATGATCTTCTGGGTGGCTTCAGCATTCTCCCAATAGCCTTGCATGATGCTGGGGCCACGGATCAAAAGCTCGTTCTGCCCGCTCAGTCGGGTTTCAATATTGAATAGCGGCTCCCCGACTGAAATGGGGTCATTGTTGTCCTCGCGATTGACTGCAACGACAGGCGAAGCCTCAGTCATGCCGTATCCCTGCAGCAAAGGGATTCCCAACCCTATGAATGTTTGCGCAACACGTTCATCCAGCGCCGCGCCACCCATCACCGCTTTTCGTATATGGCCACCCAGCCGCCGTGAAAGTGGCTTTGCGACCAAGGGGAAAAAAGTGTTGAGTACTAGCCAGTCCTGCCACCGAGCGATATTTTTGAACTTACGCCAACCAGCCAGTGCAGCACGGTGAAACATCCAGCGCTTGATCGGTGTTTTTTCGAGGCGCTCGTCTATTCTGCACAGCATGCGTTCGAATAGCCGAGGCACTGCCATGATGATGGTGGGCTCCTGCTCTTCCAAGTCCTGTGCCAGCTCGTTGATGCCGCGTGCATATACCACCTTGGCACCTGTCATTAGTGGCAAATAGTAACCGCCGGTCCGCTCGAACATATGGGAAAGAGGCAGCACGGAAAGTAAGGTATCGCTCTCATACACCTCGTAGGCATCGAGAATACCGTCCAGGTTGGAAAGAATATTCTGGTGGGAGAGCATGACGCCTTTGGGCCGCCCTGTCGTTCCCGAGGTGTAGACAATAGTTGCGAGAGTGTCCGCTGGCTGGTCAATCAGTGAAAAATCTCCCTCTCCTGGCAACCATGTTTCTAGGAGAATTGTGGGAGCAATTGCTTCTCCTCTCGTCACTACAATTTGAGGAAGTGCTGGCAAGCGAGCCTGGAAATGCGATAAGGACCGCAGGTGGTCCGTGACCAGCAGCTTGGCCCCTGAGTTCTCGATACACCATGCCTGATTGTCGGCATTGTCGTCCGCATAAATGGGCACAACGACTATACCCAGCCCATGTGCAGCAATATCTGCCATTACCCAATGAATGCCGTTTTTCATGCATAAGGCAACCCGGTCACCCGCTTTTAGCCCGGCATTGCGGTAGCCGGCTTGCCAGCGTCCAAGCAAGTCCAGCAGCGCTGAAACGTTGTAGTCTTGCCAAACGCCATCGATGTATTGACGGTACAACACCTGGGCAGGCGCATGTCGCCACTGATAGAGCAATTCCGACAAGTTCTTCATGAGCGCGCTTGCCTGCCGAGATTGGGCTCGGGATAATGACACTTTTGATTTTTAAAAGAATACCAATGCATATCCTGATTTGTGGCTCGCTAGCGTTCGACACCATCATGGTGTTTAAGGATCAGTTCAAGAACCACATCCTGCCCGAAAAGATACATATACTCAATGTGGCTTTCCTCGTACCAGAGATGCGCCGCGAGTTCGGCGGTACTGCAGGCAATATCGCTTACAACCTCAGTCTGCTTGAAGACAAGCCCTTGATCATGGCGACAGTAGGCAATGATTTCGGCCCCTATGCTGACCGCCTGCAAACAGGCGGCTTTAATACCCGTCACATCAAAACCATAGAGGGCAGCTATACCGCCCAGGCTTTTATTACAACCGACCTCGATGATAACCAGATCACGGCTTTCCATCCTGGTGCGATGAACGAAGCACATCGCAATAGCGTCAACGATGCGAAGGACGTTGCCCTGGCCATCATTGCACCGGACGGGCGAGAAGGCATGATTCAACATGCACGCGAGTGCCATGAGGCCGACATTCCCTTCCTGTTCGATCCCGGTCAAGGGCTTCCCATGTTCAATGGCGACGAACTCATGCACTTCATTGAGCTGGCAGACTACCTTGCTGTGAACGACTATGAAGCGCAACTTATGCAGGACAAAACGGGTCTCAGTCTTGAGGCTCTGGCTGGCCATGTGAAAGCTCTCATCGTTACGCTGGGAGCCAAAGGGTCAGTAATTTATGCCGATGGTCAACGTTTCGATATACCTTGCGTTAAAGCGGAGGCCATCGTTGATCCAACAGGGTGTGGTGATGCCTATCGCGGAGGATTGCTATACGGGATAGCACGAGGATGGGACTGGCTTGCCTGTGGAAGATTGGCTTCAGTGATGGGTGCTATCAAGATAGGTAGCCGCGGCGGGCAGAACCACAAACCCAGCAAGGTAGATATAGAGAAGATATACGGTCAAGCCTTATAGGCTTGACCAAGAACGATAGTTAAGGAGCTTGTATGCGATTCATGAAAGTAATGATGATGGCGGCCATGCTAGTGGCTTTGGGGGGCTGCGTCAGTTCGAATTCTGGCAGCGTTTATAAACGCGGAGAAGCACGCTCGGTGCAAACCGTGAAAATGGGTGTAGTTGAAAGCGTACGCCTGGTGAAGCTTGAGGGTACAAAGAGCCCCGTAGGTACAGGTGCTGGCGCAGTGGTCGGCGGCATTGCCGGCAATTCCATGGGTGGCGGTAGAGGCCGCGCCATCACGACTGTACTGGGTGCAGTTGTCGGCGGCCTGGCTGGTTCAGCTGCCGAGGAAGGGATCACCCGCGACGATGGAGTCGAAATAACGGTCAAGCTGGATAGCGGCAACATGATTGCGGTCGTGCAGGAAGCCGACGAGGAATTCAATCCCGGCGATAAGGTCCGTGTACTTGAAGCCAATGGCGTAACGCGCGTCAGTCATTAATTCAACACGTTCTTCTCCATACAGCGGGCGCAATCATGCGCCCGTTTTGCGTTTAGAATACGCCTGTCTAATTAGCTCTCACTTCTTCTTTGAACAAGCGATATTCGAGCAAGCTCACGCGCCTGCTGCGCGCCACACACCTGATTCTGCATATTCTCCGCGGACTGCTGACAGCGGCCCTCATCCTGCCGCAAGTGTCTCCGCAAAAGCGGGATAGCATCATCAGTAACTGGTGCAGGAAACTGCTGGCAGTCTTCAATATCCAGATGATCACGCATGGCCAAGTCCCAAATCAGGACGTGACAAGTGCGATGTTCGTTGCCAATCACGTATCCTGGATCGACATTTACGCGATCAATAGCGTACGGCCAGTACGGTTTGTTGCGAAGGCAGAGATTCGCCGTTGGCCTGTATTCGGCTGGCTAGCCTCACAAGTGAATACCCTGTTTACGGATCGACAACGACGGCAGGAGGCAGGTCGTATGGTTGAGTTGACTGCTGACAGCCTTAGGGCAGGCGACTGTCTTTGTTTCTTCCCTGAAGGGGCTACAACCGAGGGTACTGAACTCAAAACTTTCAAGAGCAGCCTAATGCAGGCCGCGATCATCGCGCAATCAAGAGTCTGGCCGGTCGCCATCCGCTATCCAGATGAAAATGGAGAACCGGACACAGCGCTTTCCTATGCAAATGTGAATTTGCTCAACTCGGTCCGGAAAGTACTAGCCCTGCAGGCCCCTGTTGTTGAACTCTACTTTGGGCATCCCATTGATGCCGCAGGGCAGAACCGGCGGCGCTTATCTGTCGAGGCCAGGACATTCATTGCCGAGCAGCTCAAGCTTCAGCATTGACCTCCCTTGGTGCATCCCTAGGGTCACAGGATACCTGGAACGGCTGTCTGTCTTCCAGGCGCAGTGCTGTCAATTGACCACCCCATACACAGCCGGTATCAAGCCCAATGACGTTATCTCCTTCATAAAACCCCAGGGCCGACCAATGACCGAACAGAATGGTCGTATCAACAGTTCGCCTTGAAGGCATCTTGAACCACGGCAATAGCTCCTGGGGTATATCGTCAAGCTCGCCCTTAAACTTGAAATCCATGCCTCCATCAGATTTACAAACACGCAATCGCGTCAGGGCGTTGGTTATCAGGCGCAACCTATCCATACCTTGTAATGCGTCAATCCAATGGTCGGGCTGGTTGCCATACATATGGGCGAGAAAATCCTTGTAGTCTGGACCTTTGAGAACCTGCTCGACTTCTGCTGCTAGCATCCTCGTCTGGCTGGTAGCCCATTGGGGCAATACGCCAGCATGGACCATGAGGTAGCCATTCTCGACATGAGCCATAGGGCGATACCGGAGCCAATCGATGAGCTGAGCTCGGTCGGGAGCTTCCAGCAAATCTTGCATCGTGTCACCAGGACATGGTTCGATCAGTGCTTCTGCAACTGTGATGGCATGCAGGTCATGATTGCCGAGAACAGCAATAATGGAAGAGGGATACTGCAAATCCTGATCGGACAGTAAGCGCAACACGTCGAGGGACCCGGAACCCCGATTGACCAGGTCACCGACCAGCCATAGCCGATCATGCGAAGGGTTGAAACTGATTTCCCTGAGCAGGGAACGGAACGAATGATAACAACCCTGGATATCTCCTATTGCATAGGTCGACATAGCCAGGGTGTCTGTCAGACAGCTTTAGTTGGCTTCTGCCTTGGGAGGTGTGAAGTTGGCACCTGCTTTGTTCGCCATAAATGCCACGGCATGGGCAACTTCCGTGTCTGACAAATCAGGGTTACCGCCACGTGCCGGCATCATGTTGAAACCATTGATCGCGTGATCAATTAAAGTTTTATAACCTTTGGCAATACGTGGTCCCCATGCAGCCTTATCGCCAATTTTTGGAGAATTGAGTGCGCCTGTACCATGGCAGGCAGCGCATGAAGTATTAACAATCTGCTCGCCATTGATAGCCCCGCCAGAAGCCGCCCCACCCTGCGCCACTTCAACCTGCGCCACTGGCTTGATGCGCTCAGCAACAGCAGTGTCGTCGGTGGCTTTATCAGCTTCGCTGGTGAAATCCTTGAGCCCATTTAGTACATAGACTAACAGGAGACTGATTGCAGTAAGCGTGATGAGCGCCGCAAGAACGGTAATGACCATCTGAATTGCGGAATTTTCTGGATTGCTGGGCTGGTTGGCCATGATATAAAACCCGATACGCTAAAGGTTGCAAATTATACTGAGAACAACTGGCAGGGGCAAAAGCCGCAAGGACAGGTGCCAGCGGCTTTGCTATAATTCAGCCTGTGTTGCGCCCGTAGCTCAGTTGGATAGAGTGTTGGTTTCCGAAGCCAAAGGTCACAGGTTCGACTCCTGTCGGGCGCGCCAACCCT
>Ga0196972_1000596_pt1 | contig 16238 bp, 16 predicted proteins | sample S1v_2013CmetaG_FD_148618 | JGI IMG/M metagenome (GOLD analysis project Ga0196972, IMG submission 148618) | Soil microbial communities from Anza Borrego desert, Southern California, United States - S1+v_20-13C | ecosystem: Environmental > Terrestrial > Soil > Desert | place: USA: California...
CTTTTGCAGAATGGTTAAAGAAAAATGGGAAGCTTGGAGGGCAACATAAAGTTCCCAGGCTGAGTAATGAACGAAAATTCCTGGATGATATACTGGGAACCTGCCGATGATTTATAGTATTTCTCCCGTTTTCCTTCGCATTCTTCTTAACTCATCTTAATTTCTCCCTGGTACGGGCGAATTTCGCCTCTTCACCTATAATTTCATTTAAAGTCATCGCCAAATTCATCCTTTATCTTCAGTTTAAATTTCACTTTACATCATCTCCGCCATCCTTATTAATCACATCTCAATTGAGACTTTCCAATTCAATTCCCGTTTTAATTCGCTCTCGATTTCCTTTAAGTTATTTCATCTTTTTCCTTCTCATTCCCTTTAACTCATCTTAAATTTCCTCCCTGATGCAGGCGAATTTCATCTCTTCCCCTATAAATTTCTTTTAAAGTCATTGCTAATTTCATCCTTTATCTGCAGTTTAAATTTCACTTAAAATCATCTCCACCTTCCTTATTAATCACATCTCAATTGCGGCTTTCCCAATTCAATTCCCGTTTTAATTCGCTTTCGATTTCATTTAAGTTATTTCATCTTTTTCCTTCTCATTCTCTTTAACTCATCTTAAATTTCCTCCCTGATGCAGGCGAATTTCGTCTCTTCCCCTATAAATTTCTTTTAAAGTCATTGCTAATTTCATCCTTTATCTGCAGTTTAAATTTCACTTTACATCATCTCCGCCTTCCTTATTAATCACATCTCGATTGCGGCTTTCCCAATTCAATTCCCGTTTTAATTCGCTTTCGATTTCCTTTAAGTTATTTCATCTTTTTCCTTCTCATTCTCTTTAACTCATCTTAAATTTCCTCCCTGATGCAGGCCGAATTTCGTCTCTTCCCCAATAAATTTCTTTTAAAGTCATTGCTAAATTCATCTCTATTTACAGGTTCAAATTCCCTTTAAAACACCTTGCTTTCCTTATCAGTATCATCTCCAATGGTGTATTAATTCAATTTTGATTCTTTAATCCAGCTTCAATTTCTCCTTTAGTTCACTTCTATCCTTCTTCAATTTCACCTTCAATTCTTTTTCAAATTCCATTGCACTCTTTCTTCAATTTCACCATCAATCCTTTTTCATTTAACATTCACTATTTCTTCAATTTTTCTTCAATTTTTCTTCAATTTCACCTTCTATCCTTCTTTAATCGCCCTCAATTCACCCTCGATTTCACTTCAACTTCCCCGCCCGCGGGGCCCTCCCTCCCCCGCCTTCCAACCTTCCGTTTTTTTTGCCCTGGCAATGAGGACCCTGGACGCTTTCAGCGTCATTTTTTTTAGTCCACTCCCGTTCCCTCGCCCGGCTACCGGTTGTTCAGCTAATTTTTCTCTCTCATCAATGGAGCTCCGGATGATCGATCAAAACACAAATCTCCTTTATCCTTCATCCATAACCATGAGAAAAAAACGATTCAGCGCGCTTTTTTTCTGTTTAAAAACGAGTATTTCCGCGAATTAAACGGCCATTTCACTTTCATTTTTCTTTCTGATCTCATTCCTTTCATTTAAATCAAAAACCGAAACCGCAGAAGGAATAGTAAGAAAAATCCCCCCTTACTGCTTTCTACCCGAACTGAAAAGATTTAAACATAGAGATGATTGGCCTACGTACCGGATCTGCTGACCTAAGCAAAATATCTAAGCCAGCCTTAATCAATAACCGACAAATTAAAATTTCTTATCATTGTACTTTGATCAAGCTTATGAAATTATTACACAACAAAATAGCCATAGTCACCGGCGCTGCCCGTGGAATAGGAGAAGCAGTTGCCATTAAATTTGCTGAACACGGCGCCCACGTGGCATTTTCATATGTAAGTGAAAGCAGCATTCAAAAGGCAACCGATCTTGAAATGAAACTGCAGTCAATGGGCGTTAGAGCGAAAGCCTATCGCAGTGATGCCGGTAGTTTTGCATCCTGCGAAACGTTTGTTTCAGAGGTATTAAAAGATTTCGGAACCATTGATATCTGTGTAAACAATGCTGGCATTTCAAAAGATAACCTTCTCATGCGCATGAGCCAGGAACAATGGGATGACGTTATACGCATCAATCTCGGCAGCGTATTCTATATGACGAAACAAGTGATCAAGCCAATGATGAAAGCAAGAAGCGGAAGCATCATCAATATGAGCTCGATCATTGGCGAAATAGGAAACGCAGGACAAAGCTCATATGCTGCATCAAAGGCAGGCATAATCGGCTTTACCAAGTCAGTAGCAAAAGAATTAGGTAGCAGGAACATTCGCTGCAATGCCATAGCACCGGGTTTTGTAGAGACTGACATGACCGGTTATTTGAAAGAAGGGGATGCCGCAGACAAATACAAGGCCGGAATTCCGCTTGGGCGGTTTGCTTCGGCAGAGGATATTGCAAATGCCTGCTTATTCCTTGGATCAGATATGGGCGCGTATGTTACCGGCCAGACGCTAAGTGTCTGTGGCGGATTGAACATGTGATGATCAGCCAGGCACCGCAATTCCTTTCGTCATGATATAATAATGCCACAATAGCATGGTGGCAATTGAACGATAAGGACGCCAGGGCTCCGCAATTAGCATGATGTCTTCCCTGGAAGTATCTCGCCGCAATTGTTTCACTTCTTTAATGGCCTTCATCATTGCCAGGTCGCCCGTTGGAAAAAGATCAGAGCGTTGCAATGCAAACAGAAGATATATATCCACCGTCCAATCCCCAATACCTTTCACTTGCTTTAAAGATTGCCGAATTTCCTCATCTGGTAATTGACCCAATTCATGTAACACTACCCTTCTTTCAATTACCGCACTCGCAAGCTCTCTTGCATAAATAGTTTTTTGCCGACTAAAGTAACACGCACGCATTTCCAGGTCAGACAGTTGCAGCAGGTTTTCAGGAGTAATATCGCCCAACCGGTCTTTTAATCTTTCAAATGCTGACCTGGCAGAGGCAAGAGACACTTGTTGTTCAAGTATGATATGAATAAGCGTAGAAAAATTTGCAGGCCTTGACCAAAGTGGAGGATAGCCAAATTTTTCAACTATTGCAGCTAGCACCTCATCCTTGTCGGCTAAGGATTTACATAAGTCTATGAAATTCCCCGAATGAAAACTCCAAGGTGACACCAACGTCATTTCTTTTTGAATTTCGCTATCGCGTTCCGGGTAAAGGTACTAAGTACCAGCCGGCCACTGATTGCTGCACGCTCAGCTAATAATTTATCCCAATGTTCAGTCCCACGCCAAAATGTGGTTTTCATTTCACGCATGGCATCCATACTGGAATGCATCAGGATTTCTGCCAGCCGTGATACTGATTCATCCAATGCGCCGATATCACTATGCACTTCCGCAAATAGTCCCTTTCTTTTCGCCCAATCTGCATTCCTCCACATGCTAGCATCAATTGCCAGTTGTGAAAACGCAGATAAGCCGATCTTTCTTTCAACAGCCGGGCCAACTACAAAGGGACCAATTCCTACAGCCAGTTCACTCAACTTCACCTCCGCCGCTTCAGTTGCAATAGCATAATCTGCAGCGGCGGCTATACCAACTCCGCCACCAACGCACTTTCCCTGTATGCGAGCGATGATGAATTTAGGACAGGTGCGCATGGCATTAATCACATGAGCGAAGCCACTAAAAAATTCACGTCCCTGCTCGGCTGTGGATATTGCAGTCAATTCATCAAATGAAGCACCAGCACAAAATGCCTTTTCTCCCGCAGAACGAAGCACAACAACTTTCACATCCGTATCATTCCCCGCTCCATGAATTTCCTGCGCCAGCTGAGAAAGTATACGTGCCGGGAGAGAATTACTCTGAGGATGATAAAATTCAATATGGGAAACTCCATTATGAAATTCTGACCTTACATAACCTTCCTGAATATTCGTTGTCATGAGTGATAAGTTTTATTGCAAGTGGCTCTAACTTTTCCGCTTTCCGTTTTCCATTTCCGGTTTTCCATTGGCTTCCCCAATTGGTGATAGCTACCGTATGTTCACGAAGATGGCCATTTAAACTCCAGGTTGTCTGGACAAATTCCTAATTCCCAATTCCTATTTTCAAAATTATGCAATACTTTTTTGCACTCTATTTCTTCTTTACCATGGTGAGTATGGTGGCAACACCCACATGCTCATTCGTTTCATCAAGCATTTCCACCAACCATTTCACAATCCCTTTAGGAATATCGCTTTCGTCCTTCAAATCCTGCGGTATTTTTTCCTTGCAGGTAAACCGAATGTAGATTTCTGCTCCCGGATATACAGGTTTTGTAAAACGCAATTCATCAATACCGTAATTCAGCAAAACAGGGTTTTTTTCATAACTATCCACAAATAACCCTGCTGCAAGACTTATTATGAAATAACCGTGGGCAACCTGTTTTTCAAACATAGTGCCGGTAAAATCAGTTGACTCAATATGCGCGTAAAAATGATCACCACTCAGGTCAGCAAACCTGTCTATGTCCTCAGAAGTTATCACCCGTTTTTCAGTTATTATCTGATCGCCGATATTCAACTCGTTGAAATATTTCTTAAAAGGATGAATACCTCCCAGGTTTCCTTTCGCTCCTGCCTGGTACACATTTGTAATTGCGGTGAGCATGGTGGGAGAACCCTGAATTGCAACCCGCTGCATGTAGTGCTTCACCCCCCTTACTCCACCCATTTCTTCTCCACCTCCTGCGCGACCAGGACCTCCATGTACCAATAACGGAAGCGGCGAGCCATGGCCGGTGCTTTCCTTTGCACATTCATTATTAAGTACTAAAATTCGTCCGTGATGCGTAGCTGCCCCTAGCACATACTCACGAGCCAATTTGCTATTGGTAGTCACAATGGATGAGCACAAACTCCCTTTGCCCAGCTTGCTCAGCTCTATTGCTTCGTCCATGGTCCGGTAAGGCATGATGGTGCTAACAGGACCAAATGCTTCCACCTCATGCACTGCTGTGGATGCAAATGGATTTTCATTTTTCAATAATAATGGTGAAAGAAATGCTCCTTTTTGAGCGTCGGCATCAATTACTTCAACGCTGTCAAGCGAGCCATAAACAATTTCGGATGCCGCGAGCAATTTCTGCACCTGGTTCTTTACTTCCTGGCGTTGGTTCTCTCCCGCAAGGCTTCCCATACGCACCCTTTCATTCAAAGGATTGCCAATTGTGGTTTGTGCAAGCGAAGTAGAAATTGCTTTCCATACATCTTCCATTTTTGCTTCGGGCACGAAAATGCGGCGTATGGCTGTACATTTCTGACCCGCCTTAACCGTCATTTCCTTTCGAACTTCCTTAATGAATACGTCCCACTCCGCCTGCCCCGGGTTTACATCATTACCCAAAACTATACAGTTGAGCGAGTCAGCTTCCATGTTGAAAGGAACAGCCTCTCTTAATATGGCAGAGTGTGATTTCAATTTTAAGCCGGTGGAGGCAGATCCCGTGAATGTGACCACATCCTGGGATTGCACATGATCAAGCATTTCACCGGCATTGCCGCATATTAATTGTAAAGCACCTTCGGGAAGAATGCCACTGGAAATTATTTCCTTTACTACCGCTTCAGTAAGATAACTCGTCACTGTCGCAGGTTTCACTACAGCAGGCATTCCTGCGAGGAGGTTAACCGCAATTTTCTCGAGCATACCCCATACGGGAAAATTGTATGCATTAATATGAATGGCAACTCCTTCCTTTGGAACCAAAATATGAGTGCCAATAAAAGAGTTGTTTTTACTTAAACTGTGGGTTTCTCCATCAATAGCAAAAATTTCATCAGGAAATTTTCTGCGCAATGATGCGTTAGCAAATAAATTTCCAATTCCCCCTTCAATATCTATCCAGCTATCGGCCTTTGTGGCGCCACTCAGGTAACTTACCTGGTAGAATTTTTCCAGCTTAGTGCGCAAGTGCATTGCCAGTGCCTTGAGCATGTTTCCACGTTCATAAAAACTCATCTTTCTCAAAGCGGGATTTCCAACCTTCCTTCCGTACTCTAAAATTTGTTTGAAGTCCAGGCCCTTTGAAGTTGCAAGCGCGAAAGGCTCTCCCGTTACCGCATTAAAAAGGGGTTGACCATCGCCATCACCTTCAATCCACCTGCCGGTTATATAGTTTTGAAGTTTGTACATAGAATAAATTTCATGGGTTGCAAAAATACGATGCCCCTGTTTATAAATATTATAACTGCACGTTAAGGCCAAACTGCCTTAAATGGTGCACCGCATGCTTATATAGCAATTGCACATTCTGTTCAAAATCCAAATCACCAAAAATCGGGTTTCGCGTTACAGCATGAGGCTGCCTGGAAAAATAATCGAAGAATTGAATCAATTCGATCTGTAGTGCCCCAATAGCCGCCTGAATGGTATTATAGTGCAGTGGCGATGGATCTTCCGGCAAAAGTGGGTTTCGCGTATTTTCCCTGAAAGGTTTATCACTCATAAGGAATTCACGTACATGACGCAAACGCTCATCAGGAGTAACAATTTCTTCAAATTTTATATTCCCATTTGCAATGCTAACGCCGTCCTTGGTGTAGTGTTCAATCATTTGCTGAACGGTCATTTTTCCCCAACGTGGGGGAGTGGATGGAACCAATTGTTGCAAATACCTGACCAGGCGGGTACGTAGGAAGTTCTCTTTCTCAAAATTCATTTGGCAAGCTTGAAGTGTGCAAGTTTACGAAACTTGGATAGCAAACAAAACTACTGCCTTGCAGATGGGCATTAAATTTAGTGATAGTCTGGTGAGGGTTATTTACCTGATCTTTTTGTCTATTACCTGGCAAATGGCGTCGAAAATCTGTTCTACAGACCCTTCCCCTTTAATGGAGTGAAGTTTCTTTGCTTGTTTATAGTGGCCGGCAACAGGTTCAGTCTCATTACTATAAACTGTAAATCGCTTACGGATCACAGATTCATCCGTATCATCACTCCTATCTGAAGTTTTGCCACGGTTGAGAAGTCTCTTTACCAGTTCTTCCTCGCTTACTTCCAGCGCTAATACTAGACTTATTTCAGATTTTTTGAGGTCAAGCAGTTTATCCAGTGCTTCTGCCTGGGTCACCGTTCGGGGGAAGCCGTCAAACAGAAATCCCTTTGCATCCTTGTGGTGAACAAGGCAATTATCAATGATTCCTATCACCACTTCATCAGGTACCAGTTCTCCTTTGTCAATAAAATTCCTTGCTTCCGTTCCAAGCGGGGTTTTATTGGCCATTTCTTCCCTTAGCAAATTACCTGTTGACAGGTGGACCAGCCCATACTTTTCCACGATCTTCTCGGACTGTGTGCCTTTTCCGCTCCCGGGAGGGCCAAAGAGAATCATATTGAACATAACTGATTGCAAACCTTTGTGAAAAGGGCAAATATAACGTACAGACTTTAAATAATGAATTTTTGAAACCTTTGCCTGTTCTCATTTAAATTGTTAAAGAACAATGAACTGTAACCCTGGCAAAACCGCCCAATCCATGATGCCGTACATTTGCATTATCAAATTCAATGAATATGTCGCGGTACCTGATATTGGTCATACTGGCAGCCTGTTTGCAACAGTGCAGTTATTCTCAAAACAATTCAAATCAAAAAACTACAGCCATGGATAGTACAGGTAAAAAAGACGAAAAAAATGGGAACCCGGTTTATTCCAGGAATGATACAGCTTCAGTTAACTTGCCCGAAGATGAGTGGAAGAAAATCCTTTCTACAGAAGTATATCGCATTGCAAGGCAAAAGGGAACCGAAAGACCATGGTCCAGTCATTTTGAAGATTTCTATGAAAAAGGAACATATTACTGCGCCGCCTGCGGAAATGCGCTTTTTGAAAGCGATACCAAGTTTGACAGCGGATGCGGCTGGCCAAGTTTTTATGAACCCATTAGCAAAACAAGCATAATTTACACGGAAGACAATTCCCATGGCATGAAGAGAACAGAGGTGCAATGCGGAAGATGTAAGTCACACCTCGGTCACGTATTTGATGACGGGCCTCCTCCTACAGGTTTGCGATTTTGCATAAATGGGGTAGTGCTGGATTTTGACAAAGCAAAAGAAGCAGAAAAAAAATTCAACCAAAACCAGTAACGGTTTTCGATTTCCCGGCCTCGTGGCGAAAAACAGAAAACTTTTTTGTCATAGTTTTATCATTAAAGCAAACAATTAATCCTGATCAATTTCGTTTTTCAATTTGGATAGACCTTATGATTTCCTTATGGGAATTGGCAGTTGATGGCACTTTATTTGTCGATTGTAATCAATCCCATTAAATCAATTAAAATCTTATTCAAATGAAAAAACTGTTCATTTGCGCCATCATCTTCCTCGCCGGAGGAATGATTTCTCAGGCCTCAGCACAACTACGACCTTCATCAAATACTGATATTCAGCCTAGCTGGGGTCCTTCCGGCCATCAATACGTACAATACTATTATCTTCCAGAAATTTCAACGTATTATTATGTTCCCCGCAAACAATTCATCTACCAATCAGATGGTTATTGGACGTTTTCCTCATCCTTGCCAGCATCTCTTAAGAAATTCGATTTGCGTAATGCTGAAAAAATAGTAATGAATGAGCCTGGAGCATATCGATATTATGCCCAGCATAAAGAAAAATACAGTTCCAAAAATGGTGCTGTTGCAGTTGATTAATTGCAGTTATATCAACCATTTAGAAATAAAAAAAGGCCGCTTTTAAGCGGTCTTTTTCTTTGTTACCAGCAAAGTTTATGTACGCCCAGATTGGATTGGCCATGTGTTCCAATACTTTTACATTTGCGCTGATTGCAATCCGCACGGGCAGATACTCAAACTAAAGCAACAGCTATGAAATTATCTCATCTTTCTGAAACACTCATTGGTTCTGAAATCGTCAAACTCGGCGGGGAAATAAGAGAAAAAATAAGGCAGGGTGAAAAGATTTATAATTTTACGGTAGGGGATTTCGATCCTTCCCTATTTCCAATTCCAAAGGAACTGGAAGACGCAATTGTTGATGCATATCGGAAACACTTTACAAACTATCCCGCAGCAGAAGGCAACCTGGATCTTCGCGAAGCCATACTTTCATTTACAAAAGATATGGAAGGGCTTGATTATGGTACGTCAGAAATATTGGTTGCATCTGGCGGCAGACCACTTATCTATGCAGTGTTTCGTGCCATATGTGATAAAGAAGATAAAATAATTTATGCCGTTCCGAGCTGGAATAACAATCACTACACACATTTTGTTGGCGGCCAACATATCGTGATCGAGGCAAAGGCTCAGAATAATTTCATGCCTGTAGCTGATGACATCCGACCGCACCTGAAAGATGCTACACTTATTGCATTATGTTCTCCACAAAACCCAACCGGTACCACATTTAAAAAGAAGGATCTTGAAGATATCTGTGACATGGTTCTACAAGAGAATAAACGCCGCGGAGAAAATGAAAAGAAACTATATCTGATGTATGATCAGATGTATTGGCACCTGACATATGGCAACATTAATCATTATAACCCTGTTTCTTTACGTCCCGAAATGCGCGAATACACAATTTTTGTTGATGCCATAAGCAAGGTATTTGCTGCCACAGGTGTACGCGTAGGATGGAGTCTCGGTCCGGCCACTGTGATAAGTAAAATGAAAGCCATACTGACTCATCTGGGGGCGTGGGCTCCTATGGCTGAACAAAAAGCTGTTGCACATTACCTCCACAATAGAACGGCCATCAATTCATACCTCGCAAACTTTAAGCAGGAGATCGAGGTAAGGTTGCGTAAAATTTACGAAGGGTTTATGCAACTTAAGAAGGAAGGATTTTCCGTGGATGCGATTGCCCCGGAAGCCGCCATCTATTTAACTATTAAGATTGACTTAGCAGGTAAGCTAACACCAGCGGGCAAAGTATTGAAATCACAAGGTGATGTAACGGCCTATGTTCTCAATGAAGCAAAACTAGCCGTTGTTCCCTTTTACGCATTTGGTGCTGCCCGCAATTCAGCCTGGTATAGGTTGAGTGTAGGAACATGCAAGAAGGAAGAAATCAGTGAAATGATGGGGAAATTGAGGGAAGCGCTTGGGAAATTAGGCAATTAAGGATTGGTTGAATTGGGAATTGGGAATTTGCCGGTTGCTTATTAATCGAAATGTCCTCACTATTATTCCAATGACGTTACCTGAAAAATTTAGCAACTGCCTAATTCCAAAATCCTAATTCCCAAGCCCAAATTGCCAACTTCATATGCTCTTCCGTCCTACCATAAACACGCCTGCGATAATCAACAATCCCGCCATTAGTTTTTGCAATGTAAATTGTTCGCCAAAGAATAATACGGCGATGAGCACGGCGAAAACCGGTTGAGCGTAAATGTAGGAGCCAGTAACAGACGTTCCCAATACCTGGATGCCAAATGCATTAAAGACGTAAGCAAGAAAAGTACCCGCCAATACAACAAACCCAAGAGAAGCCATGTGGTTACCCGTGAGCTGGTTCCATTCTATTTCACCTAATTGCGTCCAGCCAAATGGTACCATCATTACAAAACCAAAAGTGAACACCCATCTCACCACCTGTAGGGGTGTATATTTAGCCATTAAAGGCTTAACCAGAATAAAATACAACGCGTAAGAAATCGCATTTAATATTATGAGGAGGTCCCCTATAATATAGTCTTCGCCAATAGAGGAGCTTTCCTTACCTGTAATAAGAAAGACCGAGCCACCGATACCAAACACGAGCCCGGCAACTTTATTAAACGTCAGTGATTCTTTCAGAATCCAGAATGCCAACACGGTAATCAGTATTGGGGTTACCAGTGATAATAATGAAGCATGAACCGCACTGGTAAGGGTAAGTCCTTTTATAAACAACATCTGGTTGATCGCTACTCCAAATAATCCGCACAGCATAAATCGAAACATATCCTTTCTTTCCATGCGCACTTTTTGTTTCGCAAATGCCCAAAGCGTCCAGAAAAGCAAAAGACTCCCTGCAACTCTCAGCACATTCAAAGCATACGGTTTAATAGGGTCAGGAGAAATAATCTTTACCAGGCTATAGTTACAGGCAAAGAAGAAATTGGTCAACAGAACCGCGATATGTGCTTTGGTGTGTTTCAATGGGCGCGAAGGTCGGAGTTAACGAGGAAATTGGAATTAGGAATTTGGAATTAGGGATTGCGGTAATGGTCAGTACCGCTGACAACCGTCAACTGACAACATAAATGCGGAGACCATGAGGTTGTGTGCAGATATCCTGCGATCACAGGTTCTTCTGACAACCGAAACCGGCAACCGTCAACTGACAACTAAATTCCGGTTCGTTCAATGAACCGAAGGATCGTCTTCTCCAAATCCTCTCCCCCAATCACACTGCTAACCTTATACTGATATTCCTTCGATAATTCTATTGCCTTTAAGATAGAGAAATTCTTCTGCGCTAGAAATGGCGCTACACCTGTTTTCTCTAGGTGTGTCGCCAGGTACTCCTGCTCAGTTTGCCCCGGTGTTGGCACCACCACACTCTTCTTTCTCAATGCAACCAGGTCCATGATCGTGCTATAGCCGCTCCTGCATATGACGAGGGAGGCGCTGCTCATTTCTTTTTGTAATTCGATTGCCGGAAGATGGTTGAAGAATCGAATTTCATTGGTTGATGGAATCAACCGCTTTTCTCCTGGCAACCCCCGTACAATGGTGGCACGACCATCATAATGAGCAATCTCCTTGATTAGCTTCTCCTCTAAAATGCTGCGCTGTGGCTCAGGTCCCGAGAGGAGGATTAGGAGTCCATTTTTTGCATTATCACCATAACCTTCCAGCCTTGACAAGGGACCGATATATTTCACCGGAATACGTGGCATTTTTTCAGGATGTGAGAGCTCACCGGCGAGGTTGTAATCTCCCTCAAAATCAGGAATCCAACACTCTGTAAACCTGTTTACAAATTGGTAGTTCCTTTTCTGAAGCACCCGTTCGCTCCACCCCCCGAAGGGGGTGCGAATCTTTAATTGGTGAGTGATAAACACCGTGGGCGCTGTTGTATGCGACAAGCCAAACCGATTGTCAGAAATTATGGCATCTATTGAATTTTCCGTAACCACCTTCTCCAGCCATTTTCTTTCATGGCGGATGGCCCGTAGTATTTTGCCTGATTGTATGATCATTGACCAGGCCATGGTCCAGCGGGAACGGCTGTACTTTACCCGATATCCTGACAAGGGAAGGATGGTCAAACCCGGGAATTCAGTGCTCAATATGACTTCCTGTGGCCCCTCTGCCGCCAAAATGGGCTCGCATCCAGCACGCAACAGTTGCCTGATGATTGGAATACATCGGGTTGCATGTCCAAGACCCCAATCCAGCGGAACCACCAGGATGCGTAGTTTACGCAGGTTTTTTCCCTTAATTGGCTGATTCATATTAATATTTTCGGCTTTCAACCTATTCACACACTATTTTGTTTGTAAAATAGTTTTAATTTAGAACACCCTGCAAAATCACTGAACGGGTGAAAAACAGGCCACAAACTGAATTTATGAAAACCCTCAATAAATTGGCATTACTGCTGCTTCTCGCGGGCATGGTTGTTGTCTCTTCATGTAATAAGAACTATTATTCCGGATCTGGCAAGGGCAGCAATTGCGGCTGTCCCAGCCACAAGGGTATGGTAGGTTATTAATGATTGGATATTAAATGCAGAGATCATGAAAACGCCCAACCGAGATTTGTTGGTCCTGCTGAAGAATGAATTCGCTTCCCAGCAGGCAATAGAACATGAAGTAGAATGCCTTAATCATATTCTGGTTCAAACTGAATCGCTCGATCATTTCTTTAAAGTGCATGAACTGGTGGAAAGGTTTCAAATAACTTCCAAACCCCGCCGAATTCTTCGGGCAATAAGGCGAGGAGAGGAAATGAAAGCCTTTACTTTTCTACTTAATAAAAACTAAAACTTCTGGGGAATTTGGTATTGGCGGTTGCCTGAAGTTCAAAAAAACCTTCCCATCGTTTGGTTTGAAGTATCAAATCATCTTGCGCGACCTTGCGCGACCTTGAACGACTAAACCGTTAAACGTTCTTCGGATAATCCGCAAACAAAAACTCCTTCTCCGCCTCCCTCACTTCCTTCCAATGGGCCGAATTAATTTTTACTGCAAATATGCCACAGGTAGGAAGATTATCTATTACTGCAGTGGTGAGACTATTTGCAAAATCAGTAATGCCGGGGTTATGTGAAAATATGGCGATGGTGTCGTGCTTATCATTTACTTCACAGATCACATCATAGAATGATTCAGGGAGCGCGCCATACAACTCTTCTCTGAATTTAATCTTATCATGGTCAATTCCATATTCTTCAGCGAATACAATAGCGGTTTTTTTTGCCCTTTTTGCGGGACTTGAAATAAAAGCATCAATAGTATTCTTTCTCTCCTTCAATCTTTTCGCCATCACAGGCGCATCCTTCTTTCCCCGATCATTCAACGGGCGATCAAAATCATTCGTTGCAGAGCTATCCCAGCTGCTTTTTGCGTGCCTTACAAGTATAAGGGTTTTGTGTTTCATTGTTTGTACGTTCAGGGCGTCTAATGTCGTTCAAAACGGTTGACGGTTCCTGAATTGTTGCATTTTGCGTGCTTGACGGCCATTGAACATCGATCATCGCTAATATCCTCTTACATTCTTCCCTTCCATATAATTCATAAACGCTTTGTTCACGACCCTGTTTCCGCCCGGAGTGGGGTAGTTGCCGGTAAAATACCAATCACCCAGGTTATTGGGACAGGATTTATGCAGGTCTTCTATGCTTTGAAATATTACTTCCACCGGCACTGTTAATCCACGTGGAGTAATCAATTGTGCGATCTTTTTTGAAATATCTTCCGTGCTGAATTGCTTATAAAGATGTTTGACCACGTTTTCCGTATGAAGCTGGTTGTTTCGCTGCAGTTCCTTGCATTTCTCCAATAATTGTTGCAAACACTCCTCCTTCCCCTGTTCTTTCATTAATTCAATGGTTGCATTGAAGGCGATGAAATCACCCATCTTACTCATATCGATTCCATAACAATCAGGATAGCGTATCTGTGGAGATGAAGAAACTACAATTATCTTCTTTGGCTTCAGGCGGGCGAGCATTCGAATGATGCTTTCTTTGAGTGTTGTACCACGTACAATGGAGTCATCAATTACCACAAGCGTATCCTCATTTGGCCTAACCGTTCCATAAGTAATATCATACACGTGCTGTACCATTTCATTCCTACTTACATCCTCGGTAATGAACGTACGCATTTTTACATCTTTGATGGCAATCTTTTCGATCCTGATGCGACGACTTACCATTTCAGTAAGTTTTTCAGCATCAAAATCTTTCTCCCAGCTTAGTATTCTTTCAATTTTTACCTTGTTCAAATAATCTTCTGCGCCCTTTATTAATCCGTAAAACGCCACTTCGGCGGTATTTGGGATAAAGGAAAATATCGTGTTCTTCAGATCATAATTTACCGCGTTCAATACCTGTTCGCTCAGGTTATACCCTAAAGCAGTCCTTTCTTTATAGATCTTTTCATCACTACCCCTGGAGAAATAAATTCTCTCAAAGCTACATGCCTTTCGTTCCCCCGGTTCCAGTATCTGTACGAGCTCAACTTCTCCATTCTCGTCAACTATCAAAGCCTGGCCGGGCATCAACTCCTTTACTTCATTCTCACCCAAGTTAAAAGCTGTGCGTATGGCAGCACGCTCAGAAGCAGCGACCACCACTTCATCATTTATAAAATAATAAGAAGGCCTGATCCCGTTCGCATCGCGGAAAACGAAGCCGATACCATTACCTGTGAGTCCACTTACATGATAGCCACCATCAAACAATTTTAGCGCCTTTTTCAGTACTTCCTTAATGTTCATCTTCTGGGGAGCCCGTTCATCAGTTTGCACGAGGAAATGATAGATTACTTCCATCATGGCGGCAAGGTCACTCTGTCGTTGAAATTCGCCGGGATCAATATTGATAAGTGAAAAAAGTTCTTCCGTATTTACGAGGTTGAAGTTTCCTGCAAGAGCCAGGTTCCTTGCCGGTATGGTATCACGCTTAAGGAAAGGGTGACAGAATTCAGCATTATTTTTACCCTGCGTACCATACCTTAAGTGTCCCAATAACAATTCGCCCAACATGCTAATATGTCCCTTCATGAGGCCGGGATGACTGGTAACCTTTGGATTAAATTTTGCCAGGTCTTCAACTTCTTTCCCGATGGTTTTGAAAACATCCGCAATAGGCTGAGGAGCGGCGCTTCTTATGCGATGCATAAATGGGTAGCCGGGTTCAACATCCAGTTTTACAGCGGCTACTCCGGCGCCGTCCTGACCCCTGTTGTGCTGCTTTTCCATAAGCAGGTACAACTTGTTCAGGCCCCACATCACAGTACCATATTTTTGTTGGTAGTAAGAGAAGGACTTTCTCAACCGGATAAACGCTAATCCACATTCGTGTTTTATCGGATCACTCATGAATCAATAAGAGGCGCAAAGTTACGGCATTTATAGGACTCGCTGCGCCTGGTGTGGAAGTGAAAATGCTGTTGATTGAGTTTCAGTATGTACCACCTTGATATAATATGGAGAACCTGGGAATTTGGTACTGGTTCTATCCTTTTTTTCTCGATTTTCCATGTGAAAAAAAGCGCCGTATTTCGTTTTTTTCCCTTGGTTTTAGATTCCGGCTGTGGGAGTTTTGTGTTTTCATCAATCATCTGAAGCTTCAAAGGTTGAGAGAGAAGAATTAGCTGAACAACCGGTTGCCGGCAAAGGGAGCGGGCGTGGACTGAAAAAAATGACGCTGAAGGCGTCCAGGAGATTTATTGCCATGCCAGAAAAAACGGAAGGTTGGAAGGCGGGGGAGGGAGGGCCCCGCGGGCGGGGAAAACGGGAGGCGCTGTAGCAATATGAAATGAGGAATCAACGGCAATAAAAATAGAAAATCGAACAATAAATAATTAAATACCCGGATACCATAACTTTTTTTGAATTGGCATCCACACACCAGTAATTAGATCCACACTATATGTGCCACGCTGAACTATAAAATGCCAATCGGCGGGGCGAAAATGGAACGCGGTGAAGGAATATCAAATCAGGAATCAACGGCAATAAAAAAAGAAAATCGAACAATAAATAATTAAATACCCGGATACCATAACTTTTTT
>Ga0196972_1000597_pt1 | contig 16224 bp, 16 predicted proteins | sample S1v_2013CmetaG_FD_148618 | JGI IMG/M metagenome (GOLD analysis project Ga0196972, IMG submission 148618) | Soil microbial communities from Anza Borrego desert, Southern California, United States - S1+v_20-13C | ecosystem: Environmental > Terrestrial > Soil > Desert | place: USA: California...
GGCGACGGCGCGCTTCGTCTTCGCCGATGAGGCCGGCGTTGAGGTCGGCATCGATGGCCATCTGTTTGCCGGGCATGGCGTCCAGCGTGAAGCGTGCGCCGACTTCGGCGATACGGCCCGCGCCCTTGGTCACCACCGTGAAATTGATGATGGTCAGGATCACGAAGACGACGATGCCGACCGTATAGTTGCCGCCGATCAGGAAGTGGCCGAAAGCCTCGATCACCTTGCCTGCGGCGTCAGGGCCGGCGTGGCCTTCAGACAGCACCACGCGCGTCGAAGCGACGTTAAGCGACAGCCGCAGCATGGTGGTGACCAAAAGAATCGTTGGGAAAGCCAGGAAATCCAGCGGCTTGGATGTTTGCAGGCCTATCAGCAAGACCAGTATGGCCAAGGCAATATTGAAGCTGAACAGCACATCGAGCACGATTGCCGGTAACGGCAAAATCATCATCGCCAGCAGCATGACGATGATGATAGGCGCCGCTACGCTGCGGTTAACGACGCCCTCAAGCCAGCCCGGCAATTTGAGGCCATCCATCATGCGCCAGCTCCTGCCGTTTCATGCGCTGCCGCTTCATGCGGGTCGAGGCCGGCCGGCACATCGAGCGCTTGCGGCATCTCGGGACGGTAGCCGCCCTGGGTCTTGAACAAGCGCATCTGGAATACATAAGCCAGCACTTCCGCCACGGCCGCATAAAGGGCTTCGGGGATTTCATCTCCCAGTTCGGTATGCGCATAGAGCGCGCGTGCCAGCTTGGGCGCTTCCATGGTCAGCACATTGTGCTCGCCAGCAATCTCGCGGATTTTGAGGGCCACAGCATCCGCGCCCTTGGCCACTACGGTCGGGGCGCGCATGCTGTCGTCCTTGTATTTGATGGCGACGGCATAGTGCGTAGGGTTGGTAATGACGACGTCGGCCTTGGGGATCTCTGACATCATGCGGCGGCGCGCAATCTCGCGCTGCTGCTGGCGAATGCGGGCCTTGATCTGCGGATTGCCTTCGGCCTCCTTGGCTTCCTGCCGTACTTCTTCCTTGGTCATTTTGAGCTTGTCGGCGTAATGCTTGAGCTGGTACGGCACATCGATGGCGGCAATCAGCACCAGCGCGGCTACCGTAGCGAGGAAGCCTTTGAGCAGCAGTTCGGCGACCAAGCTGATGGCGTTGTCTGTCGGCAGCAAGGGCAGGGAGAGAATCGAGCCCATGTCGCTCTTGATGACCAAATAAGCGACCAGCGCAACCAGCACGGATTTGCCGACGGCCTTGATCAGCTCCACGGCGGCATTCTTGGAGAACAGGTTACCGATACCGCTGATCGGATTGAGGCGGTTGAATTTCGGCATGAGTGCCTTGCCGCTCATGATCCAGCCGCCGATCAGGGCGGGCGAGGCGACAGCCACCACCAATAAAATCAAGGCCAGCGGCGCAAAGGCAATCAATAGCGGCAGCAGCAGGTCTGAAATGCGGGTCAGCAGGAACAAGGGGTCGAATGCTGCTTCTCGCTCGAAATGCAGGCTGGCGGCCATGTTGGCCTTGAGCGCATCGTTCAGGTGGCCGCCCAGCATCCAGAGCCCGAGTCCCGCGGCCAGCAGCACGGTGCAGGTGGCCAGCTCGCGCGAACGAGGCACATCGCCTTCTTCCCGCGCCTTTTCCAGGCGCTTGGGCGATGCTTCTTCTGTTTTTTCTAAATCGCTGTCTTCGGCCATGCCGACTCCCGTTATCAAAGGCCAGCACGGGCCTTTTCTAGTTAGGAGCCATTATTCGATAGTGTGGTGGTAGTGAATCCGAAGAATAAGAGGGTGAAAACGCCGCAATCCTAAAGTATTCGACATACAAGCCGTTATGATAGGCGCAGACTTGCACGCACTAGTTTCGATGACATCACATAGGCTGCATTCGAGCTGAGCTCTTGTGATACAGATGACTGATCCTTGGAAAAGTCTGCTATCGGCCAAAAGGGGACATTCAGATTTTGCAAATCCACTAGTAAGCTAATTCTAACGTTTGCATTAAAAGATTGGCTTTAGCCAAGGGCGCAGCGGCTTCAATAAGGAAGTGCCGCCTCAGTGCTGGTAAGTGCCCATCAGCTCGGCCATGGCGATCACATGGCCTTGTATCGCCTCATCCAGCTTGCGCCGATTCGGTCTGTCCAATTCGGGCAACACCGTGTCCAGCGCATACAGCCGGTGGAAATAGCGATGGCGGCCAATCGGCGGCTGCGGGCCGCCATAAGTGGGCTTGCCCCAATCGTTGACGCCAGGCTTGGCCCCGGTCGGCATGCTGGCCTGTACCGCTCCTTCTTTCAAGCCCGAGTCGTGCGGTGGCAGGTTGTACACGATCCAGTGTATCCACGTACGCTGCGGGGCAGCGGGGTCGGGCGCGTCTGGGTCTTCCACCACCAAGGCAAGGCTTTTCGTTCCATCGGGTACGTTTGCCCATGAAAGCGGCGGCGACAGATCTTCTCCGTCCTTGGTGTGCCTGATCGGAATTTCACCGCCATCGGAAAAGGCGGTCGATGTTAAGGTGAAGGCCATGTGCTCCTCCATTTGCCTTGCCGAAATACCTGTTTGGCTCGCCGGCCGGTCCAATAGTTCCTACGCAAGACCATCGATTCCGAATCACGCAACCTCGCCAACCATACACGCGGCATGATGCACGAGGCGCAAAGCTCACTGCTGCACGGCGTCGAGCGAAGATTGAAAGGAGATTTTATGCAGGCAAGTCAAGTGAAGAACGAAATGCCCCGCATCCAGCGCGTCATTGGCTACATGCGTATCCGCTTTGGGTCGATAGCTGACATTTATTGGGCACTATTAGTGTTCGGTACTCAATCTATTCTCTAAGTGCTAATTGAAAGCGAAGTATGTATAAGATTATGGGGTTGAGTGTATTGTTTCTATCCCTCGCAGGCTGTGTGTCTCATGGTTATGGCCATAGACATCACGAACATCATCGATATGAACATCATCGATATGAGCATCACGACTACGATCATCGCAAAGATCGGGAGTATCGCCATGATCGAGACCATCGTTATGAAGGTCGCCATGGCAAGGATGACCGCTATGAACACCTCGGTGATAAAGGCAAGCGTCATAAACATGACAAACACAAGGAACGGGATCGTGACTAACTACAATCTCTTTCCAAATGGTGTTAAGGAGACTCATGTATAAAACAATTGCAGCAAGCACGCTGCTACTTAGATTAACGGGATGTGCTGTGTATGGTCCTGGTCATGGCCATGGTACAGGCGTATATGGAGCCCCTAGGATACCGGCAGGCCATATGCCGCCACCTGGTGAGTGTCGTATCTGGTTTCCAGATCGTCCTCCAGGTCAGCAGCCTCCTCCTGGAAAATGCGGTCACTTGCAGTATCAAGTGCCTCCTGAAGCATATCTGATACGAGGGTAATCAGACCAGTATTAGCCGGATATTTGATCGAAAATCGTGTACTTCGCTGGTAAGAAAGCCGCAGTTCGTGCGGCTAGACTGTTAAGGAAGCAATAGAAGGTCTTATTTCGAGCGACGTGTGGCACGCTTACGCTTATATCCTTGCCATTTTTGCAGTAACCACAAAATAAGCTTTCCTACAGGCTTCCGCAAAAATGGAATGTCTTGTGCAAGTACCAACAGGCCCAGCGGGATGAACTCATAGCCGACGATTGGTAAAAACCCGACAACACCACAAGCAATTAGCAAAAGCCCTAACGGTATACGATATAAACGTGATTTTGGGCTATGTAGCCACCGGATTATTCTAGCCATCCAGGTCGGCACTTCATGCTCTAGGCTTGTATAGGCAACATCAAGTTCATCCATTTTAAGCTTCCTCGCTAATAGATACCTATCAGCAATAGCACTTCACCTCTGTATGGTAACCCTGTGTATCGATTAGATGGAACCTTAAACAGTTATTACTATGGGTAAGCTTATAAAATAAGTTTGAATATTTTATTTAGCTAATGTCTGCTGTGGGCCGAAAGCATACACTCATCAATGGCTGTATTCGGCTAAAAGCTGTGGCATAAAATATTAGCCAAAACCGCCTGAGCTAGCATGCGTGCATGGATTGACTAATTGTACGAACGTATAGCAGAAGCTGATCTGTTTTTCAAAGCGAGTAACCGACGTGTTTTGTTATCCCAACTCAATAATGTTTATTCGGTCTATTCAGCAAGCTATCAAGCGGTGACTTATGATCGCTCAACCCACATAATTGCCGCAATTTGCTATATGAACAGAATGTGCAGGATTAATCATGAAAATACCTAAGCGGCTGCAGCCACTTGTGGAAGACGGTTTGGTGGATGATGTCATCCGCCAATTAATGAGCGGTAAAGAAGCTATGGTCTTTGTAGTGCGTTGTGGTGATGATGTACGTTGCGCCAAGGTTTATAAAGAAGCCAATAAACGCAGCTTCCGCCAGAGCGTGGACTATACCGAAGGCCGCAAAGTTAAAAACAGCCGTCGTGCACGTGCCATGGAAAAGGGCTCACGCTACGGCAGGCAAGCGCAGGAAGAGGCTTGGCAAAGCGCAGAAGTCGATGCGCTATACCGCTTGGCTGCAGCTGGCGTGCGGGTGCCTAAACCTTATAACTTTCATGAGGGGGTGTTGCTCATGGAGTTGGTGACTGACTCAAACGGTAACGCAGCACCCAGGCTTAACGATGTGGAATTTACTGCTGAAGAAGCGCGCATGCATCATCAAGCATTATTGATGGAAGTGGTCAGAATGCTCTGCGCCGGAATTGTGCATGGCGACTTATCCGAATTCAACATTCTGGTCGGCAGTGAAGGCCCCGTCATTATAGATTTGCCGCAAGCTGTAGATGCAGCAGGCAACAATCATGCAAGCAGCATGCTGGAACGCGATGTGAATAACCTTACTAGTTATTTCGGTCGTTTTGCGCCGGAGCTTTTAACTACTCAGTACGGCAAAGAGATATGGTGGCTTTATGAACATGGCAGCCTGACACCGGAAGTCCAGCTTACCGGCCGTTTCCAGCAGAATCTGAAACCGATTGATCTAAAAAGCGTTATGCGGGAGATTAGCGATGCTGCTGCTGAAGATGCAGCCAAACGTCTGAGGATGCAGGAGGCCGGATAATTTTAAAGCTCTGGCTGGGCCAAAAGCAGACATTCAAATTTCTGCAATATCCATCTAACAAGGTATGTGATCTAAACGCTTTACCTACTGTTCCTGCAGTTGGCGGTAATGATGAGCTTTTAATTCAGCAGTATGTTTTCTCTAACATTTGAATACGCAAGCGATTCCTGTTATTAAGATAAGCATGGATACTGCAGAACAGCTGATACATAACATCGGGCAACGACCCACACCAATACGCAATGCAGTATTGGCTTTGCTCTTGAGCTCAGGCGAGGCTTTGACTCATACCGAAGTCCTCGAACGGCTCCAAGGTCTTGTAGGTCCGACCGATCGAGTAACGGTTTACCGTACACTCGATTGGCTGGTAGCACAGGGCTTAGCACATAAAGTGGGCGGATCAGGACGTGCTTGGCGATTTCAGGTGACACGGAACGAAACCATGCACCGTCACGCTCACTTTGAGTGTACTTATTGCGGAAAGGTTATGTGTCTTCCGGATATACGGCTTGATTTACCTAAACAGATTCCATCAGATTTCTCCGTTGAATACATTGAGCTAAACCTCAAAGGCGCGTGCAGCGATTGCACCCGTAAAATGTCGAATTAACATTCCCTAAATGCAACTCTGTTGCATTTTCAGAGTAAGCACATATACAATGCAACATTGTTGCAATACGTTGTGTGTTCTTTGCTGCATCACCTTATAAAACTCAAATGAGATAGTACCTGTGGCGTGCTCTGCATTCTTTGCCTGATTCATTGCTTTAGTGCTGCCATTTAAAGCGGCATTGCTACCTGTAGTAATGCTATTGGATGAGTCGATGCATATAGCACAGATCATCGTTTTCCCTCGTGGCCCGATAGCTGCTGATCACGCGCACTGATACCCGTAGTTATGTCTTCGCGAAGAAACAGGGGAACCTATCGAATCAGGCGATTGCTTACTGATTCTATGGCGTCTTTGACGGTCGATGTGCAGGAGATGAGCGTCATTTCGAAACTAATAATTAAGGAATAACAATGCAAAAACTTCCCGTCACGGTCTTGTCCGGTTTCCTGGGGGCCGGCAAAACCACTGTGCTTAATCATGTACTGAACAATCGTGAAAACCGTCGGGTGGCCGTCATCGTTAACGACATGTCTGAAGTGAATATTGATGCTCAATTGTTGCGTGAAGGCGGAGCAGAGTTATCACGTCAAGAAGAAAAACTGGTCGAAATGTCGAATGGCTGCATCTGTTGCACACTGCGTGAAGACCTGCTGGTTGAAATTACTCGTCTGGCACAGGAGAACCGGTTTGATTATCTGTTGATTGAATCGACAGGGATATCGGAACCATTACCCATAGCTGAAACCTTCACCTTTGCAGATGAGGAGGGCCGTAGTTTGGCGGATGTGGCGCGCTTGGACACTATGGTCACCGTGGTCGATGCCTTCAACTTCCTACGCGATTACCAATCGTCCGATTTCGTTGCCGAACGCGGAGAGAGCCTGGGTGAAGAGGATGACCGTGCCGTAGTGGACCTGCTGGTAGAACAGGTGGAGTTTTGCGATGTGATTGTCATCAACAAAGCCGATATGGTCTGTGAAGATGAGCTGGCCCGATTGAAGAATATCCTGAACACCCTTAATCCTCGTGCCCGTCAGGTGGTAGCCGAGTTTGGCCGCGTACCCCTGGAGACGATGTTAAACACGGGTTTGTTTGATTTTGAACAAGCTGCGCAAGCTCCCGGATGGCTTAAAGAGTTACGAGGGGAACATGTCTCGGAAGGCGAGCAGTTCGGCATCTCCAGTTTCGTCTACAAAGCTCGCAGACCTTTTCATCCGCAACGGTTCTGGGACTTGATACATAGCGAATGGCAGGGCGTGCTTCGCTCTAAAGGGTACTTCTGGTTGGCCTCCCGCTACGATTTTGTCGGCAATTGGGCTCAGGCGGGAGGAGCATGTCGCCATGGCACTGCTGGGTTATGGTGGTCCGCTATCGATCCTGCTCAATGGCCGAACGATCCTGATTATTTGACCCAGATTATGAAAAATCTGGAGAAGGAATTTGGAGATCGTCGGCAGGAGTTGGTATTCATCGGGATCGATGTAGATCAGGATGCCATTCGGACAAGACTGAATGCGTGTTTGTTGACAGACGCTGAATTGCAATTAGGAAAAGACGCATGGCGTCATTTTGCTGATCCATTCCCAGAATGGGGAAAGGAAATAATGCAAGAGATACTTGAAGAGGCCTGAGGTTCTTTATTAACGATGCTTAGTGGATAAGCAGCTCTTCAATCAATGATTCATTTCATGGCAAACACAATTTTTAGCAGTTGAGAATGGAAATATGTCGGGCAAGAAACTCAATATCAAAGTCATATTATGTAGCGGTGTTATGGCGTTTGGTGCTTCACCTTTGCTGTATGCAGGTCAGGTGGAAGAAGTGATTCTGCCAACCGTCCATGTCGACAGTGGGAGGGACACCGCCGTTACCGATTATTACATTTCGGAGACAAGCGCAGTTACGAAAACCGGCACACCGCAGAGAGAGATTCCTCAGTCTGTACGCGTGTTGACACGCCAGGCGCTGGACGATACCGGTTCCGTGCGCCTCGACGACAGTCTGGCCTATGTGAGCGGTGTATCGCGCCAGCACAATTTTGGCGGGCTCTGGGACAATATCGCAATACGCGGTTTTGCGGGCAACGAAAATACCGGTATGAGCATGCTTCGCAACGGCTTCCAGGACAATCGCGGCTATAACGCGCCGCGCGATCTGGCCAATGTTCAAAGCATTGAGTTCCTGAAAGGCCCGTCTGCGGCTCTCTATGGCAATAGCGAACCGGGCGGTACATTAAACATCGTGACCAAAAAGCCGCAGTATCGTGCGGGACATCAGCTTCAGATCGAGACAGGCAGTTACGACAGGCACCGCATGGCGCTGGACACAACAGGTCCGATTGGGCAAGGAATAGCATATCGTCTTAATCTCGCTGCCGAGGACAAAGGCAATTTCCGCGACTACGCGGAAAGCGAGCGGCTTCTCGTGGCGCCGGCCCTCAGCTGGGTCTCCGGCAACTCCCTGCTATCCTACGATGGCGAATATCTCCGCCAGAAAGCGCCCCTGGATCGCGGCATTACCATGGTCAACGGCAGGCTATTCGCGGTACCTCGAGAGAATTTCCTCGGTAGCCCCGCCGACGGCGATGTGGTCATGCAAAATCAGACGCATCAGCTTACGCTGGAGCATGAATTTTCCCCCCAATGGAAAGCTACCTTGGGAACGGCGTATAAGCACAACACCTTGGAAGGCTGGGCTTCGGAAATCACCTTGTTCACCAATGTCAACAATCTCGCGAGCGACAGCGTCAATCTACGCCGTCGCTACCGCGATTTTTCCTCTGACGACGTGACGCTGCGGGGCGAGGTGCAGGGCCGCTTCGATCTGGCGGGCCTGCCGCATACCGTAATCGCCGGTACGGAAGCCTATCGCTACGAACTCGACGAGGTGCAGCGCCGGATCAACAATGCCGTACGCGTGGACAACATTACTTCACGCCCTGTATACACGGTGCTTGCTACGGGCAGCGGTACTTTGATCCAGGATCGTACCCAGCAGCAGGACAGCATGGCTTTTTATCTGCAGGACGAGATTAATTTGGCGGAGCGCTGGAAGCTGCTGCTCGGGCTGCGCCACGACCGCTTCGACCAGGAAATCCGCAACCACCGGAACGGCAGTGTAGCGCGCCTGACGCAGTCGGCGCTGTCGCCGCGCACCGGCCTCACCTTTCTGATCGATCCGCGTTGGTCCTGGTACGCGTCGGCCGGCAAATCCTTCCGCCCGAATCCCGACACGGATGCCTCCGGCAACTTGTTCGACCCTGAAGAAGGCCGCGCACTGGAAACCGGCCTCAAGTACGAATCGCCCGACAAGCGCCTGGGAGCGACAGTCTCCCTGTTCCGCATCGACAAGAAAAACGTCCTTACCGGATCCGACCCCGACGGCGTATTCTCGGTTGCGGCCGGAGAGGCCCGCAGCCAGGGCGTGGAGTTCGACCTTTCCGGCAAGCTCATCGATCGCCTGCGCATCTCCGCCAGTTATGCCTATACCGATACCGAAGTCATGCGCGATGCAGGCGGAGCGGTGGATTGGATCAGCGGCGAGGTCATCAGTCTGAAAGGCAAGTCCCTTTCCAACGTGCCGCGGCAGAGCGCTAGCGTGTTCAGCATATGGGAAGTCCCACTGGCCAATGGCGGAAGCTGGGGCGCAGGTGGCGGCTTGACCTATGTCGGGGAGCGTGCGGGCAATTACATCGATAGCTTCCGGCTACCGTCCTACACCACGGTCCAGTTAGCCTCCTACTGGAACATCGACCGTCACTGGCGCGTGACCTTCAATGTTAACAACCTATTCGACCGCGAATACATTGCGAGCTCATATGATCGGCAGTGGCTCACTCCAGGTGCGCCTCGTGTTGCAACCTTTGGCGCGGTTTACAGGTTCTGATGGCGATGAACGGAAATCCCGGTACTTGGCGGATTGCCGCCATTGATAAATTGCGTGGGCTGGCGGTCGCCCTGATGCTCGTCGATCATGTGCGCGAGTCGTTCTTCCTGCACCGGCAGGTTGCTGATCCCATGGATGTCTATGCAACTGAGCCGATGTTGTTTTTCACGCGGCTGGTAAGTCATCTTTGTGCGCCTCTCTTCATATTCCTAACCGGCCTTGGCGCTTGGCTATACGGGCTTAAGCACGCTCATCCCCAGCAGGCGGCGAGTTTGTATCTGCTGAAGCGCGGCTTGTTCCTCATCCTGCTGGAACTGACGGTGGTCAATTTCGCATGGACCTTCAGCTTCTCACCCCAGATGCTGTATTTGCAGGTGATCTGGGCCATTGGCCTTTCCATGGTCGCGCTTTCCGCGTTGCTATGGCTCCCGTGGCGGGCATTGCTCGCCTTCGCTCTCGTCGTGATTGTGGGGCACAACCTGTTGAACGGCATCGAGTTCGTGCCCGGGGATGCGGGGTATATTCCTTGGGCCGTCCTGCACGATCGCAGCGTGATCGAACTGTGGGGCGGTCTCAAGGCCAGAACCTCCTATCCTGTCCTGCCGTGGATAGGGGTAATCGCGCTGGGCTATGCCGCCGGGCAGCTGTACCGGGAAGATCGCACCCCCGCATCCAGGCAGCGCGTGCTCGGTGTGGTGGGAATGGGCTCACTCCTTAGTTTCCTTGTGCTGAGGTCGCTCAACGGCTACGGGGATACCGCCTCCTGGCAAGCTGGCAGCGATATGCTGCATACGCTGATGTCGTTTCTCAACGTCACCAAATATCCGCCTTCGCTGCTCTTCCTGCTGCTTACGCTAGGTTTGGGGCTGCTTCTGCTGAGGCGCCTGGAGAGGAGCGACGACAAAGTTCTGGCTTCATTGGGCGTATTCGGTAGCGTGCCGCTCTTTTTTTATATTCTGCATCTTTACCTGCTGCACGTTCTTCAATTGGGCGCTTTTGCCTTGTGGGGTGGCAGCGATGGGTTGCGTTTCAGCTTTGATCACGTTTGGCAGATCTGGGGCATGGCAGCCCTTTTGCTGCCGATTCTATACCTGCCTTGCCGCCTGTTCTCTGCCTACAAACGTCGCACGCGTTCGGTATGGGCAAGCTACCTCTGAATTATCTAAAGATGGGTGGTGATGAAAAATTACTGAAATTTGCGAGACAAGCAAGCCCACCCTAAGAGGGATCGTTGGCTAAAAATCCTGCATTAGCAGGCCTTTTTAGTAACTTGTAATTTAAAGATTTGTCTTGATACGTCTATGACTGCTAAAGCAGACATTCAGATTTAGACATTCAGATTTCTTCACAACCCCAATTCACCTGACCCTGTTGTGGGTGTGCAATGCCCTACGCGGGCTGTGCTCACGCCGGATTCCCTAGATATTGCTCGAGTTCGACTTATTCCCGATCAGGAAGAGTGATCCGCAAAGGCCGGGACGCCATTGCAGTAGTTTATCCAATGGCTTGGCAATGAGTGAGGTCATTTTGTTGCGATAGAGTGCACCGTACCAGTTGCGGCCTTCAATGCGGTATGGAGAAATATTCAGCTGCTGGGCGATTTGTTGCAGGTCGCCGACCGTATATTCGCGCACATGGCCGACCCATTTGTCCTTTTCATAAAAGGTCGAGAAGCTGGGATAGTTGGTTTTGCCGAACAACAGCTTGATGCGCTTTAGAAGATTGGCCGCATTGGGCACTTCGATGATCAGGGTGCCGCCGGGTTTCAGCGCCTGTATTGCCGATTCCAGCAGTTTACGGGGGGAATGATGTAGGTGCTCGAGCGTGTGGTATGACACCACGCAATCGACGCTTTCCGGTGCAAACTGGTCGAGCAGATCGTACGCCACCAGGTCGGCATGAATGAAGTTCACCCCCAGCGAAGCCAAATACTGCTGCTGGATTAGGACCGGGTCCGTGACCGAGCTCCACATATAATAGTCGTCAAACAGATCGACGCTGGTGACATGCTTCCCTTGCAGACTAAGGAAGCCATTGAGGCCATTGACGCCGCCGCCAAGATCGACGATGACGTCGCTATGCCGAACCAGCGACAGCCGGTAATCCATCCACTCGATAAGTACCGGCAGCGGATCGCTCAAGCAAAATTTATCGAGGTTGGAATTGAGCCAGGCACCTATTGATCCTGCATGGCTGGTAGAGGTCATAGCAAGTTCCTCCAAGTTCCTAGGTATTAAGCATGGGATTTTTAAGCATGAAAGTTTAAGGTGCCGGTCTGGCTTAGGGGCGTCTGTATGACATCCCACTAAAAGACCATTTAATACAGCCACAAAAGGGGCGTGGCCTTATTCAACCTGAGCGGGTTCTCAAAATCGACAACAAGTTACATGCGTGCTCAAAAGCAGTGGATGCTAAACAACAGAGCTCGAACACATCTATTGAACAGGACGCGCCAGAGCGCCCTCATTAAGTGTCTGCTATGGGTCGCTAGCTGACACTCCTCAAGACTACTTTTGGTCAAAAGCAGACATTCTGACTACGCTCACTAATTTAATTACACAAGCCCCTCTAATAGCGTTGCCAATGCAGACTCGACCGGATTTTCACCCACCTTCTCCGGTAGAAGTAACCCATTTATGGCAAGCATGGTCAACCCATGGACCTGTGACCAGCATGCTGCCGCATGGCCTTGAATGGGACGAACCTTGAATGCACCTTGTTCCTGACCGCGCTTCAGCAATGTGATCAGTACATTCAATGTAGCCATTGCGCGCTCATGCAAGTGAACTTCCTCTTTTTCTCCGGCGTCGGCGCTAAACATAAGGGTATATAACGCTGGATTGGCAGTGCCAAACTCAATGTAGGCCTTTGCAGCAGCGATCAGTTGCTCCTTTATTGATAAGTTTCCTTCTATGGCCGCAGCTAATTGCTCTCCCATTTTTTCGAAACCTACCCTAGCCAACTCTGCGAGTAATGCCGCCTTGTCCGGGAAGTGCCTATAAGGCGCTGTATGGCTTACTCCGGCACGCCTGGCAACCTCCCTTAAAGTGAATTGCCAGCTCTTGTCTTCCTGCACCATGCCCAACGCAGCTTCGATTAGAGCTCTACGAAGATCGCCGTGGTGGTAGGGCTGACCGTTAGATTCCGTCATCTTTCTTGTCCTCTTGATATTACCCACGAGTTTACCAAAAGTTTCCATAGTAAACATTGTTGACAGTGTAAACATTAAGCAATAGCATGCAAATGTTTACACTGGAAACATTCAGGGGGCTATGTTTCCCCTGAGCTTCCAAACCTTATTTTTGAACAAAGGAGAATAGAAATGAGCTCTATAACTTATCTGCAGTCTGATGCTGTGACTTTGAATGCTTGCTTAGCAAGTCAAAAGGCCGCATTCCTCAGAGACGGGCCACCCACACTTGCACAGCGTCAGGCCAACTTGAAGAAATTACGAGGGGCGGTTCTTGCCAGAAAGGAAGAGTTTGAATCGGCTTTGATCGCCGATTTCGGCAACAGGGCGCGTCATGAGACCGCCATCATGGAAATCATGACGGTAATCCAAGGCATCGATTATCTCAACGGTCATTTACGGCGCTTCATGCGTCCGCAAAAACGGCATGTGCCGCTTCCTTTCCAGCCGGCACGCGCTTATGTCGCTTACCAACCATTGGGAGTCATCGGCATCATGTCTCCCTGGAATTACCCCATGGCGTTGGCGCTCATGCCGCTGGCCACCGCGATTGCCGCAGGAAATCGGGCCATGATCAAACCTTCTGAAATGACGCCCGTTTCAAGCGATCTTCTGACGCGGATGCTGGGCGAGATTTTTTCGACGGATGAAGTGGCGGTATTTACCGGGAATGCGGCAGTCGGGGCAGCTTTTTCAAAGCTACCTTTCGACCATCTGTTCTTTACCGGCAGCACCCAGGTCGGGCGCCATGTCATGAAGGCAGCCAGCGAGAATCTTGTACCTGTCACGCTTGAGCTCGGGGGAAAATCGCCCGTCATCATTGCACCCGATCATCCACTGGAGCATGCAGCCAAGGAGATTGCTCATGGAAAGCTGGCGAACGGCGGGCAAATATGCGTTTCTCCCGATTACGTGATGGTGCATGAAAGCCAGGCCGACCAGTTTTTAAAGGCCTACGACAAAGCTGTGCGCGAGCTTTATCCCACGGGTCCGCTATCGGATCAATACACCTCGATCATCAACGAACATCACTACAAGCGTCTTTCCAACCTGATCGAAGATGCACGCAGCAAGAAAGCAGGCGTCGTTGAGGTGGGCGTGAATCCACAGGATGCAAAACAACGTGCGCATACCATCCCGCCAACGGTTGTGTTTGATGTTAGCGATGACATGAGCATCATGCGTGAGGAGATTTTCGGGCCGGTCTTGGCGGTGATGACTTATCGGGAGATCGATGATGCCATTGTGCATATCAATACTAATCCTCGTCCTTTGGCTCTCTACTATTTCGGTGACAACAATGCCGACCGGCAAAAAGTCATGACCAGGACGACCTCCGGGAATGTCACGATCAATACCACCATAATGCACTATGCGCTGGATGATTTGCCGTTCGGCGGGGTTGGCGCTAGCGGCATGGGCACCTATCACGGCATCGAAGGGTTCCAGTCAATGAGCCATGCCAAGGGAACACTGGAGTTTGGACGATGGAATATGAGCAGCGTTCTAAAGCCGCCATTTGGCAGGATGGCCGATTTTATTTTGAAGGCAGTGCTGAGATAACCATCCATCAACGCTGAAGAGGGGAAACAAATGCTCGATACCATACTGGCCACCATGCATCACATCTTCATTCTGTCATTGTTCGGCGTGTTGTTTGCCGAACTTGTGAACGTACGCCCCGGCATGAATGGCACTTCCATCAAGCGTATTGCAGCTATCGATGCCTGGTACGGTGTACTCGCCGCTCTCGTGCTTATCGTCGGCTTTGCGCGTGCAACCTTGGCGGCGAAGGGCTGGGACTATTACATGCACAACATGTTCTTCTGGGCCAAGATCGGCACCTTCATGCTGATCGGACTTCTGTCGATTCCGCCAACGCTGGCTTTCCTAAGATGGCGACGTATGGCTATCCCGCCGACAACGATGCCATCGCCAAGGTGCGGCGCTTTCTCTGGATAGAAGTAGCACTGTTTCCATTGCTACCGGTCTTCGCGGCGACGATGGCCCGGGGTTTGGGCCGGTACTGATGGAACCATGCCTCCTCAAATCTCTGAGTGGTCGTTAGCGCCAACAAAAACTGGAGAAATAATTATGACTAAACGTTCAACCGTTATAGCGATGATCGCAATGTTAGTGCTCCTCAGCATGATGAGTACTAGCCATGGCGAAGAATTGCCTAAGCGTTATTACCAATTGACCTCCCTTGACCTGGATCGCGGAAAAAAACTCGCTGATACCATGCTCTGTGCAATGTGCCACTCGCCGATGACAATGGAGAGCGGCCTGCAGATGTACAACGAGAAACTGAGATTAACGGGTGGTGTAAAGATTGTCTCGCCGCCAGATGGGACATTTTTTACCAAGAATCTTACCCCTGACATGAAGACGGGAGTTGGCACATGGAGCTTCGACGAGTTAGCCATGGCCATCACCCAAGGAGTAGCCAAGGATGGGCGTGGCCTTCGTGTGATGCCAAGTCATTACTACAAAGATATCAGTAACGAGGATCTCAATGCGTTGATTGGATATTTGAAGAGTGTTCCGCCCGTTCAAAAGCAGATTCCTGCCAATATCAAGATGGAGATATTGAGCAAGTTGATGGCTGGGATTCGTCTCTTTTTACCGTTCATTGCATATCCTAGCCAGGACTGGTTCTTCGGTGATCACGGAACCAGTTTAGTTGACCACAATGACCGATCTGAGCTTTATCTTTCACCTAAATCGCAAGAACCCTTGGTAGTTCAGCCCGTGCGTACATCTCCGGATATTGAGCGTGGGAAGTATTTAGTGACAACTGCTGCATGCGCCTTTTGCCACACACCTGTTACCGCATTCGGCCAAAGCCAGAAATTGGCTCTATCAGGTGGATTTAAGGTAATTGATCCGGTATGCGGAACAGTGTATTCGAAGAACCTCACTCCCGATCCTGATACTGGATTAGGAAAGTGGAGCGATCAGGAAATTGTCAACGCAATCAAAGGGGGAGTCTCTAAGGGAAGAGAACGGCTGCTCTGTTCTACTATCATGCCATGGCAGGCATATTCCCAATTCTCTGATGATGATATGAGGGCAATCGTCGCCTACCTTCGCGCAATCCCGCCCGTTCATCATCAAGTTCCTGAGTCAACGCCGCCAACTGGAAAAGAGCCGAAGTACCAGAAGTTCACTCTTGGCGATGCTGGGGATTGAAGGAAAGCTTTATTGAGGTGTGGATTCCAATGTCTGCTTTGGGTCGAAAGCAGTCATTGATGAGAGTCAGCTTTCGGCCAAAAGCAGACATTCAGATATCTGCAAGATCCCTGCCGCGGTCAGCCGCCGAGTGTATGGTCTTGTTGCTGATACCAATCCAGCGCAGCTTGGAGGTGGGTCGGTGTGTATTCGGGCCAAAGTGCGTCGACGACATAGAAGTCCGCGTAGACACA
>Ga0196972_1000598_pt1 | contig 16124 bp, 12 predicted proteins | sample S1v_2013CmetaG_FD_148618 | JGI IMG/M metagenome (GOLD analysis project Ga0196972, IMG submission 148618) | Soil microbial communities from Anza Borrego desert, Southern California, United States - S1+v_20-13C | ecosystem: Environmental > Terrestrial > Soil > Desert | place: USA: California...
ACGGCGAGGATGAACAGACGCTGACCAAGCACGCCGATATCGCCATGTACAAGGCCAAGCAGGAGGGCAAGAACAACTTCCAGTTCTATTCGGACAAGCTCAACGCCAATTCGCTGGAGCGGCTGACCCTGGAATCAGGCTTGCGGCAGGCGCTGGAAAACAACGAATTCGAGCTGCACTACCAGGCCAAGCGCGATTCACGCGATGACCGCATCACCGGCATGGAGGTATTGCTGCGCTGGAATCATCAGGATCTGGGCGTGGTGGCGCCCATGAAATTCATCCCGGTGGCGGAGGAGTCCGGCCTCATCATTCCCATCGGCAGGTGGGTGCTGAGGACAGCCTGTGCTCAGAATGTTGCCTGGCAAGCTCAAGGGCTGCCGCGCCTGAGCATCTCGGTGAACATGACGGCACGCCAGTTCTTTGACGACAATCTGCTGCGAGATCTCAGGAAAATCCTCAAGGAAACCGGCATGGACCCTGGCCTGCTGGAGCTGGAAATTACCGAGAGCCTGCTGATGCGCGATGTAGATAAGACGCTGGCAATACTCAACGATCTCAAGTCCATGGGCGTGCTGATTGCGATCGACGATTTCGGTACGGGTTACTCATCGCTGACTACGCTGCAGCAATTTCCGCTCAGTACCATCAAAATTGACCGTTCCTTCATCAGGAATGTCGCCAAGAGCGCGGGCGACAAGGCGCTGACCGAGGCCATTATCGCCATGGGCAGGGCGCTGAGCCTGACGGTGGTCGCGCAGGGTGTGGAGACCAAGGCGCAGGCCGATTTCCTGCGCAAGAAATCCTGCGATGAATTCCAGGGATTTTATTTTTACAAGCCGGTGCCGGCGGATGAGATACCCGACCTGTTGCGGGTGCCGGACGGGTAGGGCTTACTTGTTGGCGAGCATGGCCCGGATCTGCGCCATGCGCTCCTTGCCGTGTTCCTTGCTGGCGGCGGGGTCGGACGATGGCTGGCCGGAGTGACGCACATCGTCCTGCGGCAGCTCGGCGATGAAGCGGCTGGGTTCGCAGGATTCCGTTTCGCCGGCGCGCTTGCGCTTGCGGCACCAGGAAATGTGCAGCGATTTCTGCGCACGCGTGATGCCGACGTACATGAGCCGGCGTTCTTCCTCGATGGTGCCGTTGTCTATGCTTTCCCGGTGCGGCAGGATGCCTTCTTCCACGCCGATGAGGAAAACATGGCCGAACTCCAGGCCCTTGGCGGCATGCAGCGTGGATAGCTTGACCGCGTCTGGTTCGCCGTTTTCGCGTCCCTCCAGCATGCTCATGAGGGCGACGGTCTGCGTCAGCTCCAGCAGGCTTTTTTCTTCCTCTTCGTCTGATTTGGACTTGCGGATGAGCCAGTCGATGAAATCGCGCAGGTTGTTCCACCGGTTTTCGGCGGCGCGCGGTTCCTCGCTGTCGTACAGATAAGCCTCGTACTGGATGGCATTCATCATGTCATTGAGAATCTCACCTGCCGGGTCGCGCACCGCGCGCTCCTGCAAGCGGCTGATGAACTGGCAGAAGGTCAGCAGATCCTCCAATTGTCGCGCAGCTATGTCATGCTGGAATTCAGCCTCGAACGCGGCTTCGAACAGCGACATGTGCTTGCGGCTGGCAAATTCCCCAAGCCGCTCCAGCGTGGTATTGCCGATGCCTTTCTTGGGTGTGGTCGCGGCGCGGATGAAGGCCGGATCGTCGTCCTCGTTGGCGATGAGCCGCAGGTAGGCAACGATGTCCTTGATCTCGGCCTTGTCGAAGAACGACTGGCCGCCGGATACCGTGTAGGGAATCTTGTTGTTACGCAGCTGCTGTTCGATGATACGCGCCTGGTGGTTGCCGCGATAGAGAATGGCGTAGTCGGCGTGCCGCGTGCGGTGCTCGAATTTGTGCGCCATGAGTTTCATGACAACGGATTCGGCTTCATGCTCTTCATCGCGCGCAGCCGATACCTGGATGAGGTCGCCGGTGCCTAGCTCGCTCCACAGCTTTTTTTCGAACAGCTTGGGGTTGTTGGTGATGACCTGGTTGGCGGCTCTGAGAATACGTACTGTTGAGCGGTAATTCTGCTCCAGCTTGATAACCTTGAGCCGCGAAAAGTCCTCGGTTAGCTGGCGCAGGTTTTCCACGTCGGCGCCGCGCCAGCCGTAGATGGCCTGGTCGTCGTCACCCACGGCGGTAAAGCGGCCTTCGACGCCGGTGAGCATCCTTACCAGTTTGTACTGGCAGGCGTTGGTGTCCTGGTATTCGTCGATCAGCAGATACTTGAGTTTGCGCTGCCAGCGTTCCAGCGCTTCGGGGTGGTTCTGGAACAGCTCCACTGGCAATTTGATCAGGTCGTCGAAATCGACCGCCTGGTAAGCCTTGAGCGTCTGCTGATAGAGCTGATACACCTTGGCTGCGGCGTGGGTCAACTCCTCATCGACACTGGCCTTCGCCTGGTCCGGATTGACGAATGCATTCTTCCATTGTGAAATTTGCCACTGCGTTTTGCGCAGCAACTGCTTGTCGGTCGTGCTCAGCACGTCGGCCAGGATCTTGAAACTGTCAGAAGAATCGAGAATGGAAAACTGCGGCTTGTAGCCCAGCAGCGCAGCTTCGGCGCGCAGCATCTTGAGCCCCATCGAGTGGAAGGTGGCGATGGTAAGGCCCTTGCTGGGCTTGCCTTCAAGCAGGCTGCCCACGCGGTCCTGCATTTCGCGCGCCGCCTTGTTGGTGAAAGTGATGGCGGCGATTTCCTTCGGCTGGTAGCCGCATTCCTCGATCAGATAGGCGATCTTGTGCGTGATGACGCGCGTCTTGCCGCTGCCGGCGCCGGCCAGCACAAGCAGGGGTCCATCAAGATATTTAACGGCTTCGCGTTGCGGGGAATTGAGTTTCGACAGCATGGTGATTCTGGACTTCAGGAGCGCGCAAGTTTAGCCGTTCAGCGGTCAGCATGTCATCCTCTAAATTCCTATGGCGGCTGAACCACCAACGAAACCGGCGCCAGCAGTTAAACTACGTCTATCTGACAAAGGAGAGCTGATCGCGCATGGCAACCTGGAACGAAGGCAAGGTCGTCAAAAACCTCAACTGGAACGGCAGTCTGTATACGCTTTACTTTGAAGCCGACATCGCGCCGTTCGAGTCCGGGCAGTTCGCACGCATAGGCCTGGAGATTGACGGCGAAATCGTCGGGCGTCCTTATTCGCTGGTGAATGCGCCAGGCACCAGTCCGTTGGAAATCTATTACATTGAAGTACGCGAAGGCCCGTTGACTACGCGGCTGGCGAAGCTGCAGCCCGGCGATACCATCCTGGTGGCGCCCAGCGTCAACGGCTTCCTGGTGCTGGATGAGATTCCGCAGAGCAAACACCTGTGGCTCATGGCGACGGGTACAGGCGTCGGGCCATTCCTTTCCATGCTCGATACCGACAAGCCGTGGCAGCGATACGAGAAAGTGGTGCTGGTGTATGCGGTGCGCACGCTGGCAGAGCTCAGTTACCAGCATCGCATCAATGAGGTATTGCGCCGCCATCCGGATCAGTTCATCTACATCCCATTCATCAGCCGCGAGGTTTCCCAGTTCGCCATGCCGGGCCGTATTTCGACGGCCATCATCGACGGCTCACTGGAAGAGCGCGCGAGGCTCAAGCTGAGCCCCGAGGATAGCCAGGTCATGCTGTGCGGCAATCCGCAGATGGTGGAAGATATCACCAACCTGCTCAAGGAGCGCGGACTCAGGAAACACCGGCGCCGGGAGCCCGGTCATATCACTGTTGAAAACTACTGGTAGGGACATCATGACTGATACGACATCGCAGGAACACGAAACATTGGCTGAACACACACGCCTGCTGTGCGAAAGCTATCGGCACTGGACGGGCATGCGGCTCATCGAGCATGACCCGGATTCACCGGAAGGCGTGGAGGAGCTCATGAATGCGTCGTTTGCCGTGGCGTCCCATGACTCTATGGAAGACCCGGTATTCAACTATGCCAACAACGCGGCGCTGCAGCTATTTGGCATGGAGCGCGACGAGATCATCGGCTTGCCTTCACGTTTTTCGGCAGAACCCGCAACCCAGGATGAGCGTGCTGGTCTGCTTGAGCGCGTCACGCAGCATGGTTATGTGGATGACTATTCCGGGGTCCGCATCGCCAAAAGCGGGCTGCGTTTTCTGATTCGTAATGCCGTCGTCTGGAATGTGCTTGACGAACAGGGCACCTATAAGGGGCAAGCCGCACTGATACGCGACTGGGCGCCGGTGTAGGCTCGCACCCATCTACGTCATGCGGACCACGCTTTTTATCAGGCAACATGCAGGAACGACCCAACAAGACGAGTATTTGCGGCGTTGTTTGCCTCGACATTTCAGATCAGGCGAACAAGCCCGTATTCAGGCAAATCCAGGATAAGACGCTATTCGACAGCCTCGTCAGCGAAGCCCTCAAGGATGTCGCGCCGGATGACCGCGTTGTGGCGGATACCGAGAGCGGCAGGACGATAGCGATCCACAGTGCGCCCGAAGCTGCGATCTTCATTGCCATGATGATTCGGGATGCCGTAAACCAGCACAATCAGATCAATGATGAAAAGCTGATGGTGCGTACTGGTATCAGCATCGGGCCAGTCAGGGTGGAGGAGGCTGCCGACAGCGTTGCGCTTATTCAGGGTGACGGCGTCAAGGCTGCCGAACGCATGAAAATGCTGGCAGAGCCCGGTCAGATTCTGGTTTCCCGTGCGTACCACGACATCACCGCGGGCCTTACAGAAGAGATCGCCAGCCTGTTCTCGCCATTTCAGGGTGGCAATGAAGCGTATGCCATTCGCTCCCCACACGAAGAACCGTTTGTGTCGGAATCTGCAACCGGTCTTGCCGATGCTCCGCCGCTGATGTCACGTCTGCTGGATAGTGAAAATTCCTCCCGTTATGGCCTGTGGGGCAGTGCCGCGCTGGTAGCCATCATCATGCTGGTGGGCGGTTTCCTGTTGTTTTCAAATATGCTGCGCCCCGACCTGGGCGTAGTGATTTCCGATTCAAAATCTGCAGCTCCAGGCGCTGACGTGCGTGCTGTCTCGGTGCCCGCTCCTCCGATGGAGCCTGCATCCACGGCCATGACTGAAGCAGACCCGAGCCTGGCAGAACCTGATGCCGATTTCGCAACCCCGGTCCAATCAGATACATCGCAAACCGTGACCGCACTGGAGCCGGAAATTCAACTGCCTCCCACGCAGTCAGGGTCGAAAAAACGCAGACGGGTCCAGGCCATGGAGTCCACGATCAACGTTGATACCGAAGCACCCGTAGAGATCAACAGCGAACCGGTCATTGAGGTTGCCGAACCCGCGCGCGAAGAGCCGGTTGTCGTGCCGCAGGAGGAGCCGAAGAAAGTGGCTGCGTCCCCGCCAGCAAGAAAGGGGCCTGTCGTGGAAGAAAGGCGGATATCCGCAGGAAGCCGCGGAAAGACCCTGTGGGACGACTTCCGCGAGAGCTTCAAGCAGGGGAGTACGCAGCAAGTCTGCACGCAGGCTGAAATCGCGCTCAACCAATGTAAATAGACTGCAGTCTCCGCCGGGACATCTTGCGACTTTCATTCGAACGGATGGGCTTATGCGGTTCACATAAATGCGCTGATTTGTAGTTTAATTAGCCATCTGCGTCACCTATTAGAAAAAAAATGAGCGATAGACTCAACAAGACCTCCATATGCACTGTCGTATTCCTCGACATTGTCAATCAATCGAAAAAGCCGGTTGCAGAGCAAATCAGGGACAAGGAGCTGTTCAACAGTCTGATCAACGAAGCCATCAAGGATGTCGCGCAGAACGATCGCATCCTGCTTGATACCGGGGACGGCGCTGCCATTGCATTGCTGGGCGCGCCAGAGGAAGCGCTGTTCGTCGCCATGACCATACGCGACAGCATCCTCAGCTATAACAAGAGCAGCGAGCACAAGCTGTTTGTGCGCACCGGCATCAACCTCGGGCCTGTGCGTGTAGTCAGCGATATCAATGGGCGCCCGAATATTCTGGGTGACGGCATCAACGTTGCCGAGCGGGTCATGAGCTTTGCCGAAGCCAATCAGATTCTGGTGTCGCGTTCCTACTACGAAATCACCTCCCGCCTGACCGAAGAAATCACGGGCATGTTCACCTATTTCGGCATCAAGCAGGACAAGCACATCCGCGAGCATGAGGTGTATTCCATCCGCTCTGCCGAAGAAGAGCCTTTCGTGGCGGAATCGCAGGCAGCGCCCGCAGCCGCGGCCAAAGCCTCCATGGCGTCGCGGCTGCTGAATAACGAAAACCTGTCCCGCTACGCCTTATGGGGTAGCGTTGCACTGGTTGCCATCGTGATTTTTGCCGGCGGCTTCATGCTGGTCAGCAACATGCTGGCGTCGCCTGATTTGAGCAATGTTGCCGATGCGCCGGGCAATGCGCCAACTGTTGCGGCGCAGACTCCCCCAGTTGCTGCAGTTTCCGATCAGGTCATGCAGCCGGATGCACCCGGCCTGCAGGCAGTCGCACCGGTGATGGCAAAACCGGGCGATGTGAATAAACCGAGCGCGGATAAATCCTCACCCACGACCGACAAGGCAAGCAGCAAGGCAGACGTGCCCAAACGCAAATCCACCAAATCGGCAAAGAAACAGGAAGCAGTGGAAACGCCTACAGCACCGGTGGAAGAAACTACCGTGGCTGCCGCACCCGTGGAAAACAAGCCGGTAGTTGAAGTCCTGAAGGAGCCGTCAGAAGGCGAGCAAAAGAGCGGCTGGGCTGCATTCAGGGAAAGTGTAAAGAAGGGACGTGAAGAGCGCGTCTGCACACAGGCCGAGATCGCGCTAAATCAGTGCAGGTAAATCAGTCCTGCGTGTCGTCCTGTGGTTCCGGCTCTGATACCGGCTGGCTCTGCCGCACCATTTCCGCGCGGCTTTCAGGCGTTTCCAGACTGATGCGACCCAGCGTGCCGGAGCGGTAATCCACCAGCAGGGTTATCGCAGCCTTCTCGATATCCGCAATAGCGCCCTTGAGCAGAAATCCGCGCTTACGGGCAACGGCTTCCACCACATTCACCCCGTCCATATCACCGGTCTTGAAACCATAGCGCTGTTCGAGCAAATGCGGGTAGCGGCGCAGCAATACATCCGCCAGGAAAATGGCAATGTCCTCATCGATGACCGCATTCTTGCCGATGGCGTGGCTCGCCGCCAGCATGTAGCCGTCACTTTCATACTGGATTTTGGGCCACATGAGGCCTGGCGTATCGGTGATGCTCATGCGATCGCTTAGGTCGAAGCGCTGCTGTGATTTGGTGACTGCGGGCTCGTCACCTACCTTGGCGATGCGGCGGTTGAGCAAGGCATTCATGAGCGTGGATTTGCCGACATTGGGAATGCCCATGATCATCATGCGCAAGGGCTTGAGCGGCGTGCCGCGATGCGGGGCCAGCTCCAGGGCGAGTTTTGGCACCTTGTTGGCATCGCCGGGTTTCTTGCACGACAGCGCAACCGCCTTTACGCCTTCCTGCCTGTTGTAATGGTTGAGCCAGGCCTGTGTGGCTTCGGGGTCGGCCAGATCGGCCTTGTTGAGGATTTTCAGGCTGGGGCGCTGGCGGAAGAGTCGTAGCTCGCGAATCATGGGGTTGCTGCTGGCTTCGGGCACGCGAGCATCCAGCACTTCGATCACGATGTCCGTGAATTCCATGGTTTCGGCCGCTTTCTTTTTGGCGGCATTCATATGCCCCGGAAACCACTGAATCATTACTGCTCCTCTTGAAAATCGAAACTGACTTTGTCGGCTCGCTTCGCCGTACAAACACTCACTGTCTTCAGCTCGCCTTCTCGTCATTATCGATTTTGAAGAGGAGCTAGAAACTGCTTTCGTTGCGAAAATACTGAGGGCGAAGTTTACCATTGGGACCGTAACCACCCTCGGTTAAACTTACACCATGTCACTCATTCCCCAAATCAAGCCAGGCCAGTCCGTTGAACTGCTCAAGGAACTGCACATCCTGACACGCGACGGCAAGATCAACCAGGACACCCGGCGCAAGCTCAAGCAGGTTTATCACCTGTACCATTTTATCGAACCGCTGCTAACCGAGGTGCTGATTGAAAACGAAGACCCGGTGCTGGTGGATCACGGCGCGGGCAAGTCGTATCTCGGTTTCATACTTTATGACCTGTTCATGAAGGAACACGCCGGGCAGATCATCGGTATCGAAACGCGTGAGGAACTGGTGCAGAAATCGCGGGATCTGGCTAGAAAGCTCAATTTTGAGCGCATGCAGTTCATGCATCTTTCAGTGGAGGATTCCATCGTTTCCGCGGAAATCCCGGAGCAGGTGGATATCGTTACCGCGCTGCACGCCTGCAACACGGCGACCGATGATGCCATCCGCTTCGGATTGCAGAAACAGGCCAAGTCCATTGTGCTGGTGCCGTGCTGCCAGGCGGAGGTGGCCGAAGTGCTGCGCCGCCACAAGAACGAATCATTCGCCAAGACGCCGCTGTCGGAAATCTGGCGCCATCCCATTCATACGCGCGAATTCGGCAGTCAGATCACCAATGTTCTGCGCTGTCTGCAGCTGGAGGCGCATGGCTACAATGTAACCGTGACCGAACTGGTCGGTTGGGAGCATTCCATGAAGAACGAGCTCATCATTGCGCGCTACAAAAATAGTCCGCGGCGCAATGCGCAGGTGCGGCTGGAGCAGATACTCGAAGAGCTCAACCTGGACGAGCTGCATTCCAGGTTTATTTATTAGTTTGTTCCCTGGTGCATCCCCGATATCACAACTTGGGCGCTGAAATTCCCGACGCGCTGACCCTGATGCGCCTGCTGGAGGCTTAGGCGGCAGTTTGCAGGTAAGGTAAAATTGCTGGCATATGACAGCTACAGAACAAGCGCTCGACCACATCGATTCTGCGCTCAATACCTGCCTTATCAAGGATAGATTTGCAATCAGGCGCAAACTGCGCGATCTGAAAGATGGCAGGCACAAAGACCAGGCAGGACGTCTGGAGCAGGAAATCCGAAGCAAGCTCGCGCAGTCACAGGCGAAGTACCAGGCGCGGTTCACATCGTTACCCAAGCCGGAGTATCCGGAAGATCTTCCGGTCTCGGCTCGCAAGGATGAAATCGCCGAGGCAATCGCAAAACACCAGGTCGTCATCGTCAGCGGTGAGACCGGTTCCGGGAAAACCACCCAATTACCCAAGATCTGCCTGGAGCTGGGGCGCGGTGTCGCCGGTCTGATAGGCCACACGCAGCCGCGGCGCATTGCCGCAAGATCGGTGGCCTCAAGAATCGCGCAGGAACTGAAATCGCCGCTGGGCCAGCATGTCGGCTACAAGGTGCGCTTCAACGACAAGCTGTCGGAATCGAGCTACGTCAAGCTCATGACGGACGGCATTCTGCTTGCCGAAACGCAGGGCGACCGCTTTCTTAACGCCTATGACACCATCATCATTGATGAGGCGCATGAACGCAGCCTCAACATCGACTTTCTGCTGGGCTACCTGAAGCAGCTATTGCCCAAGCGGCCTGACCTCAAGGTCATCGTGACCTCGGCCACCATCGATGCCGATCGGTTTTCGAAGCACTTCAACAATGCGCCGGTGATTGAAGTCTCCGGCCGCATGTATCCGGTAGAAATCCGTTACCGGCCATTGCAGGAAACCGACGAGGATGAGCAGGAAGAAACCATGGAGTCGGCGATTGTCGATGCCGTGGATGACCTGTCCCGATTAGGCGGCGGCGACATCCTGGTATTCCTGCCCGGCGAGCGCGAGATTCGCGATACTGCCGAACATTTGCGCAAACACCATGCTGTAGGTGGCAATCGAGGCGCGGAAATCCTGCCGCTTTTTGCACGGCTTTCGGTTGAGGACCAGCAGAAGATATTCAGGCCCAGCGGCGGCAGACGCATCGTGCTGGCTACCAACGTGGCAGAAACCTCGCTCACCGTGCCCGGCATCAAATACGTTATCGATACTGGCCTCGCACGGGTCAACCGCTACAGCGCGCGCAACAAGGTTGAGCAGCTACAGATCGAGAAGATCTCGCAAGCAGCAGCGCGGCAAAGGGCAGGGCGTTGCGGTCGGGTTTCGAACGGCATCTGTGTGCGCCTGTATTCAGAGGAAGATTTCAATAGCCGTTCGGAATTCACGGACCCCGAAATCCTGCGCTCGTCGCTAGCCTCGGTCATCCTGCGCATGGCGGCGCTGAGGCTGGGCGACGTCGCAGAGTTTCCTTTCCTGGAAGCGCCGAGTTCGCGCCTGATAGCGGACGGTTATCAGCTGCTGCGCGAGCTGGGCGCGGTGGATGCCAGACATCAGCTCACCGAAATAGGCAGCCAGCTCGCCAAATTGCCGTTGGATCCGCGCATCGGCCGCATGATTCTCGCCGCGCGCAAGGAGAACTGCCTGCGTGAAATCCTGATTATCGCCAGCGCGCTGGCCATCCAGGATCCAAGGGATCGGCCCATGGATAAAAGGGAACAGGCCGACCAGGCGCATGCACAGTTTGCTGATGAGAAATCGGATTTCATGAGCTTCCTCCGAGTGTGGGCGTGGTACGACGAAGCACTCAAGCACAAGAAATCCAACCGTGATCTGCTCAACAAGTGCCACACCAATTTCCTGTCATTCCTGCGGCTCAAGGAATGGCGCGAGCTGCATGGGCAGATTGCGGGCATCGCAGCGGAGATGGAATTCAAGCCCAACGAGAAGGAGGCGGATTACAATCAGATTCACCGCGCTCTATTGGCAGGGCTTCTCGGCAATATCGGATTCAAAGACGGTGAAGCCGATTCCTATCAGGGTGCGCGTGGCATCCGCTTCAGCATCGCGCCCGGTTCTTCATTGAAAAAAGCACGACCAAAGTGGGTGATGGCGGCCGAGCTGGTGGAGACCACCAAACTCTATGCCCGCGTGGTCGCGAAAATCGAGCCGGACTGGATAGAACCGCTGGCCAAAGACTTGACCGAAAGCCATTACTCCGACCCGCGCTGGGATCGCAAGATGGCGCAGGTTACGGCTTGGGAACGCGTGAGCCTGTACGGCCTCACCATTGTGCCCAAGCGTCGCGTGCATTACGGGCCAATTAATCCGCAGGAAGCACGCGAGATTTTCATCCGCGAAGCATTGGCGAATATGGAATTCGATACGCGCGCGCCGTTCTTTTCCGCCAATAAACGGTTGATTGCCGAGATTGAGGAGCTGGAGCACAAGGCGCGCCGGCAAGATGTGCTGGTGGATGAGCATGTGCTTTTCGGTTTCTACGATGCGCGCATTCCGCAGGGCATTTTCAATGGCATCAGCTTCGAGAAGTGGCGGCAGGACGCCGAAAAGGTCACGCCGCGTCTGCTGTTCCTTACGCGTGAGGAGCTCATGCGGCACGCCGCCGCCAATATTACCGAAGAGCTGTTCCCTGAAGAGCTGCACATCGGCGTCATCGCCGTGCCGCTCAAATACCGCTTCGACCCCGGCCATGCGCTGGATGGGGTGACAGCTATCGTCCCGCTGCATGTGCTTAACCAGCTCAACCCGGCCACGACTGACTGGCTGGTGCCCGGCATGATTCGCGACAAGCTGACGCATCTGGTCAAGGCATTGCCCAAGACCATACGCCGCGTATGCGTGCCGGTGCCGGATTTCGTGACCAGGTTCCTGGAGCAGGCGAAGCCCGGAGAAAAGCCGGTGCGGGAAGCACTGGCCGAATTCATTCGTAAACAGACCGGCCTGATCGTCGGGCCCGACGACTGGAATGGCGAGAAATTGCCGGATCATCTTTCCATGAATTTCCAGGTAGTGGACGACGCCGGACAGGAGCTCGCAACCGGACGCGACTGGAATGCGCTGAAGGCGCAGCTGGGCCAGGCGGCGCAGCTGACCTTCCGCACCAATGCACATACCCCCGACATCGAACGCGAAGGCCTGAAACAGTGGGATTTCGGCGACCTGCCTGAATCCCTGGCCTTCACGCGTGACGGCTCCACGCTGACAGGTTATCCGGCGGTGGAGGACAACGGCGATTCGGTCGCCGTGCGGCTCTACGACACGGCGCTGGCGGCACAGGAGGCGCATCGCGCCGGCGTGCGCAGGCTCATGCGTTTCGAGCTGAAAGAGCAGATGAAACAGCTGGAGAAGGGTCTGCCAGGGTTTACGCAATACGCACTGATCCTGCGCAACATCGTGAGTCCGGATGACCTGCGCGAGGACATGCTGACTGCCATCGCCGACCGCGCATTCATCGGGGACGATCCACTGCCGCGCAGTAATGATGAATTCATGAAGCTCAAGCAGCGTGCACGTACCCGGCTGCCGGCGGTAACGGAAGCCATCACGCGTCAGGCACAGAACATAACCAGCGAATACCAGGCGTTGACGGCAAAGCTGGCGCAGCCCGGCGGGGCCGCACGTATCAAGGCCGAAATAGACCAGCAGCTCAGGCGTATTTTGTACAAGGGCTTTTTCTCGCAAACGCCGTGGGAGAACATCCAGCACCTGCCGCGCTATCTCAAGGCCATGCGCATGCGCATGGACAAATATCCCAGCAGCCCGGACCGCGATACCAAACATGCGTACTCCGTCATTCAGCTGTGGCAGAACTGGGAAGCCGAAGTGGATAAACGCCGAAAGGCAGGGACGTTGACGCCGGAACTGATGAACTATCGCTGGCTCATCGAGGAACTGCGCGTTTCCCTTTTTGCACAGGAGCTCAAGACGCCATTCCCTGTGTCGTTCAAGCGTCTGGAAAAAGCATGGAGCGAAGCACTGGGATAGGCCTGCATCATCGGCATTATCCGTAAACACTCAAACGGTTCGTTTTCGAACATACCTCGACCTTAAGCCAGACTAGCCTGAACCTTTAAACGGGTAAGGAGAGGATCATGGCAGTCAAACTCAAACCTCTTGAAGAGCAGGTCATCGTGATTACCGGTGCTTCCAGCGGCATCGGCCTGTGTACCGCATTGATGGCGGCAGAGCAGGGCGCCAAGCTGGTGCTGGCGGCACGCAGTGAAGATGTGTTGCAGTCGCTGGAGGAAGAAATCACCGCGAGCGGCGGCGAAGCCGTTTACGTAGTCGCGGATGTGTCAGATCGGGATCAGGTGGAAGAAATTGCGAATGTGGCAATCAGCAATTTCGGGCGTATCGATACCTGGATCAACGATGCTGCGATTTCCATTTACGGCAGGCTTGAGCAGGTTCACGAGGCTGACAGCAAGCGCCTGTTCGATATCAATTTCTGGGGCGTGGTCAACGGCTCGCTGGCAGCCTTGCCTCATCTGCGGGCCAACGGCGGTGCACTGATCAACATCGGCAGCGAGGTTTCGGATGCCGTGGTACCGCTGCAAGGCATGTATTCCGCTTCCAAACACGCGGTAAAGGGTTTCACCGATGCACTGCGAGTGGAAGTGGAGGAGGTGGACAAGGCGTCGGTTTCCATCACACTGATCCAGCCGACTGCGGTGAATACACCGTTCCCCAACAACGCGAAGAATTACATGAACCACGAACCCAAGCTGCCTTCACCCATGATAGACCCGCACAAGGTCGCCGAGGTCATTCTGGAAACGGCAACCAAGGGCGGCCGCGATGTGCGCGTAGGCGCCATGTCGGTGCTCAATACCAGCGCCTTCAAGTACACCCCTAGCCTGGCCGACAAGTTCTCTGCAAAGCAGGCGGACCGCCAGCAGGAGGATTTTGCGCCTATCGATCCCGAAGGCGCACTTTACAAGCCCAGCCACAGCGGGCGCATCCACGGCCATCCCGGTTCGCCGCAACCTTAACCATTCATTGGAGGATAAGCATGTCGAAACTCGTCAACAAGATATCTCCCAGCATCCTGAGCATGATCCGCATGGACCATACGCACGTGATGGCAACCTTCCACCAGTACATGCTGAGCAGCAGCCCTAGCAAGAAGCGGGCGATTGTGGACAACATCTGTCTGGCCGTGAGCATGCATGCAAAGCTGGAAGAGGATTTGTTCTATCCTGAAATGCGCAAGGTCAAGCATGACGATCACGTGCTCGACAAAAGCGTGCCCGAGCACAACGAAATGCGGGAGATCATGGATCGTCTGCGCGGCGCAGATCCGACCAGCAAGGGCTATGACCAAGCGGTGATGGCCCTGATGCGCGAGATCATGCATCATGTGGCGGATGAAGAAACCACGTTGCTGCCCGAAGCCGAGAAATACATCAGTAAGGACCGGCTGGCCGAACTGGGCGCCGAATGGACGCGACGCCGTGTGCACATGGCCAAGCCCTATGCAGGTGAAATCGCGTACAACACGGCCAGAACATTCACCAAGGGCACCGTGCTGGCACTGGCAGGCACTGCACTCGCAGCCGGCTACATGTTCAGCCGTTCGTCGCACAAGCCGGATCACGCAGCTCACGCCCGGCATTAGCATCAAAACCAGAGCGCAGACCCTGGCACACGCATGCCTGGCTGCGCTGCTGTTTGTTCTCATTGCCCTGAACGCCGGGCCGGCGTTCGCTCACACCCGGCTGCTTGATTCAGAACCCGCAGCCGGTGCGGTGTTGAATACGGCTCCCAAGCGCGTGGTGCTGAAATTCTCTGCCCCGCCGGAAAAGGATTTCAGCCAGCTGCAGTGGTCTCGCAATGGCGAGGAGAACTGGCAATCGTTGCAGGTTGAGCAGGAGAAAAAACAGCTGGAAGCCAGTCTGCCGGCCCTTGCGCCCGGTCGCTATAAAATCCGCTGGAGCGTACTATCACGGGATGGACATCGCCAGCGTGGAGTTCTTCAGTTCCGCATCGATTAAGGCATTCACCGACCATCCGCATGTGCTGGATGGGGCCCTGGGCCGCACGCTGGCCTATCTCGGTTTATCCATTGTTCTCGGTTTGCGGGTTTGGATAGGTATATTGCGCGACGCAGTTCCCCAGCGTCTCGTGGCCTTTCAGATCACCGCTATAGTCGCCGGGCTTGCCGGCGCATTTCTGGTCATCAATGCCTCACTGTCTGAAGCCGTCGATCCATTCTCGTCCTCCTTCAGCATGCAGCAGACAACGCCTACCTTTACCGATTACCAGCAGATGCTGTTGCACACCGCTTATGGCAAAGCATGGCTGCTGTATCTGGGCCTGCTGGCCGCTGGAATACTACTGGTTCGGCACGCCTGGGCAGCCTGGGGCGCGGCTGTAGGTGCCGGATTCGCCCTGGCAGCGTGCGGGCACTCCGGCGAATATGGTCTTGGAGCGTCGCTGTACTGGTTCGGGGCTGTGCATTTATTGATGGCGCTGACCTGGGTAGGCGGCTTTTGCGTGCTGCTGGCAGGGCGGCTGGGAGAGAAGTGGCGCATTGAATATGCAGCCCTGCAAACCTTTTCGCGGATAGCATTACCGCTGTTCGCGGTCATCGTATTGCTGGGGCTGATCCGGCTGGCGCTGCAATATGAGTATGAAGATGGACTGGGCGCGCTATATGTGGCGATGCTGATACTCAAGCTGGTCGCAGTCGGTGGTGTGATCGCCGGAGCGGCGGGGCTACGCAGGCTGCTGCAGAATGCCCACGCCGACGAAAATGCATATGACAACAAGCTGGGTACGGAGATTTTCTTCGCAGGGTTGCTGATCCTGGCGACCGCGCTGCTTACTCAGCTCCCACCGAGGTAGCCATATCCGGCTCCCTCAGTACCTCCTCACCGCCCTTGGCGTTGAAGATGTTCTGCAATTCCTGCGCCTCTTCCTCTGGCTGCAGATGCACCAGCATTAGCACAGCATCATTGCGCAGCGTGGCGCGTCTGAACTGCGGCCGGACATCGCCGGTTTTCATCCAGCCATACAGCGCGCCGAGGAAAGCGCCCACGATAACCCCGATATCCGGCCCCAGAAGCTGCACGATGGCCATGACCTCTGAGGTGTTAAAGCCGGGAATCATGATGATGACGAGGCTGATGACGGCGCTGATGATCAGTCCGGCAAGCGCGCCGCGGCCAGTCCAGGAAAACCAGGAATCGCGGTTGGGACGTGCGCGGCCGCCATAGAACTTAGGTGCCGCCGTCTCGGACACGGCAACGTCTATCAAATCGCGCGGTACCCCACGGAAGACGCAGGCATGCAGGACTTCCATGACCGCTGCTTCATCCCTGAAAAAT
>Ga0196972_1000599_pt1 | contig 16118 bp, 10 predicted proteins | sample S1v_2013CmetaG_FD_148618 | JGI IMG/M metagenome (GOLD analysis project Ga0196972, IMG submission 148618) | Soil microbial communities from Anza Borrego desert, Southern California, United States - S1+v_20-13C | ecosystem: Environmental > Terrestrial > Soil > Desert | place: USA: California...
ACGCCAGCCCCCACAGCGCCACCGTGCGGCCTCGGGCATCGCCGCCGAAGAAGTCGATGATCTTGCGCGCCAGCACGCGGCGCTGGCGCGCGTTGACGTCCTGGGCGGCCCGCATCAGCTCGGCCGGCTCGCCGGCCTCCTGCGCGGTGTGGATCAGCGCGCGCAGGTCCTTGGGGAAGCAGGAGCCGCCGAAGCCGGCGCCGGCATAGAGGAAGTGCGGCCCGATGCGCGGGTCGGCACCGATGCCGTGGCGCACCTGCTCGATGTCCACGCCCAGCCGCTCGGCCAGGTTGGCCAGCTCGTTCATGAAGGAGATGCGCACGGCCAGCATGCAGTTGGCCGCGTACTTGGTGAACTCGGCCGAACGCACGTCCATGAACTGCAGCCGGTCCTGGTTGCGGTTGAACGGCGCGTACAGGCGGCGGAAGGCCTCCTGCGTCGCGCTGTCGCCCCGCTCCACCCCGACGATGATGCGATCGGGGCGCATGAAGTCCTCGATCGCGAAGCCTTCCTTGAGGAACTCGGGGTTGGACGCCACGGGAGCCCGCACGGTCGTGCCGCGCGCGGCGAGTTCGTCGCGCAGGACCTCGCGCACGCGGTCGTTCGTGCCTACGGGCACGGTGGACTTGACCACCACCACGGTGTCTCGGGTCATGCGCCGGCCGAGCTCGCTGGCGGCCGCCAGCACGTGGCGCAGGTCGGCCGAACCGTCCTCGTCCGAGGGCGTGCCCACGGCGATGAACACCATCTCGGCATGCTCGACCGCGTCGTCGTAGCGGGTCGAGAACTGCAGCCGTCCGGCCGCCTGGCAACGGGCCACCACGGCGTCCAGGCCGGGCTCGTGGATGGGGATCTCGCCGCGCTGCAGGCGCGCGATCTTGTTCTCGTCCACGTCGACGCACAGGACATGGTTGCCCACGTCGGCCAGGCACGCACCCGTGACGAGGCCCACGTAGCCCGAGCCGATCACCGAAATCTTCATGCTGGCAGGGTGTTGGGGAAAGGGGACGATTCTAGTGGCTGGGTCGCCACCCCTTTCGTTACATCAGCACGATGTCGTACTGCTCCTGCCCCATGCTGCTTTCGCTCTGCAGCGAGATCGGCTTGCCGATGAAGTCGGACAGGCCCGCCAGGTGCTGGCTTTCCTCGTCCAGGAACAGCTCCACCACCTTGGGCGAGGCGACGATGCGGTACTCGCGCGGGTTGAACTGGCGCGCCTCGCGCAGGATCTCGCGCAGGATGTCGTAGGCCACGGTGCGCGGGGTGCGCACCTGCCCTGCCCCGCGGCAGCACGGGCAGGGCTCGCACAGCATGTGGGCCAGCGACTCCCGGGTGCGCTTGCGCGTCATCTCCACCAGCCCCAGCTGCGAGAAGCCACCGGCCATGGTCTTGACCCGGTCGCGCGCGAGCTGCTTGCGGAACTCGGCCAGCACCGCCTCGCGGTGGTCCTCGCGCTGCATGTCGATGAAGTCGACGATGATGATGCCGCCCAGGTTGCGCAACCGAAGTTGCCGCGCGATCGCGTGTGCGGCCTCGAGGTTTGTCTTGAAGATGGTGTCGTCGAAGTTGCGCGCGCCGACGAAGCCGCCGGTGTTGACGTCCACCGTGGTCAGCGCCTCGGTCTGGTCCACGATCAGGTAGCCGCCCGATTTCAGGTCCACCCGGCGGCCCAGCGCGCGCGTGACTTCCTCGTCGATGTTGAACAGGTCGAAGATCGGCCGCTCGCCCTTGTACAGCGCCAGCCGCTCGGCGGCCTGCGGCATGAACTCGCGCCCGAAGGCCTGCAGCAGCGCGAACTGCTCGCGCGAATCGATGCGGATGGTCTGCGTCTCCTCGGTCACCAGGTCGCGCAGCACCCGCTGCAGCAGGCTCAGGTCCTGGTGCAGCAGCGAGCCCGCGGGCTGGCGCGTGGCGGCCTCGCGGATGCGCGACCAGGTCTTGCGCAGGTAGGCGATGTCGTCGGCCAGTTCGGCGTCGCTGGCGTCCTCGCCGTTGGTGCGCAGGATGAAGCCGCCGCCCCCACCGGTGGCCGGCGTGCCCACCAGCGCCTGCAGCCGGCTCCGCAGGGCATCGCGCTGCTCGTGCGGGATCTTCTGCGACACACCCACGTGGTCGTCCTGCGGCAGGAACACCAGCAGCCGGCCGGCGATGCTGATCTGGGTAGACAGGCGCGCCCCCTTGGTGCCGATCGGGTCCTTGATCACCTGCACCATCAGCGGCTGGCCCTCGAAGACGCGCTTCTCGATCGGGACCGGGGGCTGGCCCGGACGGCCGTTGCCGTGCTCCTCGTGCGGGCGCGAGCCGTGCAGGTCGGCCACGTGCAGGAAGGCCGCCCGCTCCAGGCCGATGTCCACGAAGGCCGACTGCATGCCGGGCAACACCCGCGCGACCTTGCCCAAGTAGACGTTGCCGACCAGCCCGCGCTCGAGCGTGCGCTCGACGTGCAACTCCTGCACGGCGCCGCTCTCCACGATAGCGACGCGGGTCTCCTGCGGGGACCAGTTGATCAGGATGTCCTGCTGCATGGGGCGGGGGCTGGGTTTGCTGGGGCTAGACCTCGAATCCGAAGGACTGCAGCAGAAGCGCAGTTTCGTGCATCGGCAAACCCATGATGCCCGAGTAGCTGCCGCTGATGCGGGAAATATACGCGGAGGCCCGGCCCTGGATCGCGTACGCGCCGGCCTTGCCCAGGGGCTCGCCGGTGGCCACGTAGCGGCGGATCTGCGACGGCGTCAGGCGCGTGATGCTCACGTGCGAGTCGCTGAGCGCCTCTCGGCGCGTGCGGCCCCGCTGGATGGCCACCGCCGTCAGCACCCGGTGGCTGCGGCCCGACAGCTCGCGGAGCATGGCGGCCGCCTCGGCCTCGTCGGCGGGCTTGCCGAAGAGGACGCGGCCCAGCGACACCGTGGTGTCCGAGCACAGGACCGGCGCCGGCGGCAGGCCCCGGCGCTGCAGGCGCTCCATCGCCGCATCGAGCTTGAGCCCGGTGACGCGGCGCACGTAGTGGGCCGGTGCCTCGCCGGGCAACGCCGCCTCCAGCGCTTCGGTGTCCTCGTCCGGGTCCGGCAGCAACAGTTCGTGGTGCACGCCCAGCTGCTCCAGCAACTGGCGGCGGCGGGGACTCTGGGAAGCGAGGTAGATGAAGGGGCTATTCACGGTGGTAGGGGTGCCCGGCATTGATGGACCAGGCGCGATACAACTGCTCGACCAGCAGCACCCGCACCATCGCGTGCGGCAAGGTCAGGTCCGACAGGCGGATGCGCTCGTGGGCGGCGGTGCGGAAAGCGGGGGCCAGGCCATCGGGGCCGCCGATGGCCAGCACCACGTCGGCGGCCTCGAGTTGCCAGTCCTTCAGCCGTGCAGCCAGCGCCGCGGTGGTGAGCGCGGTGCCGCGCTCGTCCAGCGCCACCACGCGCGCGCCGCGCGGGATCGCCGCTTCGATGCGCGCACGCTCGGCGGCCTGCAGCTGTTCCACGGTGCGCGAGCCACGCGGCTCGGTCTTGACCGCCTTCAGCTCGACGCGCAGCTCGGGCGGAAAGCGCTTGGCGTAGTCGTCCCAGGCCGTGGCCGCCCAGTCGGGCACGCGCTGGCCCACGGCGACCACCAGCAGCCTCATGCCTTGCGGGCAGGCGACCGAGGAGCGGACTTGCGAGCGGGGGTCTTGGCGGCCGCGGTGCGCGCGGAGCCGGTGGACTTGGCGGGTGCCTTGGCCGGCGCTGAACGAGTGGCCGTCTTCTTCGCGGCAGCGGGCCTAGTGCCAGCGGTGGTCTTGCGGACCACGGCCGGCTTGCCGTTCGCCGACTTCGCCGTGGCCTTCTTCGCGGGCGCCGCCTTCCCATCGAGCTTGTCGGCCTGCGCCGCGGCCGCCTTGGCGGCACTGCTGCGCTTGAGGCTGCCGGTGCCGGCCGCCTTCTTCGCCGCGGGCGCTGGAGTCGCGGCCTGCGGCTTGGTGGCGCCGAACTTCATGCGCACCGGCTTCTCGCCCCAGATCTCCTCGAGGTGGTAGTAGTTGCGGATGGCCGGCTGCATGATGTGGGCGACGGCCGGGCCGCAGTCCACGATGATCCACTCGCCGTTCTCCTCGCCCTCGACCCGCGGCTTGGGAAAGCCGGCATCGCGCACCGCATCGCGCACGCTGGCGGCCAGCGCCTTGGTCTGCCGGTTGGAGGTGCCCGAGGCCACGATCACCCGCTCGAACAGGGGCGAGAGGTGCTCGGTGTCGAAAACCTGGATGTCCTGCGCCTTCACGTCCTCCAGGCCATCGACGATGGCTCGCTGGAGTCGCTGGGTGTCCTTCTTTGCGCTGCTGGCTTGGGTCATCAGGTCCTGGAATAGAGGTGGTGCCGGGCAATATAACGTGCGACGCCGGCCGGAACCAGCTCGGCGATGTCCTGCCCCGCCTGCACCCGCGACCGGATCTGGGTGGCGCTGACCGGCATGGTGGGCAGCTCGACGGCCACGTAGCGCCCCCCGGGCAGCGTCGAGGCGTCGAAGGGCGGCGCGTCGGGATCGGGCCGCGCGCGGGCGGCCACGGCCAGCGTGGCCAGCTGCATGATCGCTTCGCTCTCGCGCCAGCCGTGCAGCGCCTCGGCCTGGTCGGCGCCGATCACCAGGAGCAGCTCGGCGTCCGGCCGCTCGGCGCGCAGCTGCCGCAGCGTATCGATGGTGTAGGTCGGGCCTTCACGGCGCAGCTCGCGATCGTCCACGACGGCCTTCGGCAGCCCGGCGAAGGCTTCGCGCGCCATGGCCAGCCGGTGCTCGCCGGGGCTCAGCGCCCGCGCCTTGTGCCAGGCTTGCCCGGTCGGGAACACACGCAGCTCGTCCAGCCGCAGTTGATCGATGGCCGCTCGGGCCAGCGCAACGTGCGCGAGGTGCGGCGGGTCGAAGGCGCCGCCGAAGACGCCCAGGCGGTACGCTGCGGTGGTCAAACCCACTCCCGCGGCGGCAGGAACCGGGTGTAGAGCTCGGCCTCGGGGCTGCCGGGCTCGGGCTCCTGGCGGTAGGCCCAGCTGCACTGCGGCGGCATGGACAGCAGGATGGATTCGGTGCGCCCGCCCGACTGCAGCCCGAAGTGCGTGCCGCGGTCCCACACCAGGTTGAACTCCACGTAGCGGCCCCGGCGGTACAGCTGGAAGGCGCGCTGGCGGTCGCCGTACGGCATGTCCTTGCGCCGCTCCAGGATAGGCAGGTAGGCGGCGAGGAAGGCGTCGCCGACCGAGCGGATCAGCGCGAAACCGCCGTCGAAGCCGAGGTCGGACACGTCGTCGAAGAAGATGCCGCCGATGCCGCGCGCCTCGTTGCGGTGCTTCAGGAAGAAGTACTCGTCGCACCACTTCTTGTAGCGGGGGTAGCGGTCGAGGCCGAACGGCTCCAGCGACTGCTGGCAGACCCAGTGGAAATGCTGCGCATCCTCCTCGAAGCCGTAGCACGGCGTGAGGTCCATGCCGCCGCCGAACCAGAAGGCCGGCTGGCCGCCTGCGGGCGCCGCCGAGATCATGCGCACGTTCATGTGCACCGTCGGCGCGTACGGATTGCGGGGGTGGAACACCAGCGAGACGCCGAGTGCCTCGAACGGCGCGCCGGCCAGTTCCGGTCGGTGCTGGGTGGCCGAAGGCGGCAGCCGCGGGCCGCGCACGTGCGAGAAGCCGCAGCCGGCGCGCTCCAGCACCGGGCCCTGCTCCAGGATCTTCGTCAGGCCGTTGCCCTGCAGCGGCTCGCCCGGCGCCTTCTCCCACGCGTCGGCCAGGAAGGGCGTGCCGTCGATGGCCGTGCAGGCCGAGGTGATGCGCTCCTGCAGGCCCAGCAGCCAGGCGCGGACGTCGTCGACGGCCTGCATCACGCGTGGGCGGCGCGGTGGCCGATGTCGCGGCGGTACTGCGCGCCGTCGAAGTGGATGGCCTGCACCGCCTGGTAGGCTCGCTGCTGCGCCGACTTGACGCTGTCGGCCAGGGCGGTGACGCACAGCACACGGCCGCCGCTGGTGACCAGTTGCCCGTCCTTCATCGCCGTCCCGGCGTGGAACACCAGGGTGTCGGCGCTTTCCTTCGGAATGCCGCCGATCGCATCGCCCTTGCGCGGGTCGAGCGGATAGCCGGCCGCCGCCATCACCACGCCCAGCGCGGTGCGGCGATCCCAGTCCAGCTCGACACGGTCGAGCGTGCCGGCGGTCGCCGCTATCAGCACGTCGTACAGGTCGGACTTCAGGCGCATCAGGATCGGCTGCGTTTCAGGATCGCCCATGCGGCAGTTGAATTCCAGCGTCTTGACGTGGCCCTCGCGGTCCACCATGAGGCCCGCATACAGGAAGCCGGTGTAAGGCAGGCCGTCGGCGGCCATGCCGCGCACCGTAGGCAGGATGATCTCGCGCATCGCCCGCGCATGCACGGCCGGCGTGACCACCGGCGCCGGCGAGTAGGCACCCATGCCGCCGGTGTTGGGGCCGGCGTCGCCGTCGAGCAGGCGCTTGTGGTCCTGGCTGCTGGCCAGCGGCACCACGTTGCGGCCGTCGCACAGCACGATGAAGCTGGCTTCCTCGCCCTGCAGGAACTCCTCGATCACCACCCGCGCGCCGCCGGCGTTGTGGGCGACGCCCAGCCGGTTGTCCAGCAGCATGAAGTCGATGGCCTCGTGCGCCTCGGCAGCGGTCATCGCCACCACCACACCCTTGCCGGCCGCCAGCCCGTCGGCCTTGACCACGATGGGCGCGCCCTTGCGGTCCACGTACGCGTGGGCCTCGCCCGCATCGGTGAAGGCCTGGTACTCCGCGGTGGGAATGCCGTGGCGCTGCATGAAGGCCTTGGAGAAGGCCTTGGAGCTTTCCAGCTGGGCGGCCGCCTTGGTGGGCCCGAACACCCGCAGCCCGTGGGCGCGGAAGTCGTCGACCACGCCGGCCGCCAGTGGCGCCTCCGGCCCCACCACGGTCAGCGCGATCTTCTGCGCCAGCGCCCAGTCCCGCAGCGCAGCCAGGTCGGTGATCGGCACGTTCTCCAAACGCGGGTCGAGCGCAGTGCCGCCGTTGCCGGGCGCCACGTAGACCGTCTGCAGCTTGGGCGACTGCACCAGCTTCCAGGCCAGCGCGTGCTCGCGGCCGCCGCCGCCGATGACGAGGACCTTCATGCTTCGGAGGGCAGCGAGGCGTTGTGGAAGACGTCCTGCACGTCGTCCAGGTCTTCCAGCATGTCCAGCAGCTTCTGCATGCGGACGGCATCCTCGCCGGCGAGCTCGATGGTGTTCTCGGGCCGCATGGTGACCTCGGCCACCTCGGGCTTGAGGCCGGCGGCCTCCAGCGCGTTGCGGACCGCCTCGAAATCGCCCGGTGCCGTGAGCACCTCGATCGCGCCGTCCTCATCGGTGATCACGTCCTCGGCGCCCGCCTCCAGCGCGACCTCCATGACCTTGTCCTCGCTGGTGCCGGGCGCCAGGATGATCTGGCCCACGTTGCGGAACTGGAAGGCCACCGAACCCTCCGAGCCGAGGTTGCCGCCGAACTTGCTGAACGCGTGGCGCACCTCGGCCACGGTGCGGACCTTGTTGTCGGTCATGGTGTCGACGATCACCGCGGCGCCGCCGATGCCGTAGCCCTCGTAGCGGATCTCCTCGTAGCTCACGCCCTCGAGGTTGCCGGTGGCCTTGTCGATGTTGCGCTTGATGGTGTCGGCCGGCATGTTGGCCGCCTTGGCCTTGTCCACCGCCAGCCGCAGCCGTGGATTGGTGTTGAGGTCACCTCCGCCCTGCCGGGCCGCCACCATGATCTCGCGGATCACCCGCGTCCAGATCCGGCCGCGCTTTTCATCCTGCCGGCCCTTGCGGTGCTGGATGTTTGCCCATTTGCTGTGTCCGGCCACTTCGCTCTTCCTTTCGCCCCTGAAATGCGCTGTGCATTGCTATATTGCTGCGGTCCCCATTCTACTTTTCACCTATGGCCGAACCCTTGACGATCGCCAGGCACGGCGGCATCGAATGCGTGCTGCTGCCGGGCCTGGCCAACCGCCACGGCCTGATCACCGGCGCCACCGGCACGGGCAAGACGGTGACGCTGCAGACCTTGGCCGAGAACTTCTCGCGCATCGGCGTGCCGGTGTTCATGGCCGACGTGAAGGGCGACCTCACAGGCATCAGCCAGGCCGGCCAGATGCCGGAGAAGATGGCCAAGGTGGTGCAGGAGCGCGGCCTGCCCCTGCCGGAGCCCGCCGCCTGCCCGGTCACGCTCTGGGACGTGTTCGGCGAGCAGGGCCACCCGGTGCGCGCCACCGTGTCGGACATGGGCCCCCTGCTGCTGTCGCGCATGCTGGACCTCAACGACACCCAGGCCGGCGTGCTCAACATCGTGTTCAGGATCGCCGATGACAACGGGCTGCTGCTGCTGGACCTGAAGGACCTGCGCGCGATGCTGCAGCACGTGGGCGACAACGCGGCGCAGTTCCGCACCGAGTACGGCAACATCAGCGCCGCCAGCGTGGGCGCCATCCAGCGCGGGCTGCTGCAGATCGAGTCGCAGGGCGGCGACCGCTTCTTCGGCGAGCCGATGCTGGACATCGGCGACTTCATGCAGGCCGTCGACGGCCAGGGCGTGGTCAACATCCTGGCGGCCGACAAGCTGCTGAGCTCGCCCCGGCTGTACGCCACCTTCCTGCTGTGGATGCTGTCCGAGCTGTTCGAGCAGCTGCCCGAGATCGGCGACCCCGACAAGCCCAAGCTGGTGTTCTTCTTCGACGAGGCCCACCTGCTGTTCAAGGACGCGCCGGCGGTGCTGGTCGAACGCATCGAGCTGGTGGTGCGGCTGGTGCGCTCCAAGGGCGTGGGCGTGTATTTCGTGACCCAGAACCCGCTGGACATCCCCGACTCGGTGCTGGCGCAGCTGGGCAACCGCGTGCAGCACGCCCTGCGCGCCTACACGCCGCGCGACCAGAAGGCGGTGAAGGCGACCGCGCAGACCATGCGCCAGAAGCCCGGCCTGGACATCGAGACGGCGATCACGGAGCTGGCGGTTGGCGAGGCGCTGGTCAGCCTGCTGGACGCCAAGGGCCGCCCCAGCGTCACCGAGCGGGTCTACGTGCTGCCGCCCGGCAGCCAGATCGGCCCGATCACCCCGCAGCAGCGGCAATCGCTGATCGCGGGTTCGCTGGTGGCGGGGACCTACGACAAGGTGCAGGACCGCGAGTCGGCCTACGAGAAGCTCAAGCAGCGCGCCGAGCAGGCGCCCTCCCCAGGGTCCTCGGGCGGCGGTGGCGCGACGGACAAGGCCGCCGGCAGCTCGATGGGCGGCCTGGGCGACATCCTGTTCGGCTCCACCGGCCCGCGCGGCGGCAAGCGCGAGGGCATGGTCGAAGCCATGGCCAAGTCGGCCGTGCGCACCATGGGCAGCACGGTGGGCCGGGAGATCATCCGCGGGGTGCTGGGGAGCCTGCTGGGCGGCCGGAAGCGCTGATCGGACCGCGGCGCTGGTCGCACAGAACATTCGTCTCCGACGGAAGCGCGAATCCGGGGTTCCGGCGCCTGCCCCGCCCCGTTCACGCGGCGGGGGGCTGACCCGCCGAGACTTACTTGCAGTCGTTGGCCGTGGCGCCGGCCTTGAGCGCCACCGGCCCGCTGATGCACTCGCCCAGCTTGACGGCCGTGTTGTTCCACTTGTTGGCTTCGACCTGGTCGCGGCCGACGCCGAGCTGGCCCTTGCCGTAGATCTCGCCCAGCCGCTTGGCGGCCGCCCCGCTGCCGGCGGCCGCCGCCTTCTTGTAGGCACCGACGGCTTCGCTGCCGCGGCCGGCCTGCTCGGCCTGCTGGGCCTGGGCCAGCAGCTGGGCCGGGTTGGCACTCGCCTTGGCCTTGGCTTCGGCTTCTGCCTTCGCCTTGGCTTCCGCTTCCGCCTTGGCCTTGGCTTCCGCATCGGCCTTCGCCTTGGCTTCGGCCTGCCGCTTCGCCTCCGCATCCGCCCGGGCCTTGGCTTCGGCGTCGGCCCTGGCCTTTGCTTCCGCGTCCGCCCTGGCCTTGGCTTCGGCATCCGCCTTGGCCTTGGCTTCGGCCTGGCGCCTGGCCTCCTCGGCCTTGCGCGCTTCTTCCTGCTTCTTCGCCTCGTCCTGCTTCTTCGCGTCCTGCAGCTTGCGCGCTTCCTCTTCCTTCTTCCGGGCTTCCTCGGCCTTCTTCCGGGCCTCTTCTTCCTTCTTGCGCGCCTCTTCTTCCTTCCTGCGGGCCTCCTCGGCCTTCTTCGGATCTTCCTGGCGGGCCGCCGGCTCCACCGGAGGCGGCGCGATCGGCGCCGGCGCCACGACCGGCGGCGCGGGCCTGGCCGGTTCGTCCATCCGGGGCACCTCCGGCGGCTTCACCGTCGCCTTCGCAACCGTCTCGTCCTTCGGCTTGTCGCCGCCGGACATCATCATCACGCCACCGCCGATCAGGCCCAGGACGACCACGCCGGCGATCGCCATGGGCACGGCCTTGGACTTGGGCTGGGGCGCCGGCGAAGCCGCGGCTGGCGCGGGTGAACGGGCCGCCGCTGCCGCAGGCGCAAGCTCCTGGGCCCGGTCCTGCTCGGCCGCCTTGCGAGCGGCCTGCTCGGCGGCCTGTCGCGCCGATTCCGCCGCCTTCGCTTCCGCTGCCTTGCGGCGCGCTTCTTCATCCGCCTTGGCGCGGGCTTCGGCCTCCGCCTTGCGGCGGGCTTGCTCCCGGGCCTTCGCCTCCGCGTCGGCCTTCGCCTTGGCCTCCGCCTCCGCCTGTCGCCTGGCTTCCTCTGCCCTCGCCTTCGATTCCGCTTCGGCCCTGGCCTTGGCTTCAGCCTCGGCCCTGGCCTTCGCTTCGGTCTCTGCCTTCGCCCTGGCTTCGGCGTCGGCCCTGGCCTTGGCCTCCGCGTCGGCTTTCGCCTTCGCCTCGGCTTCGGCCTTGCGCCGGGAGTCCTCCTCCGCCTTCCGGCGCACCTCGGCATCGGCGACGCGGCGGGCTTCTTCCTCGGCCTTGAGTCGGGCTTCCTCCTGCGCCTTCACGCGGGCCTCTTCGGCGGCCCGCGCCCTGGCTTCCTCTTCCGCCTTCCGGCGCGCCTCTTCCTGGGCCTTGCGCTGGGCTTCGGCTTCCGCCTGCCGGCGGGCCTGCTCCTCGGCTGCCGCCCGGCGGGCCTGCTCCTGCGCCTCGCGCTGCGCCTCGGCGGCCTTGCGCTCGGCTTCCAGCCGCTCGACTTCCCTGGCGGCCGCGGCTGCACGGGCTTCGGCCGCACGGGCCTCCTCGGCCGCACGTGCCTGCTGTTTCGCGCGCTCGACCGCATCGGCGGCCTGGGCGGCGCGTGCCGCGACGGCATCGGCCTGGGACGGCACCGACGCCGGAGCTTGTGTTGCGCGGGCGATGGCCTCCCGAGCCGCCGGCATGACCGTGGCGTCGTTGGGCGAGACCACCACCTGCTTGTCGGACAGCTTCAGGCTGCCCGACAGGCCGGCCGTGCCCGAGGTCCCCGAAGTTCCGGAACTGCCCGAGGTGTCCGAGACGCCGGAGGTCCGCGACAGGTGTCCCGGCAACCGGGTGGCTTCGGCGTCCTCCTCGTCCGGACCGGGTGCGGTGCGCGCCGCAGGCTCCGCCGGACCGGGCTCGTGCCCCAGCTTCTTCAGTCGGCGCTGCGCGAGGGCCGCGAACTTGCCGTTGGGGAATTGGTCGAGGAAATCGACGAAGTCGCTGGCGTCCTCGGAGTCCTTGATGTCCTTCCAGTACTCGAGCTCCAGCTCGAGGTTGATGGTGGACGGTGCAGTGCCCGCACTGGTGTCGGCGGGGCGCGCCGCCGCCGGTGCCGGCGCGGGCGTCGCGGTGGCCCCCGCCCCGCCTCCGGTGGCGCTGCCGCCGCCGCGGTGACCGGCCGACTTGAGCGCGACGGCGAACTCCCGCGCCGACGAGAAGCGCTCCTCGCGGTTCTTGGCCAGCGCCTTGGCCACCACCGCATCGAGTGCCTTGGGCAGCCGCGGGTTGTGGTAGGTCGGCGGCGGCGGAACCGTGCTGACGATCTGGTGGATGATGGCGAACGGGTTGTCACCGTCGAATGGCCGCACCCCGGTCAGCAGCTCGTACAGCACGATGCCGGTGCTGAACAGGTCGGAGCGCGAGTCCACGCGCTGGCCCTGAGCCTGCTCCGGCGACATGTAGCGCGGCGTGCCGATGCCGCCGGCACCCAGCTGGGTCTTGTTGGCGGCGTCCGGGTCCTGGATGCGGGCCACGCCGAAGTCGGTGAGCTTGACCCGCCCCTTCTCGATCAGCATGTTCGCCGGCTTGATGTCCCGGTGCACGATGTTGTTCTCGTGCGCATGGTCCAGCGCGGACAGCAGGTCCAGGATCATCGCCATCGCCGCCTGCGGGCTGTAGCGCTCGCCGCGGTCGAGGTGGTCCTTGAGGTCGTCGCCCTCGATGTACTGCATCACCAGGAAGGCGATGCCTTCGTGCCGGCCGAAGTCGAACACCGGCACGATGTTGGGGTGCAGCAGCCGCGCGGCGGCCAGGGCTTCCGTGCGGAAGCGCGACTCGTACTCCTCGGCCGCCTTGGAGTCGAGGTTCTCGACGATGATGGTCTTGATCGCCACCCGGCGCTGCAGCACCGAGTCCTTGCCCTCATAGACCAGGCCCATCGCGCCCTTCCCGAGGGTGCGAATGATGTCGTAGCGGCCGAGTTTCTTGACGACGGTCACAAAGGGCGGACGGGCGGGGTTCAGCCGAGTTTAAGCTCTGCCGTCTCCTGCGGCCAGCACGATGGAACGCCCTCCACGGAAGAAGTCACGGCTTGCGGCACGAGTGAAGCGAATGCGCATCGGATGGGTGCGCCGCCATTGCCGGATGCCCACCAGGATTGCGCCGAAGGCATTGCTCTTCCCAGGAAAAAAAGAGGGCGCCGAAGCGCCCTCTTGCGTAGCGGCTGGTCGCCGTATCAGTTGCACTGCTGCGAGTTGGCTTGCTCGCCGGCGCACTTGGGCAGTTTCACGGCCAGGTTGCTGAAGCTCAGGGGGGCGATGATGCCCTCCATGTCGATGCCGCCGAACAGGACCAGGTCCTCCACGGCGCCGATGCCGACGTTGCGCTTCAGCTCGTGCAGGAAGTCGCGCACCATCTCGGCGCGGCTGGCACCGACGCCGTCGGCCGCGTCGTTCAGGAACTTGCGGGTCACGGCATCGGAGCTGACGTTGCCGGCCAGCCAAGCCTTGAACGCGCCGTTGATGGTGACGCTCAGGTTCGGCGTACCGGCGTTGATCCACATCGGATCGGTCTCGGTGTTCACGTCGCCCTCGTCCACCTGCATCGTGATGCCGCCAGTGGCCAGGATGCCCTTCTGGCCATTGCGCTCGGTCGACGAGTTCAGGAAGCGAACGCCGCCCTCGGCCACCCTCACCGTGAGCTTCGCGAGCTGCGACAGGTTGGCCGCGTCCACGGTCAGTGCCCCGGCGGAGTTCAGCGTCACGTTGGCGCCCGAGTCGACCATCATCTGGTTGACCACGAACGGGGTCTCGGCACTGAAGTCCGTCAGGGTGACGCTGCTCGCGCTGCCGTCGACCTTCACGGATCCCTGGTAGTTGCCCGACACATCCACGGTGCCGGTGTCGGTCATCCGGAACGTGGTGCCGTCACCGATCGTCGTCGCGTCCGCGTTGGTGGACGTCAGGCTGCCCGCCGCCTCCAGCGTGGAGTTGGCGGCGGTGCTCAGCGCACCGGTGTACGACTGCGCGCCCGTGGTCGTGACGTTGCCGCCGTAGCTGGCCGTGCCGCTGCTGGTGATGCTGCCGGCGGAGATGTCGCCGGTGGCCGTCAGTGTGCCGCTGTTGGTCACGGCGCCGCCGGCCAGCGCCTGGGCCGCAGCACCGGTGTCCAGCGTGGCGCCGGCGGCGATGCCGACCGAGTTGGCGGCGGTCAGGCGGTTGGCGGTGTTGCCCAGGGTAAGCGTGCCGCCCTCGATGTTGACCGTCGATGCCGCCGAGGTGCCAGCCAGGCTGGACGCGCCGCCGACTTGCGTCAGGGTGCCCGCACCCAGGGCGCCGTTCACGGTGGCGCTCGTGAGGTTGTAGCCACCAGTGGACGTCAGCACGCCGGTGCCGTTGACCGTGCCTCCGTTGACGTTGAGCTTGCCCACCGTCTCGGCGTTCGCGCCGGTATCCAGCGTGCCGGTCACGTTGACGGTGGCGCCATCGGCGATCTGGTTGGCATTGCCCAGCTTCAGGTTGCCTTGGGCATTGACGACCGGGGTCGTCAGCGCGCCGGCGCCGGTGAGCGTCGTCGATCCCTGCGTCGTCAGGCTGGCCACCGTGGTGGCTGCGCCCAGGCTGAGGTTGCCATTGGTCTTGACCGTCAGATCCTTGTTGCCGCCGAGGCCGGCAGCCAGGATGACGTTGCTGCCGCTCTCCAGGGTGGTCGCCGCTGCCGTCTGGGTGACGGCGTCGTCGTAGGTCTGGGCACCGCTGGTCTTGATGCTGGCGGCACCGATGCTGGTGCTGCCGGCGGCATCGGTCGTCAGCGAGGCAACGTCCACGTTGCCGTTCAGCGTGGTCGTGCCGGCACTGTTGATGGTCAGCGCCTGGGCGCCTCCGACCGTGTTGCCGAAGCTCACATTGGCACCGGCCGTGGTGGTAGCCGCAGCCAGGGTGACCGCGCCCGTGTACGTCTGGTTGCCCGTGCTGTTGATCACGCCGCTGAGCGTGGTCGCCGCCCCGCCGTCGGTGATGGTGCCTGCCACGATTCCGCCCACAAGGCCGGTGATCTTGGAGGTGGCCGTGCCCTGAAGGTTGTACACGCCCTGGAAGCCTACCCCATCAGCCGAGCCGCTGTTGACACCCGTGATGTTGATGTCGCTGCCGGTCAGGGTTGTGGCTGCGTGGTCATTCGCGGAGATCAGCTCGATGTTGGTGAACGAGCCCATGCCAGTGGCCGTGCCTGCGGCGGTGTTGATCGCAAGCGGCCCGGTCTTGGCGGTCAGGTCAATCGTGTCGCCAGGCGCAGTCGTCGGGTCACCACCGTCGACGGTACCGGTGAGCGAGCCGGCGTCGGCAAAGACGAACGTGTCCTTGCCTGCCCCGCCGGTCAGGTTGGCCACGCCCGTGAAGTTGATATTGGCCACGTCTACCGCACCGACGCCGACAATGCTGAACTTGGTATCGGCATCCGAACCCACCACCGTGCCGGCCGCCGTCACGCTTTCGATACCCGAGGCGGCGATCTTGTTGGCCGTCACCGCGTTAGCGCCGTCGATCACGTAGCTGCTCGTGGCACCCGTCAGCGTATCGCCCACAGCGGCCGTCGCGTCCAGCTTGTTGACTCCGGTGAACGCGATACTGTTGGCGGTGAGCGCGTTGTCGCCATTGATCGTGTAGGTCGTGCCCGTTGCCGAACCCACCACCGTGCCGGCGTTGGTCACGTTCTCGATGCCCGTGGCAGCGATGCCATTGGCCGTCACCGCGTTGGCGCCATCGATCTGGTAGCTGGCCGCACCGGTGAACGTGTCACCCGCCGCCGCCGTCGCATCCAGCTTCGTCACGCCCGTGAACGCGATCTTGTTGGCCGACAGCTTGTTCGCACCGGCCGTCGTGTCGTACACCGTCGCCGTCGCCGAGCCCACCACCGTGCCGGCCGCCGCCACGCTGTCGATGCCGGTGAAGTCGATGTTGTTGGCCTTCACGGCGTTGTCGCCCGTGAGCACGTAGTCGGTCGTCGCGCCCGTCAGCTCGTCGGTCGCAGCCTTGGCGTCCAGGTTCGTCACCCCGCCGAACTTGATGTTGTTGGCCGTCAGCGCGTTGTCGCCGGTGATCGTGTACGTCGTGTCCGCCGCCGAGCCTTCCACCGTGCCGGCCGCAGTCACGCTGTCGATGCCGGTGAAGGCGATCTTGTTGGCCCCCACAGCGGTGTCACCGGCAATCACGTAGCTGGTCGTCGCGCCCGTCAGCTGGTCAATCGCGCCCTTCGCATCCAGGTTCGTCACTCCGCCGAATGCGATGTTGTTGGCCGTAACCGCGCTGTCGCCTGTGATCGTGTACGTCGTATCCGCCGCCGAACCCACCACCGTGCCGGCGTTGGCGACGTTCTCGATGCCCGTGGCCGCCACCGTCTTGGCCGTCACTTCCTTGTCGGTGCCCGTCAGCTCGTACGTGGTCGCCCCGCTGAGCGTGTCGCTGCCCGCACCG
>Ga0196972_1000600_pt1 | contig 16066 bp, 15 predicted proteins | sample S1v_2013CmetaG_FD_148618 | JGI IMG/M metagenome (GOLD analysis project Ga0196972, IMG submission 148618) | Soil microbial communities from Anza Borrego desert, Southern California, United States - S1+v_20-13C | ecosystem: Environmental > Terrestrial > Soil > Desert | place: USA: California...
GCAATTTCGCGCTCACGTTGCAGGCAAGGATGAAGGGTGATGAACCGAAAGAGGAGTGGGTTGATTTTCCCGGGATAGAAGAAGGAGTGAGGGGGATGAGGTTTATTGAGAAGGTGGTGGAGAGTGGAGGAGGGAGAGAAAAATGGGTGGAATTTTAGGCAAAAGCCGATTGAGTTCCAGTTACACCGCCCCGTTTTTTGGGTGCTTACCGCTTTATAGAAAGATTTTACACGGCGAAAACGGCGGACAAAGCGGGCCGGCGGTCTTCTGAGTGATAGGAAATGCTTACAAATTTGCTGTTTGGTCATTTGGCGAGTTATTTACTTACTCAATGGAAAATGAAAGTGCATTAAATAAAACGCCGCCCTGTCCGCCGTGTGCGCTGTTACCGCCGTGCAAAGTTTCTATTAAAATATAATTCCTGTCGATTCCAGTTCCATGTCCAAGAAATTACCCTGGTTTAGCTGGTTTCTAAATGGAATCAATCGTTCATTATAGCCCAGCCTGGAGTTCTTACAAATTAACTATCAGTAAACCGCGGGAAAAAAACGCGATAAAAACGTTTTTTCCTCTTTTTAAAAAAGACTCAGACTTTTACTTTAGACATATAACATAATCCCGATCAATCTATGGTTTAGAATGAATTAATAACGAAGTTTTTAGATGTTGCCTTTGAAATTCATAAAAAATTAGGACCAGGAATATTTGAATCTGTATATGAACAGATAATGGCCTATGAACTTAGAAATTCGAAGGGTCTACAAGTCAGGACTCAGCAACCAATTCCAGTTTATTGGAAAGACTTAAGATGAATGTGGGTTTAGAGCGGATTTAATCATTGGAAACAGGATAATCGTGGAAATAAAATCTATTGCTTCTACCCCTATCCACAAACAACAATTGCTGACGTATTTGCGATTATCCGGTATTCGATTTGGCTTGCTAATAATTTTAATGAATCCTTATTACGGAATGGTATTACCAGGTTGGTGAATGGATATTGATGCTTTAAACTTTAGGTTATATGAGATGTCATTTCAAAATTTGAAGATATATTTACAAGGATTAGTTAATTGGGTTATAAAAACACTTATTAATCAATGACCACAATCAAAGGACCCGGCATCTTCCTCGCCCAATTCTTAGGAGACGCGCCTCCCTTCAATAACCTCCGCTCTATCTGCCTCTGGGCGGAATCCCTTGGCTTCAAAGGCGTGCAAATACCCACGCTCCATCCCCGCATCCTCGACCTTCAAAAAGCGGCCGAGAGCAAAACGTATGCTGACGAGATCAATGGCATCGTAAATGAGTGCGGGCTTGAAATTACAGAACTCTCTACCCATCTCCAGGGTCAACTTGTTGCAGTGCATCCTGCATATGACGTTCTCTTCGACGGCTTTGCACCCGCCGCCCTGCGAGGAAACAGTAAAGCCCGAACCGATTGGGCAATTCAACAACTGAAATACGCTGCAAAAGCTTCACAAAATCTCGGGCTTAAAGCGCATGCTACATTCAGCGGTTCTTTGCTCTGGCATACCTTCCATCCATGGCCCCAACGTCCCGAAGGTCTCGTTGATGAAGGCTTCGCTGAACTCGCCCGCAGATGGAAACCCATTCTCGACCAGTTTGATGAATGCGGTGTGGATGTTTGCTATGAGATCCACCCGGGAGAAGACCTTTTCGATGGCATAACCTATGAAATGTTCCTCGAGAAAGTTAACCATCACCCACGTGCCTGCCTGCTTTATGATCCCTCGCATTTTGTACTTCAACAACTCGATTATATTGAATACATTGATCTTTACCATGAGCGCATTCGGGCCTTTCATGTAAAAGATGCGGAATTTAACCCAACCGGCCGCCAGGGAACCTTTGGCGGATACCAAAGTTGGTTAAACCGTGCAGGAAGGTACCGTTCACCCGGCGATGGCCAGGTTGATTTCAAAACTATTTTTAGTAAACTCACCCAATATGACTACCCGGGCTGGGCCGTGATGGAATGGGAATGTTGCATCAAGCACCCGGAAGACGGTGCACGCGAAGGCGCAGAGTTTATTCAAAAAAATATTATTCGCGTCACCGAAAAAGCATTTGATGATTTTGCCGGTACCAAAACAGATGATAATTTTAACCGCTCAGTACTTGGACTGGATTAAGAACAAGGATCAAATATGAAAAAAATTATACTGGTTATTTCATTACTCGCTATACTTGCCGCTTGTGGAAGCAATGGATCAACAGGAACCGGTAAGAAAGCTGGCGAAACGGCGGCTGCTGATAATACGTCGCATCCTGATTACCAGAAGGGACTCTCTATCATATCTGTAAATGATTGTAAGCTGTGCCACAGGATCAATGAGCAGGTGAATGGTCCCAGTTACATGGAAATAGCGGAAAGATATGCGGGTGCAGACCAGGCAATGATTTCCGATCTCGCACAGAAAATTATTAAAGGAGGCACCGGGGTATGGGGCGAACGCATCATGAATGCCCATCCCACGGTTTCTCCTTCTGACGCGGAAGCAATGGTAAAATATATTCTCCTTCTAAAGAAGTAAGCGCATTTGTGCAACAGGTCTTGTTCGTCAATTTCCACCATAAAAATTCAACTGATGAAATATTTTCTTCCCATTTTATTCGCAGGCATTATTCTTTCATGTAATAGTGAAACCAACACCGAAAATAAAAGTGGTGAAATGACAGCTAACGCTTCCACACATAACACACTCTCAGATCAACAAAAGCAGGAAGGCTGGCAATTGCTCTTTGACGGCAATAGCCTTAATGGCTGGCATAAGTACGGAGGTGAACCAGTGGGCTCTGCGTGGAAAGTGGCAGATAGTTCCATTTACCTCGATGCATCACAAATGGAAAACTGGCAGATTAAAGGCGGCGGGGATATAGTTACTGATGAGGAATTCGGTGATTTTCACCTCAAACTTGACTGGAAAGTGGATACGAATGGAAACAGCGGTATCATTTTTTACATTCATGAAGACAGCGCCAAATACGAATGGGGCTGGATGACCGGCCCTGAAATGCAGGTACTCGATAATGTAGGCCATGCAGATGCAAAGATCACCAAGCACCGCGCAGGCGACCTGTATGACCTCATCGCCGCATCCAAGGAAACCGTAAAGCCGGCTTTGGAATGGAACCATGTTGAAATAAAGAGCGAGAAAGGCAGGCTGGATATGTACCTGAATGGAGAGAACATTGTATCAACCACCATGTGGGACGATAACTGGAAAAAGCTGATAGCGGAGAGCAAGTTTAAGAATACAGAAGGATTCGGCACTTACAAAAAAGGCCGCATCGGTCTGCAGGATCATGGGAACAAGGTGTGGTTTCGCAATGTCATGATCCGCAGGTTGTAAACATTTCCAGCCTCAATTTGCACATTTCTGAAAGGCTATTGCATAGACAGTGGTTTTAGTCTATTTTGATATCAACTAAAACCACTGTTATGAACTCTGATCTTTTTGCCAACATCAACTGGCTTGCCGTGCTGGTTGCCACCCTGGCTTATTTCATTCTCGGCGCAATTTGGTATTCAAAAGCATTATTCGGTCCCAGGTGGGTCGCTCTCGTAGGAATAAACGTGAATGATGCGGAAAAGCGTAAAGGAATGGGAAAAATGTTTTTGGGCACCTTCATTCTCATCCTCATCACCTGCATTGGCCTGGCGCTATTGGTAAATCGACTAGACCTTACCGTAATTAAGTCGGCTCTCAGCCTTGGTGCATTGACGGGCGTTTGTTTCGCAACAACTGCCGTCGCCATCTCATTCATTTATGAAAGCAGGCCAACCGGCTTGTACTTCATTGATTGTGGCTACCACGTGGTTGGACACCTGGCAGCTGCAATAATAATCACGCTGTGGAGGTAATGCAATAAATTATTAAGGTTGGTTAGTTGATTTGCAACTAATCAACCTTGGTAATCTTTAAGACGTTTGTGGGTAAGTGCAAATGGACCGGCGTACTGCCTGTGGAAACGACAATATTCCCTTTTTGCAAAAACCCTCTTTCCTTCAAGATTTCTATCTGGTCATAGAAAATATCATCAAGGCTGTCTTCTTCGTCATAATAAAATGCGCGTACGCCCCAGCTCAGGCTCAATTGATTTACAAGGGAACGTTCTTTCGTGAAAATATACAACGGTGATTTTGGCCTGTAACTACTAAGCATGAACCCGGTATAGCCGCTTTGCGTCATTCCCACTAAACCGTCTGCTGAACAGTCTTTTGCCAGGTTGCAGGCATTGTAACAAATCGCATCGCTAAGAAAGGAAGGGGAGTGCGCCTGCGGTTGCAACACTTCTTCGAGGTTGTAACGATAATCAGTCTTTTCCACTTCCAGGATGATCTTTCGCATGGTTTGAACAACCAGGGCGGGATGAAGGCCGGTGGCGGTTTCGCCGCTAAGCATTACGGCATCAGCACCTTCCAGCACCGCATTGGCCACGTCAGTGATCTCGCTCCGGTTAGGTTTGATGCGGTCAATCATGCTTTCCATCATCTGGGTAGCCACGATCACCGGTTTTGCACGATGCAGGCATTTGCGTATGATCTGCTTTTGTATCAGAGGAACTTTCTCCACCGGTAGTTCCACACCCAGGTCGCCGCGAGCTACCATGATGCCATCTGATTCAATAATGATGTCGCGAATATTGACTAGTGCCTCTGGTTTTTCAATCTTCGCAATGATCTTTGTCTTGCTTTTCTTTTCATTGAGTATCGCTCGCAACCTGGTGATGTCTTCCACTTTACGTACAAAAGAAAGTGCCACCCAGTCAAGCTTTTGTTCTATAATGAAATCGAGGTCCTTCAGATCTTTTTCGGTGAGCGCAGGCAATGATATCTGGGTGTCAGGCAGATTGATTCCCTTTTTGGATGAAATGACGCCGCCCATCGTCACCTCTACCTCTACGTCATTATTAGGAAGAATGCGGGTAACTTTTACTTCAAGTTTTCCATCATCTATCAGGATGAGGTTGCCGGCCTGCACATCATTATGGAGGTTGGGATAAGAAACGTAGATCCTGTCTTTGGTACCAATGAGTTTCTCATTTGTCAAAGTGAGTATGTCACCCGGCACTACGGGTAATGCATTATTGATAATTTCACCCACTCTCAGTTTTGGTCCCTGCAGGTCTCCAAGAATGGCGATGTTATACGGTTCGGTCTTGTTTATCTTACCTATGTACTCGATGATCTTTAATTTGTCTTCATGATTACCATGTGAAAAATTAAGCCTGAACACGTTTACCCCCGCCTTCACGAGTTCCAGCAATTTTTCATAGGTATCACAAGCAGGTCCAACTGTGGCAACAATCTTGGTTCGGTGGGTACTGTGGACAATACCAGCTGCCTTGTCCATCTGCTTGTGATAATATTTCTCAACGTTTTTCGGCATAGTAGTCTTTGTTTCTTTTTCTAAAAATTAACTGTGATCAGGAGGCGAGGATTTTCACAATCTTCATCCATTCTTCTCCAATGTTGCCTTTATTCTTTACTGCCTTTTCAAGTGGGATGTAATGCATCTTGTTGTTCAGTATGCCCACGAATACATTGTGTTTTCCTTCAATCAGGCATTCAACGGCGTGATAACCCATTCTGCTGGCTATTAACCTGTCAATACAGGTGGGAGAACCCCCTCTTTGAATATGGCCGAGTATTGCTACCCTGATCTCTGCTTTTGGAAGTTTTTCCTGCAACACCTTTTGTACCTCCACTGCACCTCCAAAATCATCTCCTTCAGCCACCACTATCAGGTTCACCAGTTTCTTTCTTCGTTCTTTTTCCTGTAATGACCTGATGATGTCTTTAATATTGGTCTTCCTTTCAGGTATTAAAATATTCTCAGCACCTGTAGCAATGCCGCTGTGGAGGGCGATGTATCCTGCGTCACGGCCCATCACTTCAATAATGAAGATCCTGTCATGCGCATCCATCGTATCCCTGATCTTGTCAATTGCTGAAATGGCGGTATTGACGGCGGTATCGAAACCGATAGTGAAGTCGCTGCCATGGATGTCTTTATCAATGGTTCCCGCTATCCCAATACAGGGAATGTCAAACTCCTGGCTGAACTTAACGGCGCCCCGAAAGGAGCCATCGCCGCCAATTATTACGAGGCCATTGATGCCTCGTTTCTTAAGATTATTGTACGCTTTCTTGCGACCTGCTGTTTCGTAGAACTCTTTGCATCTCGCAGTCTTTAAAATGGTTCCACCACGTTGAATGATATTGGCTACTGACCTGCCCTCCATTTTTACAATGTCATCTTCTATCATGCCCTGGTACCCACGCATCACGCCATATACTTCCAATCCGTGATAAATACCGGTGCGAACTACAGCCCTGATGCAGGCATTCATGCCTGGGGAATCCCCTCCTGATGTAAGAACTCCAATGCGGGTAACTTTCTTTGCCATTAATAAATGGGAATATCTTTTAATGATTCTTCAATCTGCTCAGCAATTGCTTGCAAACAAGAGACAAAAATAGTGTTTTGTTTTGATAGGTGTTTTTAATACACGTTGCCTCACCTTATACGAATAACTGTTAGGATGACCGGTAGCCTTATTAGCTTGGTTTCTTTTATCTTTAGGATGCTAAACACTGAAATATGAAAAAGACAATCATTCTTCTGCTTGTATTACCAATTTTCGCCGGGGCGCAATTAAAGTACCCTGAAACAAAGAAAGTTGAAGTTGTAGATATTTATCATGATCATACCAAGGTGGAAGATCCTTACCGGTGGCTGGAGGATGATAATAGCTCAGAAACCAAGGCCTGGGTGGATATGCAGAACAAAGTGACATTCGATTACCTTTCAAAAATTCCCATCCGCGAGAAAGTAAAGAAAAGACTTGAAGATCTATGGAACTATGAACGTTATTCTTCACCTTTTAAGAAAGGAGAGCATTATTATTTTTTCAAGAATGATGGTTTACAGAACCAATCAGTGATGTACAAACAAAAGGGCCTGGATGGGAAGCCGGAAGAATTCCTCAATCCAAACACCCTGAACAAAGATGGTATTGCAGCGCTTGGCAGCATCAATTTCAGTAAGTCAGGCAAATACCTGGCATACTCTGTAGCCGTAGCGGGGAGTGACTGGCAGGAAATATTCGTGATGGATGCAAATTCCAGGAAAGCCACTATTGATAAAATTGAGTGGACGAAGTTTGGAGGCGTAAGCTGGAATGGTGATGATGGCTTCTATTATTCAGCTTATGACAAGCCTGATGAGAAGTCTAAGCTTAGCAAGAAGAATGAATATCACAAAGTTTATTATCATAAGTTGGGTACGCCTCAGAGTTCAGATAAGCTTATCTATGGCGATCCCGAACATCCCCTTCGTTATCATGGTGCAGGGTTAACGGAAGATGGCAGATTTCTCATTCTGAGCATTTCTGAAGGAACAAGTGGGGCAGAAGTTCGCTATCGCGACATGAAGGATCCTTCCCAAAAGGACTTCAGGGTGCTGGTGCCGGGTTTTTCAACTCAACCTTCGGTAATTGACAATGTAGATGGCAAACTGCTGGTTCGCACTAATCACAATGCGCCCAATTATAAAGTTGTACTCATTGATCCCAAAAATCCTTCTCCTGAGAACTGGCAAACCATAATTGAAGAAAAAGAAGAAGCACTTCAGGGTGTTGGCAAAGCCGGGGGGTTCCTTTTTGCGAACTATTTGAAAGACGCCTCCACGAGAGTGTACCAGCATAAATATAATGGCACGCTGGTCAGGGAAATCAAATTACCCGGTATAGGAAGCGCAGGTGGATTTGGCGGTGAAAAAGGGGATAAGGAATTCTTTTACTCTTTCTCCTCCTTTAATACTCCACCTTCAATATTCAGGTATAATATCCAAACCGGCGAGTCTGCACTTTTCCGAAAGACAGCAACTAAAATAAATACCAGTCGCTTTGAAACAGAGCAGGTATTTTTTACGAGTAAGGATGGTACCAAAGTGCCGATGTTCCTGACATATAAGAAAGGCACGCCGCGGGATGGAAGTGCGCCGGTGCTGATATATGGTTATGGTGGATTTAATATCCCCATTACTCCCGGCTTCAGCGTAAGCAATGCATTTTTCATTGAGCAGGGTGGAATTTACGCGGTTGTCAACCTGCGTGGTGGTAGTGAATACGGTGAGAAATGGCACAAAGCAGGCATGTTGGAAAAGAAGCAAAATGTATTTGATGATTTCATTGGAGCCGCCGAATATCTCATAGAGAAAAAATATACCAATCCTGATAAGATTGCGATTCGCGGGGGAAGTAATGGCGGATTGCTGGTAGGAGCGGCGATGACGCAACGGCCTGAGCTCTTCAAAGTGGCTCTTCCTGCAGTGGGCGTAATGGACATGTTGCGGTTCCATAAGTTTACAGTTGGCTGGGGTTGGACCGTGGAATATGGCAATGCAGATTCGGCCCATCACTTCCCCTTCCTCCATAAGTATTCTCCTTATCATAACCTGCGGGAAGGTGTAAAATATCCTGCAACACTTATCACTACGGCTGACCATGATGACCGCGTGGTTCCTGCACACTCTTTCAAGTTTGCGTCGAGATTACAGGAATTTCATACAGGCGATAACCCCGTGTTGATACGAATAGAAACAAACGCCGGTCACGGCGCAGGCAAGCCAACCAGCAAGCAGATCGATGAGGCGGCTGATGTGTGGAGTTTCGTGATGAAAAACCTGAACATGCCTTTCGTAGAGCAGGATGGAAAAGAACAGGCAAGCCAGCAAACCGGCGAAAAAGCTACCGAAGCCCCTGCCTCAAAAGGGTCAGGAAATGAAGGAAAGAAGAAAGCCTTTTAATGAAGATCCTTGTAACGGGCTGTAATGGCTTCCTGGGTTTTTACCTGGTAGAAAAATTACTTGAGCGTGACCTGGTAGTAATTGCAACAGGTAAAGGAGATTGTCGTCTCCCGTTTATTGGAAGAAAAGGATTCGTTTATGAATCCATGGACTTCACAGATCCATTCCAGGTGCATGACGTGTTTGGGAAACATGCGCCGGATATAGTGATCCATGCGGGGGCAATGACGAGACCCGATGACTGTGAACAAAACCAGTGGCTGGCTTATATTACGAACGTAGAGGCAACGGTCACACTATTGATCAACGCGGAAGAAACCCGTTCTTTTTTTATTTTACTTTCTACAGATTTCATATTTGATGGGGAGAAAGGCATGTATAAAGAGGAAGATGCGCCAGCTCCGGTGAATTTCTATGGAAAGACAAAGGTGGAAGCTGAGGAAGCCGTGAAAGAATACACAGGCGACTGGTCAATAGTGAGAACAGTGCTGGTGTATGGAAAACCGCAGAGGGGCAGGCAGAATCTTCTCACTGTGGTGAAGGAAAAACTGGAAAATGGTGAAAAGTATAATGTGGTAGATGACCAGTTTCGAACACCTACGTATGTGGGTGACCTGGCGCAGGCAATTGTAACAATTGTTGAAAAACGCAAGACAGGTGTGTATCATATCTCAGGCGAAGAGTTGCAGACTCCTTATCAAATGGCTTGCATGACGGCTGAACACCTCGGGCTTGATGCCTCATTAATAAAGCGGGTGACGGCGGCTGATTTTTCGCAACCCGCAAAAAGGCCTCCACGCACGGGTTTTACTATTGATAAAGCAAAACGAGAACTGGGGTATTCACCTGTCAATTTTGAAGAAGGGCTGCGAAAAACTTTTGAATAGCATCAATGCTTTTCATATTTCATCTCACCAGCGGGCACTGCGACCATTAAATTATTTTCCCTGGGTGGTATGGGACAATTATATACGCCATCTACATAGGCGCAGTAAGGATTGTAAGCTTTGTTAAAATCGATAACCAGTTTTCCTTCCTTAATATCATTTACCTGAATGTCGATATATCGGCCAGTCTCATAGGAGCCGATACCATTGGTAATATCTGTAAAGGGAAGAAAAAGATGGTCTTTGTATTCCTCCATTGCCATTAATCGCTGTGATTGATACAAGTTAAGTTGAAGTGTAGTGTCATTCAGCGTAAAATGCAGTGTGCCATATACGCGGTAGACCTGCTTGCTGATCCCGGAAGTTTCCATACCAAACCATTTTCCATCCTTCACTGGTTCAAACCTTGCAACAACCCGGTATTTTTTATCTATAGGATAAAAAGCCAGGAACTTCTTATCATTACCTTTCACAACTCCGTGTTCGTTCACATACTCTGCAATAAACTCCTTTATTGAATCTTCATAATTGTTTTGTGCAAATAAATTACTGGCCAGTAAAAGGCTTACCACTATACTTAAAATCCGCATAATTTCATGTTTGTTTGACAATTCTAACGCCTTGAACCTCTTTGAACGATTTTGAACATCATTGAACGACCCAGCCGCCTTAACTTTGAGCCGGAAGATGAATTTCCGCCATCATACATCGCGCACTTCCCCCTCCATTGGTTTCAATGGTGGTTAGGGGTGAGTGAATGATCCGATTATAACCTTGCAGTTTATTTTTTTGTTCGTTTGTTAAAGATTCAAATGCCTGGGTTGACATAACCAGTAATTTTTCTTTATCCTTATTCTCTATTTGCAGCATGTTTCCTGCGAAATGATTCATCTGGTCAAGGGTGATAGAGATGACTTCTTTTTGGGTGTGTTCGATCACATCAGTAATTCCTTTGCGCTGGCTGGCATCAGGAATTGAATCGAGGCAAATTACAACATACCGGTCAGCAACACACATCATTACGTTGGTATGATAAATCGGCTTACCATTGGCATCGGTTGCGTCAAAAAATACAGGCTTGTAGCTCATTCTTCCACAGAACTCGAGTAGAACCTTTTCACTCGTTCTTGGAGAAATGCAGGCGTAAGCCATTTTGTATTGCCGGTCAAGTACCATACTACCGGTGCCTTCAAGAAAAAGTTTATCGTTTTCAAAAACGCTAAGGTCAACCTTCTTATTAACAGTGAACTTCTTTTCAATGGTTTCCAGTACATGACCTTTTCTTTCAGCGCGACGGTTCTCCGCATACATGGGGTATAGCATCACGGTACCGTCATGGTGAAACGAAACCCAGTTATTAGGGAAAATAGAATCAGGAGTGTGGGGAGAGGGGGTGTCATTTACTACCGTGACGTCAACCTCATTATCCCGCAGAAGTTTCACAAAATCATCAAATTCCCTAAGGGCTTTACTATGTATTTCGTCGAGGGAAGCCGGTTGCACCTGGAATGCATTATTAACCGCCGTTTCATGGTTAAAAGCAAAGTTCACAGGCCTGATCATCAAGATGTGTGAAGTAGTTTGCATAAGAATATTTTAATCGACGTCGTCGCGGTACAATGGCATGCTCATGCAATGGAATCCACCCCGGGCACGTGAAAGCTCGGCCGAAGGCATTAATATGAGCGTATCTTCCAGGTCATCAATTGAAACCTTTCCTGCTTCGAGTTGGTCCACCAGCTCATGCGCGTGAATGGTTTCAAATCCCGCATCCCTGAATGCGTCAAGCGTCTTGTCATTCCTGTCGTATCCAAGCACAACCCCTTCTTTGAGGGCAAGCAGGTTGCATGAATCTGTCCATTGCTCACGTGCATCAAAAGGAAACTCATTATTGCCGGAATAAATAAACCGAACTTTTTCTTTTGCTCCGAGGTCATTTTCACTGATGTCAATTAGCAATTCCTCCAGGTTATCAAAGTACTTGGGCTCCGAAGGATCTTTTTTGCGAAATTGCGTGATCTTCATCTTGTCATCTTTCCTGGGTCCTTCGAGTGCGCGTTGTACGGGGTCTGCATCCTCCTTCTTAATAGCTTTCTTTGAAAAATTGCCGAGCATCACCCATACGTTTTTTTTCACTTGCGTGAACACGGTATCGATGTGCATGTAGTCACGCTTCTTAGGGATCTTGATCACCGTGATCTTACGTACAATATTCTTTTCAAAAAGTATATTGATGAGTTGATGAGCGGCTTCCATGGTTGTTCTTTCACTGATACCAATGAGCAGGTGATCGCTGCTCACTACCATGATGTCGCCCCCCTCCAGTGTCACTTTATGATCATCTCCATCTTTCGGTAATAGGAAATGGTGCCAGGTGTCAGGAATTTCAATGATGCGTTCCCTGTAGGCTTCAAAAATGGGATGATTGAAGAATATATATTTTACTAACAGCGCTTCCCGCGTTCTTGCTTTCTTTGCCGGTTTATTAAGGATGATGTGATCATTCACCACTATACCAATGTCGCGGGTAAAGATCAGGTTGGGAATAGGGGGGAATAACATCACTTGCTCATTCAGTGAGCCGGTAATAAAGATCTTCGCCAATTGTACTCCTGAGCATGACGAAAGTTTCGTTTGCATCTCGTAAGAACAATTCTCGATAGCACATACTGATGAAATCAGCTTCAATTTAATTTCGTGGTCTTCCAGTATTTCGGCGAGGAGGTTCTCAAGTTCAACAACCCTGTCTGATTTAAAAAAGTCAGGATGCCCGGGTTTATAAAAATTAAATTTATTTTTCTTATCATCGATTTCGCTCAGGCGGCCTTTGATCTTGGAGGGGTCAAGAAAATATAAGAGGATTTTAGTATAATAATCATACTCTTTTCGGCGAATGGTCTCCAGGTGTACTATGTCCTCGAAAAGCCAGTCCTGCGCCTTTGATGGAACCACCTTACCCAGCCCGCTATCGGGGCTATGAACGAGCAACCTTCGCAATCGCCCGATTTCGGAACTGACGGATATTTTAGTGCTATTTTTTCCCATACCCGAAGGTACTAAAAACGATTAACGTATAACGCATGCGTTTAACGTTTAACCCAAATCATGCAATACAAACATGGAGTGTTCAAGACCGTTTATCGGTGGCGGAATTTCGAATTCCTAATTCCAAATTCCCAACTCCACCTGCGATCTTGAACGATTTTTTCTATTGCATGATTTGGATTAAATGTTATACGTTAAAGGTTATTCGTGCAACGCAAGTATCGGCAATGAACTCTGGTAAGCCAGGCGTTTTGTATGACTGGTTTTGAAAAGCTTTGACATCAGCGACTGCTCTTTATGAATGAGTATGAGAAGATCGATATTCTTGTCATGTGCAAACTGGTTTATTGCCTCATCCACATCATACCAGCCGAGAAAATAAAACTCGGGATTGAATTCATTGAACATCTGGTTGAGTTGGGCTTTTTCTTCCTGGTATTCTTCAGTAAGAGCAACGTAGTGCCTGCTATCTACGTTCACTACATGCAATTGCGGTCTGAAAGCCTTGAGTACTTTCTTTATTGGTCCCGAGGGAGTATTGGCTCGGGCATTTTTGAAATCTGATGCCAGCAATACATTCTTTACTTCCCTGAACTCCGCTTTTTCCGGAACTATCAGTACGGGGCAGGCTTTCCTGTTAACCATCTTAAGCGTATTGCTTCCGATAAAAGTCTGTCCAAGGGGTGACCGGCCGGTAATGCCCATGATGATGAGGTCAGCCTGTTGGTGACGGGCGAGCTTTTCCAATTCATCAATGAAGTCGCTTCCTTCCTCGGCTAAGGTCGTGATCTTTACGAATCCCAGGTCTATTAATTCGCTCTTCAGTTTTTCAAGCCTTTCGTTCGCGTCATTTGCCTGGGAATCTTTTTCATAAACGTGATGCAATGTAATATTGGAGTCGTATTGGCCCTTCAACAGCCTGGCGCCATATCGGGCCGCATTTAATGATGTTTCAGAGAAGTCGACAGGAATGATTACGTTTTTCATGTTTTGTTTATGTTAGCGACAAAGAAATAGAAAAAAATCAGATTTTTCAAAGTTCGTTTTCAATCCCGACTAAAGGTATCTGAACCTTTATTCTATAATTGTCGGTAATTTGTGGATTGCTGTATAATACCGGGAATAATTATTGATGTTATCAAAGGAAAATACCTTATATAATGAGAGAACAGTTGATCGAGAGGTCTCTTAACGAATTAAAACTGCTTTTCGTGGAAGAGACCAAGGCCCTGATTTCAGCTCTTGAATCAGGTGCCGCGTGGGAAGACTTACGTTATCTTCGGGATAGAATGAAAGATATAATGACCATTATTGACAATCGGTCTGTTCAGCCGGAAAAAATTGTATTTAGTTAAATGTAGAAAATATTCCCTTTTTGATGGATGGGCAGCTACGGATTAGCTGGTTTATTGAAGTTTGCTGCCAACAGTGTATAGACACCTGAATCAATAAAGGCTCCATTAAAGAAAAAATTTTCTCTGAATAATCCCTCCTTTACGAAGCCCACCTTTTCCAATAATCTTACCGATGCTTCATTGGCAGGGCTCACCCGCGCTTCAACAGAGTGAAGGCGAAGGTCAGAGAACCCGAATTCCAACACTTTTTGGATGGCTTCCCGCATCACGCTTTTACCGTGTTCCTGCTTGTCAAGAATGTAACCTATCTCTGCCCTGAAGTTCTCTTTCTCTAAACGCCAGTACCCAATTGTTCCCAGCAGCTTTTGTTCATCTGTACGATAACTGATAGCCCAGGTTATGCCTGAATTAGTCTCCAGGCCATTGTCAATTTTATCGATCAGGGTCCGTGCGTCATCAAGTTTCGTGGCAACAGGCCGTGCCAGGTACCGCATTAATTCCTCGTTTGATCTTATGTGGTATAACCGATGGACGTCTTCTTTTACAATCCTTCGAAGTTTCAACCGTTCAGTGAATAAGGTGGGAAACGGAAAAAAATTAACTTCAAGCATAAACCATGAATTAAATAAAGTGTTTACTATTTTTTGTAACACTCAACGGAATCGTAATTTAAGGTGTTTAGCCATTTATTTAGATGAATAAGGTAAAAAGAAAAGGACGTTGGGCCAGAAGGCTCCTGAGATTCATTATCGTGTTCATCGGGTTATTTATTATTGCATGTCTTGTATTTGACCATTTCATCCAATTCAGGAAGTCAGATGAGGAATTAAGGGAAATTTTTAAGGAGCGCAATATCAACGGTGAAATAGGATACTACGACAGCCATGGAAGGAAGATACGTTATGCGAGTGTGGGCCATGATAGCCTTCCCACCTTATTACTGCTGCATGGTTCACCTGGTTCAATGAGTTACTATAGCGGGAGGTACAGTGATAGCATTATCCGTATGAATTTTAAGGTTTACGCCGTAGACAGGCCTGGCTATGGTTACTCGGGGTTCGGAGAGCCGGAGCCGTCAATACAGATGCAATCAGAAATGATTCGGCCCCTGCTGGATAGCCTTAATAAAGCAACCCATCCCGTGATCCTGGTGGCTGGATCATACGGGGCTTCCATAGCCTGCCGAATGGCCATGGATCATCCTGAACTTGTGGATGGACTGGTGCTTACCGGCCCTGCTTTAGGTCCGGGACTTGAAAAAACGTTTTGGTTCACCAGTGCAGTGGAGCATTGGTCAGTGAACTGGTTTATTCCAAGAATCTTCAAATCAGCCAATACGGAAAAGGTGCACCATAAAAAGGAGCTTGAAAAAATGCTGCCATTATGGAAGAATATCAGAGTTCCCGTGGTATATCTCCAGGGTGTTGATGATAACATTGTTGATACAGCAAATGCAGGGTTCGCGCGCAGGCAGATGGTGAACGTACCCTATCTCGACATTCAATTTATAGAAGGCCGCGCTCATCGCCTGGCACAGTTTGAATGGCCAAGAATCCGGGAAAGCATAATGAAGGTTTATGGGCAAACGAAATTGGCAGACTCTCTCCCTCACTGATTTTTTTTCCGCCAGCGAAGTAGTGATTCAATGTAGTAATAGTCAGCATAACTTAAAGGCACATCCACTTCACTTTTTGCAGGAAGGTGACCCACTCCATGCTTTAGCAGGAAATTTCCCGATTCGTTTAATGCTGTTCTGTATGGCTCCTTGCTTAATGTGGTCAATACTTTCTCTATCCAGTGCCGGTAGGTCAATTTTTCTGCTTCAGATACATGATCCTCCAGCTCAAGGAGCGCTGAGGCCATAATCGCGGCGGCTGATGCATCACGAGGAGAGCCTGCCGGGGCATTCATATCCCATAATGGAATTCCATCATCGGGT
>Ga0196972_1000601_pt1 | contig 16039 bp, 11 predicted proteins | sample S1v_2013CmetaG_FD_148618 | JGI IMG/M metagenome (GOLD analysis project Ga0196972, IMG submission 148618) | Soil microbial communities from Anza Borrego desert, Southern California, United States - S1+v_20-13C | ecosystem: Environmental > Terrestrial > Soil > Desert | place: USA: California...
CAGCGAGAAATCAAGAAGAGCCGCGCGGGCCACTATCCGACGCTCGACCTGGTCGCCAGCCGCAGCCACAACAACCAGTCCGGCAGCGCAACCAGCTCGTTCGGCAGCGTCTCGGACCAGACAGCGGTCGGCGTACAGTGGAACATTCCGCTGTTTGCCGGCTTTGCCGTCGACAGCCGCGTGCGCGAAGCCATCGCGCTGGAAGACAAGACGCGCTCCGACCTCGAGAACGCCCGCCGCGTCGCCGCCCAAGGCGCGCGCCAGGCATTCCTCGGCGTCAATGCCGGCCTCGCGCAGGTCCGGGCGCTGGAAGCGGCGGAAATTTCCAGCACGTCTGCGCTCGACTCCAACCGCCTCGGCTATCAGGTCGGCGTGCGCATCAACATCGACGTCTTGAACGCGCAGCAGCAGCTCTACTCCACTCGCCGCGACCTCGCCAAGGCGCGCTACGACACCATCATGAACGGCCTGCGCCTGAAGGCGGCCGCCGGAACGTTGAAGGAAGAGGACCTGGCCCAGGTCAACGCGCTGCTTCAGCCGTGATGAGTACCGGTTACGTCGGCCTGATGTAGTGCGCCCAGGCCGACAACCGGTCACTGCACGCGATGCATTCTTCTCGTTTCAGAGAATGCGGATGTATTGGCCTGATGCTCCCGCTCACCTTTCGCCGGAATGACGGATTGAGGCAGGTGACACATTGAATGCCATGACCCGCCTGCAAACGCAGCAACAGCAAGGTGCGCGATAAGGTGCAAAGCGCACTTACTTACAACGACCGCGCAATGATCTCCTTCATGATCTCATTCGCGCCCCCATAAATCCGCTGCACGCGCGCATCCGCATACATCTGCGCGATCGGATATTCCAGCATGTAGCCATACCCGCCGAACAGTTGCAGGCAATTGTCCACCACCTTGCATTGCAGGTCGGAGATCCAGTATTTCGCCATCGAGGCCAATACCGTGTCCATGCGGCCCTCGATCATGTCGACGATGCAGCGGTCGATGAAGGTGCGTGCTATGGTTGCCTCGGTCTTGATCTCGGCCAGCACGAAGCGCGTGTTCTGCATCTCGATCAACGCCTGTCCGAAGGCCTTGCGCTCGCGCGTGTGCTCGACCGTCAGGCGCAACGCGCGCTCGATAGCTGCCACGCCGGCCACTCCGAGGATGGTGCGCTCGTAGGGCAGCTCGTTCATCAATTGCGCGAAGCCCTTGCCTTCTACGCCGCCCAGCACGCCATCGGGTCCGACGCGTGCGTTGTCGAAGAACAGCTCGCAGGTGTCCTGCCCCTTCTGGCCAATCTTGTCGAGAATACGGCCAACGCGGAAACCGCCGCAGTTGCGCGTCTCGAGCAGCATCAGCGAGATGCCTTTCGCGCCCGCTTCCGGTTCTGTCTTGGCCACAACGAGAATCAGGTCTGCGAGGTAGCCGTTCGAAATGAAAATCTTCGATCCGTTGAGCAGGTAGCCGTCGTCGTCCCGCACTGCGGTCGTGCGGATGCTCTTCAGGTCCGACCCGGCGCCCGGCTCCGACATCGCAATTGCCGCGATCATTTCGCCGCTCGCCAGTTTGGGCATGTATTTCTTTTTCTGCGCCTCGGTACCCTGGTTCAGCAGGTAGTGCGCAACGATGGCATGCACATGCAGGCCGAACGCAGTGTCGCCTGCGTAACCCAGCTCCTCGAAGACCACGCACTGGTGCGCGAAGCTGCCGCCCGACCCGCCGTACTCTTCCGGGATATCGGCCAGCAGCATGCCCAACTGCCCGCCCTTGCGCCAGAGCTCACGATCGACATACTGCTGCTTGCGCCATTTCTCCTGGTGCGGAGTGATCTCCGTGTCGATGAAGCGGCGCACCGCACCGCGAAAGTCTTCCAGTTCGGCATTGGTCCACGGCGAAATTGTGTTCATGCACTCCTCCCTGTTTTTTCTTAGCTGGCGCGGTACATTGTGACGACGCAGGCGCCGCCGAGGCCGAGGTTGTGCTGCAACGCTGTACGTGCGCCATCGACCTGGCGCGCTTCGGCGCTGCCGCGCAACTGGTGCGTCAGCTCGTAGCATTGCGCCAATCCCGTGGCGCCGAGCGGATGTCCCTTCGACAGTAGGCCGCCGGACGGATTGGTCACGACCTTGCCGCCGTAGGTGTTGTCGCCATCGTTGACGAATTTCTCGGCGCCGCCTTCCGGGCAGAACCCAAGCGCCTCGTAAGTGATCAGTTCGTTTTGCGCAAAGCAGTCGTGCAGCTCGACGACATCGACGTCGTTCGGGCCGAGACCGGCTTCCTCATAGACCTTGGCCGCAGCCTCCTTCGCCATGTCGAATCCGACGACGCGCATCATGTCGCCCGACTCGAAGGTGCTGGGGCGGTCGGTGGTCATCGCCTGTGCGGCAATATGCACACGCTTGTCCAGCCCCCTCGCATTGGCGAAGTTTTCCGACACGAGCACGGCTGCCGCCGCGCCGCAGGTCGGCGGACATGCCATCGAACGCGTCATTACGCCCGGCCAGATCAGCGGCGCATTCATCACGTCATCAGCGGTAAGCACCTGGCGGAACAGTGCAAGCGGGTTGTTTGCAGCGTGCCGGCTTGCCTTGGCGCGGATTTTTGCGAAGGTCTCGAGGCGGGTGCCGTACTTCTTCATGTGGCTCAGGCCGGCACCGCCAAAGTAGCGCAATGCGAGCGGGATTTCCGGCATGCCGACCAGTTCGTCGGTCACCGCATCGAACGCGTCGAAAGGCGTCGGCCGGTCCTTGAAGACCGAGTTCAGTGCACCCGGCGTCATCTGTTCGAATCCGAGGACCAGCACGCAGTCGGCTGCACCGCTCGCCACTGCCTGGCGCGCCAGGAACAGCGCGGTCGAGCCGGTCGAGCAGTTGTTGTTGACGTTCACGATCGGAATACCGGTCATGCCCACCGGATAAAGCGCCTTCTGCCCGCTGGTCGAATCGCCGTACACATAACCCGCGTACGCCTGCTGGACATCCTCATAGCCAATGCCGGCGTCGGCCAGCGCGAGCCGGGCCGCGCTGGCGCCCATCTCGTGGTAAGGCGCGCTCGCCCCGGGTTTGGCGAAGGGGATCATCCCAACGCCGGAAACATAGACTTTACGGCTCATTGTGTGCTCCATTGGACATGGTGGATTGCGGCCTGAACTGCAAGAGCCAATTATAGGTCGACCGACCTAAACCTGGAGCGTACAAGCGTCGTGATACTTTTGTCAATCCGCGTGCGATAATCGCAGTAACGGTTCTTGCTTTTTGTCCATGTCCCCCGCCATCAAAACCTCGCTGCAGCGCAAAACTTCCAGCACCACCGAAAAAGGTTATGCCCGCGCCAACGATATCCTGCAGGCGGCACGCGAGATTTTTGCTTCCGAGGGCTATGGCGGCCTGTCGATGCGCCGGGTGGCGGCTCAGGTGGGAGTGAGCCTGAGCAATGTGCAGCATTACTACAAGAGCAAGGACATGCTGGTCGAGGCGCTGCTGCTCGATTCGCTCAACCAGTTCCAGGAAAGGATAGACGGCATCGCCGCCTCGATGACAGGCGGGTCGCGCGAAGAGCAGTTCGTGGCAACCGTGGACATGTTCCTGGATGAGCTCGGCAGCCCCGTCATCCGTGGCATGTTTTTCGAATTCTGGGCGCTGGCCACGCGCAACACGTTTGCGTCCACGCTCATGGAGCGCATGCAGTCGCGCGAGCGCAAGGCGATCTACAAGCTGATCCAGGGCATGTCGCCAGAGATACCGGACGAAGAGTACGTGGTCCGGGCGGCGTTGATCGTGGCGCAGATTGAAGGCCTGATGCTGTTCCGTGTGCGGAACCGGCCGAAACGGCCCGAACTGGAAGGACTGGAAAACGCGGCAAGGCAGGCAGTGTTGCGCCTGGCGACACAACCATGATGTGATGTTGGGAATTCTTGCTCCACATCAAACTTTTTCAAGGTGGCCAGCCTACACTGGCAAGCAGGGCCGGGGCACACCGGCCGAGTTGGAGACCAAAATGACGAAACCGGAAACGCTTTTTGAACAAGCAAGCTTTGAACTGAACCAGTTCCGCGAACGCCGCATGGCCGACCGCCGCGCCGTTGCCCGCGGCACCCCCGACAGGCGCCGCCAGCCCGGCACGCCGCCGCAGCTGCAACCGAATGGGCAGCCGCAGGACCAGTTGAAGGATCAGGGCGAGCAAACCTGACGCTCAATTTCACCGGACGCACCGGGTTGCAGAAAGCAGCATCATGTTCGCATTTTCCAAGCGGCGATTCGCCGCCGCCGTGCTTTCTGCAATCCTTCTCCCTGCCGCGGCCGCTTCCGACACAACCGGAACGGCATCACCGCGGCGCGTCGAGGCGGAACTCCTCGACGGCACACATTATTCCCTTGGTGACAGCCGCAGCGGTCTCACGGTACTGTCGTTCTGGTCGCCCGACTCGCTGGCGTCGCGCAAATGCATCTGGGAACTTCAGCGCTTTGCCTCAGCCTATGAAAGCCGGGGCGTGGCGACAGTCGCTGTCTCTACGCTGAAGGATACCGGCCTGCTAAGCGCCTTCGTTGCCAAACGCAAACTCCAGCTGCCGGTCGCCATTCTGGAAGACCACGACCTGGGTGCCCTGCCCGAGCATCTCATGCCCATCGTGCATGTGTTCGACAAGGACGGCAGGCTGCTGGCCTCGCGTGCCGGCCTGTACTCGTATCGCTCGCTCGAAGCGCTGGTGGTACCGCTGCTGAAGTAAATCAAGCGCGGCGCAACAGTCCCGCCACTTTCTGCTTCGCGTCGCGCAGGCCGCGCAACACCCGCATCGCCGCCAGTTCGCCCTTGCTCAACTCCTCCGGCTTGGCCGTCTCAAGCAGCGCGGATGCTTCGCGACGGATCGCATTGAGCGCGTTGTCCGCCGCCATGCGTGGCGTGAGCAGGAGATGCAGGCGCGAGCGGTATACCGCCAAGTGTTGCAGGCTGCGCACATGGGCACCGAGGGCGAACTTGTATTCGTACTCGTTCCACATGAAGTTGTATTCCCTGCACCCGCGCGCGATGCATTCGCAGATCGTGAGGTAGCAGCAGAGGATGCCGGCCGAATAGTCGTTGTACTTCGGGTCGTGCGAGATCACCTTGAAGAAGTAGGTGTCGCCTGCGAAGTACCCCACCGAGCCGGCCGCGACGCGCCCGTCGATGGTCATGACCACGACCATGCCGCATTCGCGTGTCAGCGCGATGACGTTTTCCACCTCGGGATCGAGTCCGTAGCGCATGTTCTTGCCTGCGATACGAACCCGGTTCAGGTCGATGATGTCGCGGATGTGTTGTTCGCTTGCGGCGTCCTTCTCGAACACCTCATGCCGCATCGACGGGAAGTCGCGCTTGAGCTTGTCCATGTAGCGGCGCAGATTGCGGCGCATGTTCTTGCCGAGGCTGGCGACGTACTCCTCCGCTGTCGCAGGCAGCGGCAGAACGATGTTTGCAGTGCAGTCGTACTGCTGGAGCGGCAGGCGCAGGCGCACCACCTCCGACCGCACCGCATGCATGCTGATCGCGCGCACGTGCGGCCATCGCGAAAATATCTCCTTGGCAAAGCGCTCCAGCTCATCTTCGCTGACCGTCATGCCTTCGTTCACGACACGGATGGTATCGCCGTCAACCGACAGCAGAAAGACTGCCAGCGGAAAGCCGCGCCGCCGAGCGATGTAGGTGTGAGTAATATCGGCAAGCCCGCCGTAGATGCGCAAATGCGCTAGCGTCGAATGGATGTTCCCATACAGGCGCTGCATCTCGGCGTCTACAGAAGGCGGCAGGCCTCCCGTGTGGATCTCGACCGTTACCCCTCGCTCGGCGCCGTCCGCCGGTTCAAACACCGCCGGCAGGATTGCTTGCATCGAGGGGCCGCCGCTGTTGAGTTCGTTTGCTTCTGGAATGGCAACCTCCCAGTTCACAGACATGCTTGAAGCCTAACATCCCGTACAAGGTGCTTGAATGCATTCGGAAGGGTGTTTGTGCTGTGCCAAGAGATGATCTGCACGATCGCAACAGTATTGCGATCTTTCAAGACCTAGCGTGGCGATATTTCTGCAAGAAGCGCGGCGCGGCCATGAAGGAATGCCGCGACTTGTTCCGGCGGCCGCGGCTCGGCGAAGTAATAGCCCTGCATGATGTCGCAGCCGCTGTTGCGAAGGAAGTTCAACTGCTCTTCCGTTTCCACGCCTTCCGCGACGACGGACAGGCCGAGACTGTGCGCCATGGCAATGATGGCCGTGGTGATTGCTTCGTCATCGCGGTCGCCTGGAATATCGCGCACAAAGGTGCGATCGATCTTGACCTGTTCGATCGGGAAACGTTTCAGGTAGGCCATCGAGGAATAGCCGGTACCGAAATCGTCGATCGACAGCCGGATGCCTTCGGTCTGAAGGCGATTGAGCAGGTCGACGTTGGATTGGACATTGTCCATCAGCACGGTTTCCGTGATTTCGAGCTCGAGCTGGCTCGGCAGCAATTTGTTTTCGCGCAGCGCCTCAATGATGTCGCGCACCAGGTGCGGATCCCTGGTCTGGCGTGCCGACAGATTCACCGAGACATGGATATCGCCCAGCCCCGCCTCCCGCCATTCGGCAAGCTGCCGGCATGCGGTTCGCAGCACCCAACGTCCGATCGGGACGATCAGGCCGCTGTCTTCGGCCACGGGGATGAATTCGAGCGGGCTGATCAGGCCGAGCTCCGGATGTTTCCAGCGCAGCAACGCCTCCAGCCCGACCAGCTTGCCGTCGCGCAGGCTGACCTGCGGCTGGTAGTAGAGCTGCAATTCGCCGCGCTCGAGCGCCTTGCGCAGGTTGGTTTCCAGGGACAATCGTTTCTGCACCCGCTGGTCGAGCTCGGGATGGAATTGCTCCCAAGCGTTCTTGCCCTTGCCCTTGGCCTGGTACATCGCGGTGTCGGCGTTGCGGGTCAGCGTTTCCAGGTCGGACGCGTCGTCCGGATACACACTGATGCCTGCGCTTGCGGTGACATAGATCTCGTGGATGTCGACATCGAAAGGTGCCGCGAGAACATCGAGGATCTTGTCCGCAACGGTAGCGCCATTGGGCATATGCGATGGCTCGAGAATGATGGCGAACTCGTCGCCGCCGATCCGGCAGATCACGTCGCCGCCGCGCAGGCATTCCATCAGGCGCTTGGCCACCAGCTTGAGCAAGGTATCGCCGCTGTGATGGCCAAGCGTATCGTTGACGATCTTGAAATTGTCCAGGTCGAGCAGCAGCAAGCCGGCGCAACCGCCGAACTGGTCCACCTTGGCCAGCGTGGTTGCGAGGTATTCGTTGAATGCGTGCCGGTTGGGCAGCCCGGTCACCGGATCGATATGCGCGAGGTAATCCAGGTGCGCCTCGGCGTTCTTGACGACCCGGCGCATGCGCGCCACCAGAAGGTAGGCGACGGCAAGCGAGCCCATCGCAATCGCCAGCGTCAGTCCGGCGTAACCGACGAGGCGGGTGTACAACTGTTCGAGGCTGGCGCGAACGACCACCAGGCCGATTTCGCGCCCGTCGATCTTCACGCTCCGCACGACTTCAAGCTGGTTGAAGCTGAATGCATGACCGGCCGCCATGAGTGCCCCGGACGGCGCGGCGACCAGCGACACGCCGTCACGCCGGTATGCCGCCAGCTCCTTGCGATCCGCCGTGAAGATTGCGGCAGCCTCGATATTGGGGGAACCGGCCAGGACCGCCAGCGTCTCGTTGCTGGCCTTGGGATCATGGAAGAGAACCGCCGCCGAGCTGTTCTCGCTGACAATGCGGGCCTGCACATTCACGTCCTCGAGCAAGGCGCTGCGCAGCGAGATGAACTGGAACACGATCAGCAACACGCTGGCCATCAGCAGCGCCGCACCCGCCGTGGCGAGATTGGCCAGGTCCAGCCAGCGGCCGAGTTGCGGGGCGCGGGAAAAATGCGGGATGCTCATTGCACCGTCCTTGCAAGCCGCAGCAGCTTGGAGCTGAGCACCAGGCGCGCCTGCCTTGCCGCACGCGTGTCGATATCGAACACGATGCGGTTGTTGTCCATGGCCAGTGCAATGATGCTGCCGTCGTGGCCGATTTCTTCGTCGTCTGAAATCGTCAGCACGCTGGCGCCGCCCAGGCCCTTCTTGATCTGCACCCAGCGTTCGCGGTCGCTGCCGTCGACGAACAGCACATGGCAGCTACGCAGGGATTCGAGCGCGGCGAGATAGCGCACCGACACGCGCCTGCCCTTCACCGCCTTGTCGCCGAGGCCGGTAAGCGGCTGGCGCAGCACGCTGCCCGGGTTGATGCAGATGTTCAGGGTGCCCCCTTCAAACGAGGTATCAGCCGGCCAGTCGGTAAACAGCGCGAAGTTGTACACGAAGGCGGCTTTCAGATCGTATTCCGGCACCGGCTGCGCCCACGACGGCATGGGCAACAGGCATATCGCCGCCATCCGGAGGCATACGGTCCTGCGCAGCAATGCGTTCATCGAGGCAAACATCAGAATGCGTAAGAAAGCTTGAGGCGGTAAGTGCGTCCGTTCTGCACGATGGCGTCCTGCACATGCTCTTCCGCACCAGGATCGGCATAACGGCGGTCGAACAGGTTGTAGACGCTGGCGGACAATTCCAGTCCCGGCGCGAGACGAAGCGCGGACATTGTCAGGTTGGCCAGCCAGTAACCGACGGTTTCCGCGCGCAGTGTCTTGCGCGGGCCGACATACTGCGCCTCGACGCCTGCACGCCATCCGATGCGCGGGATGGGCGCGGTCCAATTGAATTTGGCAAGGTGCCGCGGCGCATTGACCAGGGCGGCACCGGTGGATGCATCCCATGCCTGCTGCCAGCTGTAGCTGGTACGCAGGCGGCTTCCGCCGGTCCATGCCTTTTCCAGCTCCAGCTCCGCACCCCGCGCACGTGCGCGCTGCAGGTTCTGGAACACCAGCAAGCCATCGGCCGGGTCCATCGTCTGCACGATCAGGTCCGACACAGTGTTGCGGAAGACGGATGCGGTCAGGCGGGTGTCCGGCGAGAAGTGATGCTCCGCGCTCAGTTCCTGCGTGCGGATCCGCTCCGCCTTCAGGCCGGGATTGGACTTCTGCCCGCCCGCGCTAAGCAACTCGTAGTACAGCTCGTAGGCGTTCGGCGCGCGGAAGGCAGTGCCGGCCATCGCCTTGAGCGTGGCCGCCTCGCTCGCCTTGTGGATCAGTGCCACGCGCGGATTGAGCTGGCTGTCGCCGGTCGAGGAATCGCGGTCATAGCGCGCGCCTGCGCTGAGCAGCAAGTCCTTGCGCAGCGTGAATTCATCCTGCACGTAGACCCCGGTCCGGTTCCCCGTCCGCCGGTCGTCCAGGTTGGACAGGAACGGATCCACATCGAAATTGAATTGCCGGCGCCGGTAATCGCGCTGATATTCGGCGCCAATGACGAGCTTGTGGCCGGCAACGCGGGTAGTGACCAGCTTGGTTTCGGCGCCCCACCACCGCGCCTGCGATCCATCCCGGTTCACAGTGAGTGGAGGATAGTCGTACACGTAGTCGCCGTTGTAATCGTAGCGTCCCAAGTACAGGCGCGACGACAACTCGGCATCTGGCGCGAGCTGCGCGCGATGTCCCGCATCGACGAAGCTCTGCGTATCGACAGTGTGCGAGCGCGGGTCGTTGAACACCTGGCTGAAAGAAGCCGTCGGAATCCCCTTCTTGCGTTCACTGTGCGCCACCGAAAGGCTGAAGGGACCCATTGCCCCTTTTATCAGCAGGTTGTCGCCACGGTCGTAATCCAGCCTGCGCGCGACGCCGTTGCCGGTAGCCGTCGTATCGAACTCGGGGAAGTACATATCCGGGCCGTCTTCCCGGAACGTACTCGCCGACAGCAACCACTCGGCGCCGCTCTCGTAGCGCATGCCATAGCTCGCCCGCGCCTTGCGCATGCCATGGCTGCCATATTCGACCGACGCCTGCGGCCCGCTCAGGTCGCGCCCGCGTTTGGTGATGATGTTGATCACGCCGAAAAAGGCATTGGCGCCATAGATCGAGGAGCCGGGCCCGGGCACGAACTCGACGCGGTCGATCATGTCTATATCGAGAACGAATTCGCTGCCGATGGACGCCTGGTCGAATACTGCGTCGTTGGTACGATAACCGTCGACCAGCAGGAGGAAGCGCGTGTTGTAGTCGCCGGGACGGAGGAAACCGCGCGCACCGAGATAGCTGTAGTTGCGGTCGTTGCTGACATACAGGCCGCGCATGCTGCGCAGGATGTCGGCGATGGTACGCCAGCCGAAGGCCTTGATATCCGCGGATGTCACTACAGATACGACCGAGGGCGCTTCGCTGAACTTCTGGACGAACCGGGAGGCGCTATAGACTTCGAGCGTGAGCAATTGCTCGATAGACAAGGCGGCGAGGTCGACGCTTGTCGCTTCCGCCCCGGCGAGCGCGGGGTGCATCGACATCGCCGAAAAAACACACAAGCACGCCATGCGTCGCCGCAGGACGCGTACTTTCCTACATACAGACTGGTTCGGCATGTTCCGTGCCCTTGCTCCACGAGCCTTTGTGTTTGCGGCTCTGTTTTGTCGAAGCGATCCGCAAGGGGGGTCGCATTCATATCCCCGGCACTTGTCTCCTTGACCGGAAGATGATCTGGATCAATATTCTAACCGAGCCGGGAATTCCACACGACAACAATTGCTGCCAATTCAATGCAAAGCTGTAGGATTTTGCTCACTTTGTTCGTAAAAAACAGAGATTTCCCGATACCTATAAAATAGGACCTATATCTTGCGGACCGGAATAACTGCGTGGGTGCTTTTGCATCGATTGTCCATTGCCCGCCTCCGGCCTTGCTTTCCCGATTCGACCGACCTGCTCACACATCGCAGGTTTTCTTTTTCATTGCGAGAACTTCATGCTTTCAGTTCGACGTTTCGCGCCGCTCGCGGCGATTGCGACGGTGTTGTTCAGCCTTGCGGGCTGCGGAGAGAAGAATGCTGCAGCACAAGCGCCCGGCGCAGGCATGTCGCCGCCGGAAGTCGCCGTTGTCACCGTGGCATCCGAACGCGTGGTGATGACGACAGAACTGCCCGGGCGCGTCGAGGCCGTCCGTGTAGCACAGGTGCGTGCGCGCGTGCCGGGTATCGTGCTCAAGCGTGTATTTAACGAAGGCAGTGAAGTGAAAGCCGGGGACGTGCTGTTCACCATCGATCCTGCGCCGTTCCAGGCGACATATAACAGCACGCAGGCCGCAGTTGCCAAGGCGGAAGCGAACCTCGCCCAGGCCAGCCTGAAGGTGCAACGCTACAAGCCGCTAGTGGAAACCAATGCTGTCAGCCGCCAGGAATACGACGACGCGCTCACCGCCCAGAAGCAGGCGACGGCCGACCTGGCATCGGCCAAAGCCGCGCAGGAAACCGCGCGCCTGAACCTCGGCTATGCGACCGTCACTTCACCGATCTCCGGCCGCGTCGGCCGCGCACTCGTCACTGAAGGCGCACTGGTCGGCCAGGGTGAGGCCACCCCGCTCGCAACCGTGCAACAGCTTGATCCGGTCTATGTGAGGCTGACCCAATCCAGCGCGGAGCTGATGCAATTGCGCCATGCATTTGCCAGCGGACGCCTGAAGAGCGTCGGCAAGGACAAGGCGAAGGTCACGCTGGTCACGGAAGACGGACGCACATATCCGCATGCGGGCAAGCTGCTGTTCTCGGATGTGTCCGTCGATGAAAGCACCGGCGCGGTCACCCTGCGCGCCGAATTCCCCAATCCCGACCGCCTGTTGCTGCCCGGCCTGTTCGTGCGCGCCCGTCTTGAGCAGGCCGTCAGCGAAGACGCGATCAAGGTTCCGCAACAGGCGGTCCAGCGCGACCCGGCGGGCGCTTCGGTCCTGCTGGTCGGCGACGACGGCAAGGTCAGGGCGCAACCAGTAAAGACAGGCGCTGTGCAAGGCAGTGCATGGGTCATCAGCGAAGGCCTGAAACCCGGCGACCGCGTGATCGTGGAAGGATTCCAGAAGGTCAAACCCGGCGCCGCGGTCAAGGCAGTGCCGTGGAAGAGCGCCGCGCAGGCCGACACCGCCGCGAAGCCTGAACAGAACAGCACGGCTCCCAAGCAATAACAAGGACGCCCACACATGGCAAAGTTTTTCATCGATCGCCCGGTTTTCGCCTGGGTCATCGCACTCTTCATCATGCTGGCAGGCGCACTGTCGATCGCGCGCCTGCCCGTCGCCCAGTACCCGACCATTGCGCCGCCGTCGATCCAGATCACCGCGACCTATCCCGGCGCCACCGTGCAGACGCTGGACGAAAGCATCATCAGCCTGATCGAGCAGGAAATGAACGGCGCGGAAGGCTTGCAGTACATCGAGTCGCAGAGCCAGTCCAACGGCCAGGCACAGGTGACGGTGACCTTCCTGCCCGGCACCAACCCCGATCTCGCGCAGGTGGATGTGCAGAACCGCCTGAAGCGCGTCGAACCGCGCCTGCCGCAGGCAGTTACGCAGCAAGGCGTGCTGGTGACCAAGGCGCGCAGCAACTTCCTGCTGTTCACCACGCTGTCGTCCACCGACGGGCGGCTGGATCCGGTCGCTCTCGGCGATTACCTGTCGCGCAATGTGCTCAATGAACTCAAGCGCGTGCCGGGCGTCGGCCAGGCGCAGCTGTTCGGTACCGAACGCGCGATGCGCATCTGGATCGACCCGTCGAAGCTGGTCGGCCTGAAACTGACCCCGGCAGATGTGACCGCCGCGATCCGCGCACAGAATGCGCAGGTCGCATCCGGCACCTTGGGCGAGCTTCCCAATGCCAACGAGCTGCAGGTCACCGCGCCCATCGTCGTTACCGGCCAGCTCTCCACGCCGGAGCAATTCGGCGAGATCGTGCTGCGTTCCAACCCTGACGGCTCCACGGTACGCCTGCGCGACGTAGCGCGCGTCGAGATCGGCGGCCAGATGTACGCGACCTCCGCGCGCCTGAACGGCAAGCCGACGGCTGCCGTCGGCGTCCAGCTTTCGCCCACCGCGAACGCGCTCGCCACCGCCAAGCTGGTCCGCCAGCGCATGGACGAATTGTCGAAATACTTCCCGGCCGGCGTGAAGTACGACATCCCCTACGACACCTCGAAGTTCATCGAGATTTCCATCAAGGAAGTGGTGAAGACGCTGCTGGAAGCGATCGTGCTGGTGTTCCTCGTGATGTATCTGTTCCTGCAGAACATCCGCTACACGCTGATTCCCACCATTGTGGTGCCGGTGGCGCTGCTGGGCACCTTTGCGGTCATGCTGCTGTTCGGTTTCTCGATCAACGTGCTCACCATGTTCGGCATGGTGCTGGCGATCGGCATCCTGGTCGACGATGCGATCGTGGTGGTGGAGAACGTCGAGCGCATCATGAGTGAGGAAGGCCTGTCGCCGCGCGAAGCAACGCGCAAGGCCATGGGCCAGATCACCGGCGCGATCATCGGCATCACGCTGGTGCTGATCGCCGTATTCATCCCGATGGCGCTGTTCGGCGGCGCGGTCGGCGCGATCTATCGCCAGTTCTCGCTGTCGATGGTGGCGGCCATGGTGTTCTCGGCACTGATGGCGCTGACGTTGACGCCGGCGCTGTGCGCGACACTGCTCAAGCCGGTCGAGGCAGGGCATCATCATGCGAAATCGGGTTTCTTCGGCTGGTTCAACCGCAGTTTCCACAGCACCGCAACCGGCTACCAGGGGTGGGTGGCGAAGATGCTGGCCAAGTCCGGCCGCTGGATCGTGGTATACGGCCTGATCGTCGCCTGCGTCGCCCTGCTCTACATACGCATGCCGTCGGCCTTCCTGCCGCAGGAAGACCAGGGTTACCTGATCACCAACATCCAGCTGCCGCCGGGCGCCAGCACCAACCGCACCCTGCAGGTGATCGAGCAGATCGAGAGCTACTACATGCAGCAACCGGGCGTGGATCGCGTGGTCGCCGTAGCCGGATTCAGCTTTTCCGGCAGCGGCCAGAATGCGGCCCTCGTATTCACGCCGTTGAAGGACTGGAGCGTGCGCGATGCCTATCAGTCAGCGTCCGCGATCGCCGGCAAGGCATTCGGCGCCTTCTCACAGATCAAGGATGCGATCGTGTTTCCGTTGAGCCCGCCGCCGATTCCGGAACTCGGCAATGCGACCGGCTTCACGATGCGCCTGCAGGACCGCGGCGGCGTCGGCCATGACGCACTGCTTGCCGCGCGCAACCAGCTGCTCGGCATGGCCGGCAAGAGCCAGGTCGTACAGGGCGTGCGCCCGGACGGTCTGGAGCCGACGCCGCAGCTGCAGCTCGCCATCGACCGCGACAAGGCGAATGCATTGGGCGTCGCCTTCACCGATATCAATAGCACGCTGTCAACCGCTCTCGGCTCGGCCTACGTCAACGACTTCCCGAACCAGGGCCGCCAGCAGCGCGTGGTGGTGCAGGCCGACATTTCGCAGCGCATGCAGGCCGAAGACCTGCAGAAGCTGTACGTGCGCAACAACAAGGGCGAGATGGTGCCCTTCTCGGAGTTCACCAGCTCGAAATGGATCGTCGGCCCGGTGCAGCTGTTCCGCTACAACGGCTATCCATCCATGCGCATCTCCGGCAATGCGGCGCCCGGTCGCAGCACCGGCGAGGCGATGGAAGAGATGGAAAAACTGGTCGCGCAACTGCCGCCAGGCATCGGCATGGAGTGGACCGGTCAGTCGCTGGAGGAAAAGACTTCCGGTGCGCAAGCTCCTGCCCTGTTCGCGCTGTCGCTGCTCGCCGTGTTCCTGGTGCTGGCAGCGCTGTATGAAAGCACGACCATCCCGATCGCGGTGCTGCTGGTGGTGCCGCTCGGCGTGCTGGGTGCGCTGCTCGGCGCGACGATGCGCGGCATGCCGAACGACGTGTACTTCAAGGTCGGCCTGATCGCCATCATCGGCCTGTCGGCGAAAAACGCGATCCTGATCGTGGAATTCGCCAAGGACCTGCAGGCGCAGGGCAAGAGCCTGCTCGACGCGACGCTGGAAGCGGTGCATCTGCGCTTCCGTCCGATCATCATGACCTCGCTCGCCTTCATCCTCGGCGTGCTGCCGCTGGTGATCGCGAGCGGCGCCGGTTCGGCGAGCCAGCGCGCGATCGGTACCGGCGTGATGGGCGGCATGATTACCGCGACCGTGCTTGCCGTGTTCCTGGTGCCGGTGTTCTTCGTCGTCATCCGCGGCGTCTTCAAGGGCAGCGAGCGGCAGCGCAAGTTCTATATGGAACACATGCGGGAGCACATGCAACAGCAAGAGGCAGACAAGGCATGATGAAGAAACTGACACTTTTCCTGCTGGCCGCCGGCGTGCTGTCGGCCTGCTCGCTGGCGCCGAAGTATGAACGTCCGGCCGCGCCCGTCGCGGATGCGTATCCAACCGCGAGCGTGGCGGGCAATGCCGCTGCAACCGGCTGGCGCGATTTCTTTCCCGACCGCCGTCTGCAGGTCCTGATCGAATCCGCCCTCGCCAACAATCGCGACCTGCGCATCGCCGCGCTGCGGATCGAGGAAGCGCGCGCGCAATACAACATCCAGTCGGCGGACATGCTGCCGAATTTCAACGCGACGGCGGGCATGGCTCGTGCACGCACGCCGGGTACGATCGCGGCCGGCGGCAATCCCATCGTCAGCACCACCTATCAGGTCGGCCTCAGCCTTGCCTCGTTCGAACTGGATTTCTTCGGACGCATACGCAGCCTGAACGATGCAGCGCTGGCGCAATACCTGGCGACGGAAGAAGCACGCCACGCCGCCCACATTACGCTGGTAGCTGAAGTCGCCAAGGCCTATCTCGCCGAACGCGCGTTCGACGAGCAATACGCACTCGCACGCAAGACCCTGGAAAGCCGTGAAGCCGCCTACAAGCTGGCAAAGCAACGCTTCGACGTCGGCGCCTCTTCCGCGCTCGACCTGCGCCAGAGCGAAATTCTGGTGCAGTCAGCGCGCGTGTCGCTGGCAACCCTGACGCGCCAGCGTGCTCAGGCGGCCAATGCGCTGACGCTGCTCGTCGGCAAACCGGTCGGCGACCTGCCGCCGGC